>Ga0123354_10018302_pt1 | contig 10979 bp, 5 predicted proteins | sample TergutLab28metaG_2_FD_97872 | JGI IMG/M metagenome (GOLD analysis project Ga0123354, IMG submission 97872) | Labiotermes labralis P4 segment gut microbial communities from Petit-Saut dam, French Guiana - Lab288 P4 | ecosystem: Host-associated > Arthropoda: Insects > Digestive system > Gut ... | reverse complement strand
TCATTATCGCATTCACAAGTGCCCGCCAACTGTCCCTATCCTGAGCCCGATCGATCCAGTCCCAGCCCCCACATCCCACTCACACAGAATCCATCTTAATGTCATGTTCCCATCTGCTCCTGGGTCTTCCAAGTGTTCTCTTTCTCTCAGGTTTCCCCACCAAAACCCTGTATATGCCTCTCCTCTCTCCCATACGTGCTTCATGATCACCCAAACATACATATGTAACGTCTGACCTCTTCTATTTTCTCGTTTCTGTTAACAATACAAGTTGTTTCAAACGTCGGCTGTGTTTCCTTACTCAAGGAACGCATTAGCAATGAATAGCATGAGAACTGCTAAGGTTCTTTTCCAATGGGAGGTCAGTCAGAAAATGTGTTAACCAATTAGGTTTAAGCAGTTTAAGAATAATTTTACGAATTATCCTGGGGATCTGCAGAATGGTTTCATTTGTATTATTTATGACGGTATTAATATTTTATGTCTCCTTTTTATTTATTGTTTTTATTTTAAAAAAACAGCAAGAAGAATGCAGATTCCTGTGTCGTGTGTTCTGTTCATCGTTGTTGTTCTTGGATTTTAATTTTAATAATACTGGCATTTCTCTTGAACTCACATAATAAAGGAATTTCGCAGTTTGTGCCCCTCAGTTTGTACTGCTAAGGTCATGAAATCAGCGACAATTAAGAGATCCCGGAATGTAGCCTGAATTTGAGATATAAATTGTGCACATTTGTAGCAACCACCTGAAGAGAGAATACAAGATGAACGGCAGAAACATTAGCGAAAAAAATATCATTAAAACTGATTTTATAGTTGAAGGGTATGAGGTTTGAATGCATGTGGTTTAGCGTAGGAATTAGTTTCAGGCACCTGTGTACAGGATAATAATACTTCAGGTTTCTAAATGGCAGGAAATTTCAAACCTGACTGATCGTGCAACAGGTTTTCAAGAAAGACCCTGTTGTATCAAGTTATTGAGTTATTTATCTCAGCCACCTCGTGTATGCTGGCTCTGGGGCACATGTATCCTGCACAAGAGCACCGAGGTTACTTAATAATAATAATAATAATAATAATGTTTCTTTATTAACTTGATGGTAATAGCAATAAAGAAAAACAAATGCATGCACGGAAAATCTGCAATTCCAATAAGTGAAAAGTGTCAAAAGAGCGAATGAACGTAACTACAGAAAAGGCTACGATCAGTAACCATACGTGTATTTTGCAAATGTACGTAAGAGTCTAAACAAACAAACAAAAATCTAATTCATCAAGAAGCGGTAATTAATTAGTAACAGGTGTAAAAATGTCAGCAACGAATAGCAATTAAACGTTGCCGTACCAGTAGTAATGACTGTGATAGTGTGAAAATATCGCAGTGACAATAACAAACAGTAGACTTCCGCATAACCTACAGCCTCCTTGTTTTCCTTCTCGTCTTGCCCGCAGAATTTACACCCGTCACAACACTGAAGAGAAACATCGAATACTCGAGAATTTAAAATGTTCTTTATCAAGCTTTTACGCAGCATACAATATATACCGCTTCTCCACATTTTAGTCCTAGATACACACAGCTGATCATAATCTGCATATTGTATTTCGAACTGTGCGTTATCGTATTTCTTGTACATATCTCGTAAGTAATAACATTCACGATGGGTCATGCCGGAACGTTATGTGTCAGTCAACTCTTTCTTCGGTCGTACCACACAGAGAACGGAATCTCATTTATAAAGAACAAAAAAGGCTAAACGTCTTATAAAGGATGTCCCACTCGCTACCGAACCCGGCATTTCTTTAATAATTTTACCACTAATGAGGATACTGCAGCGAACTTTGAAGAGGACTAGACACATTCGTCTTCATTTCTCACACAACGAACGTACTCCTGTTCAAATTTCGTTGCAATATCTTCATTGGTGTTAGAATTATTAAAAAAAATGCGGGTTCGGTAGTGAGTGGTACACACTGTATAAACATAGGCCTTCGTGTGAAATTCCTCTTATTTTTAAACACTTAAACATCTTATTACCCAACTAATGCACAATATATAATATGTAGATAAATTAAAATAATAAAATATTTAAAAGTGCTCCAGCATGTTTCGGATCACAGAGGATCCATCATCAGGGATCCCTGTACAGTGCTTGGCTAAAAATTACAAGAATGATTCTATCGTGTCCGTTGATATGGACAAGGTCGGTGTTATGGCAGCATACTCTAACCCGCTGTGCGTGTGTGTAGTTCACATTTATCCCCTTATTTTTGTCCGATTATAACCAAAATCTGCATATGCCGACATATTTCAGTAGAAGCCGCAAATAAGAAATTTCACAAATATTCATCCAGTGAGAATCGAGCGGACAGACAGAATGGCAAGAATGAACAAGGCCGATAGACGGTTTACGAAACTGCTTAGAACGTGCACCTGTTAACAATAATGTTTTACTAAGATAAACAGGAAGGACAACTTTCACGTCCGTAACGGGCAGATTGTTGAGATTTAAGCGTGAAAGATGGTGACAAACTTTTAATTTGACAAACCAACAAACAACAACAACATACAGATGACACACACAGCCATCGCTGTTACACTAAAAGGCACAATGTTGGTTTCACCCGAGGTTCGCCGTTTTCGTTAGTGGTTACTGTCGAATGGCTGGATTACTTGGCCAGGTTTCTTGTTATTGCTTTTCCAGAGAAAAAGAAACATGAAATGGCGGCAGTTACCTGTCCATTTGAGAGCACTCTACTTGCCCTCTTGACCCGGCAAAACTCCTACCTGTGTGTGTGGCCCCCCACAACATTGTGGCCACACCCGGATATACAGCCGCGCTTCTTCCGGTAGCTCCTCGTACTGCAGAATACCACCATGCAGGGTATCAAATACGCACATCATCAATAAAATGGCGGATTAATGTGGGAATACACAATTTTAGTGCAGAGGCAGTTTAAAATTAAATTAAAGAAATGTCATATTTATTACAGACAAAACCTTTATGTGCAGCTCGTATATAAATCCGTATAATCTCGTCCACACAAACACACAAAATGGCTTCCAATAGTGGCCATGTAGCAAATACCCTCATGAGAAGACAGAAGTCGTTTTGCTAGCCAAACGTTCTCTTATTTTCTATAATCCGCCATTTTGGGTCTATGTAAGTCCCTTTCTCTTGCCTTCATATCTTGAAACAGTTAAACTCAATTAGGCCGCTGAGAATGAAAGCAAAACTTTCCATCGAAATGTCGCGTACCGCTTTCCCAGCGACACGACCTCACAGCCGGGAACACCGGAATCCCCACTGACAACGATGTAAAAACCTCGAAAATAAAATCTTGTGTGTGTGTTTTATTCCAACAATGTCCGATTTGTGTACGGTACGTAACTCAGAAGAAGATTTGAAGATGGTTATGAATATGGAGTAGGTACGGTTTCGGAAGAAAACGGACATGATTTTTATTGAAATTTCTACCAGGCATTCGGGTAGGACGAGGAATGTCTCCAAGTGTAGACAGCACCTTGACCAGTACCAGAGGCGCCGAATTCCGATCACAGTTAAGTAATCTGGTCTCATTGTCTTCGTGGGATTTGTCTATTTATCTGTTTGTCTATTTATCTCGCGTTAAAAAATAAAAATATGAAATTTCGATAATATCAATTTCGTCTAAATATTTTATTGTCCAAGTTATGCACAATTAAATAACACGTAGATACAATTCAAATTATAAAATGCTTAAAAGTACTCCAACATGTTTCGGATCACAGAGGATCCGTCATCAGGGAGCCTTGTACAGTACTTGGCTAAAATTTAAAAAATGGTTCTATCATGTCCGTTTACACCGACCACGTCCATGTCAACGGACACGATAGAACCATTCTTGTAATTTTAGCCAAGTACTGTGCAAGGCTTCCTGATGATGGATCCTATGTGATCGGAAACATGTTGGAGCACTTTTAAGGATTTTATAATTTCAATTGTATCTACCTGTTATTTAATTGTGCATAAGTTGGACAATAAAATATTTATGTGTTGATGATACACGGTGCAAATATGAAGATCAGTTTCGTCCTCAGCATTACAAGTAAGTTCATACAGTAAAGAGCTCCTTCGCCGGGATCGTATGCAGTCGTATTGCCAGTACGCAGTAATCACGTAGCCTTTTTGCTACTTCACGGTGCCTAATTACATCTCTTCATTCATTCTGCAGTGTGCCTTACGACAGGTCCATAATCTCTTCCAAAGCGAGTTCTCCACAGAGTGCGATCTACTGTTTCCTCTTCCAATTTCCACTACCCTCCTTTTCCTTAAGATCATTCAGTAGTTGCTTAAATTTTCTTCTTCGTCTTCCCGTCACTTCCTTCCTTCCTTCCTTCCTTCCTTCCCTCTATCTTTCCTTCAATAACGTGTTTGATAAGGCAGTTCCTACTCAACAGTTAGCCTTCCTTCTTTCTTAAGCTTCAGAAAAGTACTTCTAAAATATATCATGAAGTCCGTATACACTTGCCCACACGCGCAAAGCTCAACAACAAATAAACAAGCACTGCCCTTAATACTGTAGGCATCTACTGTCCAGAGCTAACTGCATTTTGTTCTCGTACCGCCATGATACCCATTCTTCCTCTATTACCAGTGCTTCAGGAGAAAGTCACTAATAACGTGGGACTCGGAACGTTCACGCAGGTTGCTGTCAGCTACTCTGTTTGCTAGACTACCACATCCTTACTGACAAACAAATATATATGTGACGTAACTGAAATTTTGTAATAGAGCACCCTGAGAGATATAAGATGTGCACAAAAAATTTTAGAAGTAACCCTGGAGGATAGAAGCCATTCTTATAATAAAACCAACTAGATGCACTAATTTCTAAAATTTATTTTTGAAATAAAACTCTACATGTTTCAGACGGTTCCTCTGTCCATCATCAGGAGTTTTTCACTGTACACGCAGCAATGGTATATGTCATACAGGTTTGCTGACAGCTTGCGAACCTGCATGACATATACCATTGCTGTGTGTACAGTGAAAAACTCCTGATGATGGACAGAGGAACCGTCTGAAACATGTAGAGTTTTATTTCAAAAATAAATTTTAGAAATCAGTGCATCTAGTTTGTTTTATTATAAGAATTTATCACGATGCACGGTCACCTGAACGTCAAATTCAAAAAAGATAGAGACCATGTTAAGGGGGGTGGCAGATAATGTCGAAAGGGTCATTTAAGGGAAAACGTGAGACCTGAACAGATTAAAAGATCTTGGGCAGGGCCAGGCGCGGTTTCATGCAAGTGTAAACGCGGTAACAAATTAGTTGGATTTCTTAAGGCATTGCGACAATATACAAAAATATAATATTACAATAAATACTTCCAGATTACGTAATTAAAGGACGTATTTGTTAATTAAAGATCCTACGTGACCTACAGGTGTGTGACTTTGGACCAAGAAGGTAAACAATAGCCGTTTGAACTCGTAATATTTTAAAGTTTCATATATTGTGCCGCTTTCTCGATCGTTATGTATCTTTTTGTGTTTTATTTATTTTTTCTCTCAACTTTAACTAAACTGCGCTGCTTAGAAAAAAAGTCTGGCCATGTGTTGTCATGTGATCCCTGAAGATGGCGCCAAGCCAAAACATGTACGATCTTGCAGGGGTCTGAGTTCCTTTTTCTTGTAAAGCTATCTGGTATATTTAACATGCAAACAGCTCTTTGACTGGCCTGGCTATTATTGCCTTCCGAGGAAGGATTCTGTCCCTGAATTTCGTTATTTATATAAATTACCAACAATAAAAACTTTTCTCAGCATTTTAAACCAAGAAATTCCTCCTATTTTTTCTATAAGCTCAAGTAATTTCATGCTTTAAGTTGTCCAGACACTTTTTGTACACACGGTGGTCCCCTGTATTGTGACAGCAAGTATCATAGTTTTGTATTATTGCAGAGTCGTGATGCGGTAGTAGTGTATATGGGTAACCAAACTTGCGGAAGATCTTACTGCCTCCCTCTTCCACGTTATGAAAAGATCAGAATGTTTCTTCTTAAAAGTAGTAAACTACAGGACCGCAGGGAGTCATAACCGAAGGAAATGTAAATATTTTAACGTAGACAGCATAATGACTAAACTATGGCCTGGGCAACTGTGGGATCGTGATAGTATTCCGAAGAGGCCAGAACTGTACTGGAGCTCATCGGCCCCCCTAATTGGGAATTACAAGAACTTCCTATGAAGTAAAGCGACCGGTGATTGAAACTGACTACCCTATAAGAATTCATTGCCTACACAGGGACAGCTTTATATATAGCGCTGATAAGACTGCAGATCTCATTCTCTTTGCTTGTCTTGGATACGGTTTTGTCTGCTTCCTCTGACAAATTTCTGCACCGTTTGTCAACTCGTAGACTCTTCTGTTCTAATACATACTATACTTGCTTCGGACGAACCTGTCTTTCTTCTTGCCAATTTCTAATGTCCTCTTGAAATATTTTTTCCAAGTATTCTGTCGGTAGGTTTTGGGGAAAGGACAGACGACGATCTAGATAAAGCTAGCTTCTCCATTATACGTGGATGTTTCTTCAGGTGAAATATTTTCTTTTTGGTGATGTCGTGGGTTGCTAAGTCGACTTCACGCGGCTACCACTAGGCGCTCGAAGAGGGCAGGACTACCTAACGGATGATGTGTCGGGCACCCAACCTGACATGTCGCCAGCAGGAGGCCGGTCTCACACTGTGTCGTGGGACACACACGTATACACGGCTGTGCTTTGAACCTTGAGTACCGAATTTTAAAGTTACTGAGCATCACACAACGAAGGTAATAACATGGCAGAGTGGAAATAGATTCTGTGGCATTTTTAACATCGACATAAGATGAAGGAGCTTTATACCCTGGTCACTATACTCCGGACGATATGACGCCGGGTGCACCTTGTAGATAACGGAGTGGGTGGAGGACAAGCTGACAAAATCTGCATGCTCTAAAGACCAGAACAATCCCTTCCTACTCTCGGCAATCTGACCTCTGTTAGTCAATCGCCCTACGGCAGCCCGATCATTGTACGAACAGAGCTTTCCTGATTCTAGAAGAATTTCTGTTTTGATAAGCGTACTCTGTAAAACTGCTGCACAATACGCTTATTAAACTGGCGACAGTTTGTCATAAATATTCTGAAGTTTCTTCTTAGCGTCATATTTATATCCTGTGAAATAGTTGGTTACACAGAATATCTGCACGAGTTATCCTTTATTGTTCAAGAATATGTCTAGGTTTGCTTGTTTGTTTGTTTGTTTGTAGTAGGTGTGAAATCTAGTTAGCCTGCTTTAATTTTTGTTATTTTTTATTTCTTTGAATCTCAGCCAAATTTCGGTAGGTGGCTTTTGCTTGGAAAACGGGGGCTTCCTACACGTTCCTTCCTGTTTATCATTCACTAATAATTCTAACATTCTAGACTGAGATATTGCTAGCGTCATTAAATAAGTAAATACTTAAATGAGAGCTAGCCTGTTACGAAGGGAACTTCTTGTTGTTAGTCTTCTGGTGCATGCTGAGCGGTACTCTATGATGTGGAAAACACAATGCATCTTTGTACTGCTGTCTATACGCTCTTCTGCTACGTATTCGTTCATATTACCGTACATAACAATTCACTTCTCTGTGTATGTGTGTTTATGTGTATGCGTCTACTGCCTGCCTACCTGTCTGTCTGTCTTTCTTTCTGTCTGTCTGTCATTCCTCAACACGGGGAAGCTATGACGCAATGAATGTTTATATGTGACCTCAGACAATTTTTTTTACAAAGTGTGTATTTTGTTTCTGTTGATTAATGAGTAGTCGTAGATTAAGTGTTTTAAAACATAAGTGGGAGTTAAATTATTTTAATTATATATATATATATTCAAGTTTGCATATGAAATGAATTAAAACACTTATAAAATTATAACCTCCGTATAAGGAACAGAAATATTTGGTTTACATAAATCGATTTATGTCAAAACGAAGTTTGAATTCAATTCTTTTTACACTTTGACGATTTCTTTCTTCGTTGGATGACTGTACTGAGGACAATCCTTGAATAAATAATGATTTGTTAGACACTTACCAATTTAAGAACTAATGATCTGTCAGTTAAATAAGAATTTCCTCTCCCTCTAAGGAAAACGACGGTACTTTTTCTTTCGCACAACAGTTGGCAACATGGACGGTCTGGGATAGTTTAATCTTATTCCTCTTAAGTCCAAAAATTTCGATGTGGTTCGCGCTTTTCAGGATCAAGTTTACAGTTCACATCTGGTTGAGACTGTCAGTATTTAACTTTACCCTTTTCGAAACATAAAAACAGAGAAAGTATTTATCCTGATTTCTCCATACTGCTCTATTTGGATGGCCATTCCAAGACGCTGTCGATTACCGACTTCAAATAATGTCTGTACTAGGTAAATTAAAAATACATAGGACCAATGGGGAAATTATAACCAAAGGGATAAACAGAACTACTCGGAGAAGAAGAAGAAGCTCCCCAGACACAATTTAAACTTTCTAAAACATAAGGTATATAAAAGACTTTTAAATTGCCTTGCCTCTTACCGATAGAGTAGACCGAGACCAAATGGCAAAAGAAAATGCTTATAAACGTCTGATCCGAATAGCACTTCTGTGTACGAGCAGTCAGTCGTCTGTAGACACACACTGCACGCCACCCTGCCATAATGTAGTCTTATGAACACGAACCGCGTGGCGTAAGACAATAGACAATGTTCTACAAATCTGAGAACGAATTAATGTCATTTCACACCCACAGTTATGTGTCTCGATTTTAAATTTGTCGTACTGGTTCCGCTAGATATCACCATCACCTACACGATTACATGACCTGAACTCTGACTGCGGTTCTAGGGGCACGCCGATAACAATGTCAGTACAGCAGCTAGCACATTCATTAGCCTTTATGCGGTAAACGGATCTCGCTTGTCACGCCACATGTGGCCATCAAAGGTACTTATCCGATGACACAATCTGCGATGAACTTAAATCACTGTTGCTTTATGAATAACCGATCGTCAGTTTTATTTAGTATCACGATCCGACTGGTATCATGGCGCACAGGCTTTAGAAGCATCGACTTGGGTTTATTGTCATTAAGGAAATAATTTATCCTCTTCGAGCGGGTAGCCTGTTTTGGTGGATATGGCGACTAACCGAAAGAAGAAATGACAGTGAGATATCTGGCTGGATACTGCTAGTTGCGGAAGTCTGTGAACCAGATACTTTTGTACAAAGACAAGGTTTAGGGTCCTACAAAATGCTACATGTGCAAGAAATGACTGGGAAGCGATACGGCTATAATTCTGGCAGTGGTTTTTACGTCTATGGTTTACTGAAGGACACTCGGCAGAAAGTGCTCTACGGAATGGGAAGCTCCGTGACTTGCGTACGTCACCAGACGTTACGTTGACGAAACCAAAGAGGTGGATGTGGATTAAAAAGAAATGCATGCATGGGGCTGGTAGGTAACCAGAAGTAAAGTGGCTGCTTGGCAGGCTTAAGCCTAGAGAGAATGATATTAAAATGGATGTTAGAACATGTCAGGCCAAGATTTAGAACTGATTTCCCTGACTCGCAGTAAGGAATCGTGGCGGAATCTTGTGAACACAGCAATTAACTGCTGGGTTCATAAATTTTGACCATCTAAGGAACTGTTTGGTTCTCAAAAGGATTATTCACTGTGGAGTGAGTGAATGAGTAGTTAAGTGGCTTGGTGGGTTGGTTGGTTGGTTGGTTGGTTGGTTAGTGGGGATTTAAGGAGACCCGCTGGAACTACCGGTCAAGATAGTCGGTCTACCCACGGCCTTCAGAATAAGCAGCATGACAGGGCCAGTTGATATCGAGTCTCCTCCCCTCGGACTAGAGCGTTTTGGCATGAAGATAGTTACCCATTCTGATCGAGTGCTGAGGTTATTCAAGACTCGTGCATTAATACTTGCAGACTACCTAACATATTTATGGGGCGGTTTGTAATTAGAGCACCAAGAATTTTACACATTTTAATATTTTCGACTTTTTACTCAACAGTCCTTTCCTGGTGTTCAAGTAGGCTTACTACTAAATTCTCGCTGGGTTACAGGGTAAATTGTACAGCAAGTGCAGTGACCCAGCGGACTTGATATCACGTAGGTCGTAAAAAAGGAATAATTAAGAAGAAAATATTAGACGTTTTCAAAATAAATTTAGTTTCGTATTCAGCTTCTATAATGTGCTAAGGGTTAAAAGACCCGTTTTTCATTCGAGAAACAAATAAGTGTGCGAAGAAATAAAACACTTTAAATAGTCGAAACAATAAAAGTGTGGGAAGAAGAAGTGAAGTGAAAGAAGAGAAATGGGGAGCTGGAGGAGGCGATAGGGAATTGGCCAAATCAGAAAGTGGTCACGGAATAGACCTACTTGTTTGAAACGTTAACTGCCTTCGTTGCTTTGGAGTGAAGAATGATACCCTCAGGATATGTAATATTCCGTCGTAAAGAACAGCCTGATGAGACAATTAAAAGTAAGATCCGTCGTGCTCTTTTCATAACGTCGTAGTATAAAAACAAGCTTCATTTAGAAATTAATATTTTTTTTATCAGCTTGTTCCTTTCCAGCAACCCCAAAATGGAAGGAAAGGGCATGAAATGAGGCAATTTTCTGCCGAGGTATACAATTATTTTTTGACACAAGATGTCCTGAAAGTTAGTAGAAGTTAACAAATAAGCCGCAGGGAACATCCATTCTCACATTCGCCATTTATGTCTCGCCTTTTTAAATACCAACATTGAAAGTTTCACCACAACATTAAACTTTTTAAGTGTTCAGAGTCTTTTCTTCAGTCACTCGTTCGAGGGGAAATAAAAGTGACTGGACGTTTGTCAAGATGTGGCAAGAAAATTTTTGGTCTATGAAATTCAAATTAAGAAGTGTTTTCTACTTTGTGTGTGTGTG
>Ga0123354_10018296_pt1 | contig 10981 bp, 11 predicted proteins | sample TergutLab28metaG_2_FD_97872 | JGI IMG/M metagenome (GOLD analysis project Ga0123354, IMG submission 97872) | Labiotermes labralis P4 segment gut microbial communities from Petit-Saut dam, French Guiana - Lab288 P4 | ecosystem: Host-associated > Arthropoda: Insects > Digestive system > Gut ... | reverse complement strand
TGTGGTAATTTTTGGGGGTATTTTTTTTCCTTTTTTTTTTTTTCCCTTTTTTTTTTTAAAAATTATTAAGGGGGGGTCATTTAAATTTTTTTTTTGGGGGCCGGTTTTTGGGGAAATTTTTCCCCCCCCCCCCCCCCCGCCTGGCAGCCTGTGAGGAATAAGTCTTGTATCGTTTGGCACTGACTAATTTTCTCACTCACACTTCTGGCAGTGTGTGTCTGAATGTAATGTCCGTGGTTTTCGCCATTTACATTCAACTTTTTTTTTGCTATTATTTCCACGAACCCATTTCTTACGGCAAGGTATGGTCGTGTACCTATTCTCGAATTTTCCGTACCCATCTTTAACCCACAAACATATCAACAATCTAAACTAAGCTGTTACCATTCTTTCTGGCACTTTAGGGCTCATAGAGCCATTGAAAGTTATTTTATTTGTAAATCAGGCTTCATTTTTCTTTCATATATTTTCTTTGCTTTTCTTGTATCCTTAAATAGCCCGTACGGTCCTCTGAAGCGATTCTAAGTTTGACCCAGCCAACATGGCATCGTATCTCAAAAGACGATGTCCCTCGTACGAAGAATTAGGCTGCGTATAATTGCCTTCTGCACCTTTCGTATATTTAGTTTGCTTCTCCTTCGGTGTCATTGGTCGTAGTATATATATATATATATATATATATATATATATATATTGCTCCAGGTAGGCCCTATATATATATATATATATATGTATATAGGGCCTACCTGGAGCTACAGCTATACCCCAGATAAGTTACGAGTCCGTCCAAAGACAGTCCAAAAGTCGGTTTGTCATTTTTCTGCCTATGCACTTGTAATAGGACAGTCTTTAGCCTGAACTTGTCCACTGCAGCCTCCCCGGTACTGGAGACTGCCAGTTGCTGTTGTATCAGTGCTACCCGCCCTGTCATCAGGGCAGGCAAAACGCAGCCTCCATTCGGTGACGATCGTTAGATATAGTGTATGCGTATACAAGACTGTATTTCCCTAGCCCGTATGTTTCTGTTTTCCCCTTTCACCCACATACACGGCGTCTGTGTCGACTATTTTATTCATTCATTCATTGCTTTGTCTTGCGACAGGTCCGTGTGTTCATTTAAAGCGAGTTCTCCAGAGGCTGCGATCCAGTGATTCCTGTTCCAAATTGCAGTATCTTGTCGTTTCATTAATGTCATAGCTGCTTACATCTTCTCCCTCTCCTTCACGTCCCTTCTCTCTTTACTTCAATAACGTTTTTTAGAAGGCAGTTCTTACGCAAGATGTTACAAATTCTTAGCCTTCCTTCTTTTTCTTGCATGTAGGATATTCCTTTGTTCATTTACGTTTTGTAATACTTTTCCATTTTCCACACGATCGGCCCAACCGATCTTCTCCGTCCTTCTCCATTACCATACTTCAAAACTCCCCCTATATATATTTCTCTAAAAACCAAGTCGCAGAGATCGCTGTGTTATATTCGAGCGTGTCTGTGTGTGTCCCCAGTTTCATCGAGTCGGCTGAACCATTTTGACGGCATTTGGTATGAACACTGTGACACTGGGGAGAACCGTAAGGTCGTACTGTTTAATTTCCTTTGTCGTAGGTTCCTGTTGATCGTATGAAACACTTCGAGTTGATATCGAACATCCCAACTGCAGTATGCATATTCTTCACTGGGGGTACAATAACGGGCTTCTGTAAAATTGCAGTTTAGTGTATTTAAGTTTTCAGGTTCTCGGTTTGGAGACAGAATGATGACAGTTTCTTAACTTTATGGCAGGTAAAGTTCCCCGACTTTAATCTTCGCTCGCTTATTTTCCAGATTTTAATTCTGCTATGTTGGTACGTGTACTTCCATATATGCCCTGTTTGAAATTTTGCACATTTATTAAGACTTTATCGTTTGGCTTTATGTTGTAACACTGTTGTACAAAGTGCTTAACAGCATAATTGGTTCGCGTAAGGAACCAGGATAGTTCAGTTGGTACAGTGACTAGACTACGTCCTGGACGGCCTTGGAATCATGATCCTTTTTGTCGAACAGGCGAAATTTTTCTTTACACCTAAGCGTCCAGACCAGCTCTGGGTCAACCCAGATTCATGTTCGATGGATGCAGGTAGCAAAGCGGCCGGTTCGTGAAGCTGATCACTGACCTCCATCCAGTGCCGAGGTTTAGAATGTTTGGAGCTATACCACCACTGCCTCGTATGCCTGCAGTATGTTCGCAGGGACAACTTTACCTCTATGAGACGCAGAAAATGAAGAAAATCACACAGAACCTCAGCCAGAGTAGCAGGTCAAGGTATTCGCCCTCGGATCATGCGAAGTATATGGAACTAAACGATAATGATGGGTGACAGAGCTGGGCAGGACTCGTCATGTGTGCTGTCTTGAAATTACTTCCGCCCAAATATGTGAAACGAGTTCTGATCCGTATTTAGTTCTTCAATTTTATGACGCCTGATTAATCAGTACCAGAATGTCAGAGATAGACCAAATTCTTTTCAACTTGGAACGTACATAGTTTATAGGATAAATGTTCACATACTTGGGCCAGATTCTTTTATACGCATCTGAATTTCTCGTCAGTACTGCTAGTTTATTGTAGTTAAAGAGGCCACCTCAATGTGCGTGTGTGTGTGAGGCGTTCATTCGTCAGGGTCTCTCTGCTAACTAGCTGTGATTTGTGACGCATACAAATTACTGCTACAGACCAAGTCCAGCCACAAAACAAAGCTCTTACAGTGTGTGGAAGAAGAAGAAGAAGAAGAAGAAGAAGAAGGTTACAGATGTGGCTTGTAAAGGCAGCGAAGGCGGCGTCTAGTTTATATGTGGACGTAGCAGCTTTGTTTGCTTGTTCAAACATATACATTAATTTTATCCTCACGATTTTCCGTTACATGGGGAGCAGAGCAGTATGGCACAAATAATTCATGTCTTATCAGCAGTTAACTTGCGCATAATAACATTTAATCACATTGACACCCATCTCATGTTTTTATTTTTACCAAGATAAATTCTTACTGGTGAAATGTGACTTTACGTTACGTACAGTAAATTGAGGATATTATCAACATGTATTTAGTTATTCTGTATTTTAAAACCAACAAAATATATTAATTCAATACAATAAAATACAAGACACACTTCATAACAGGTGCCAGCTCCTACATGTTTCGGCTGCACGGTGCCATCATCAGGGAGTGTATCAACAAGAAAGTTTTGTAGGTCCAGCATGTGTTTCAGGCGCTATTCGTCCGCAATTCTATCATAAAAGTTAAAAGTCTTAAAATATCAAAACTCCAGTTTGCACATCAACAATTATATGTCCACGTTTCTGGAACAAGAACACCACACAGCGATGAGCCTCCACTGTTACACTTCCGCAGTCGTTCATACTGTTTGGGCTGTGCGCACAACCTCCGTATCGATATATAATCTAAAGGGATCTCGTCCTGTAAAATTGTCAATGTTTTGTATCCCAAGGAGATGGTGGGATGGGGACGTAGAATGTAAACCGAGAGGGAAGTCCTTGAGTGCGTTAGAACACTTACGAATTGAAATTCAAGCCCCCAGTAACTCGCGATGATGTGTAAATATATTCTTGATTTATTGGCTGAAGATGTGTTGTTTACAGTTGTTCCGAATAGACGCTTGTAATGTACAAATTGTTGTTAGAGAAATGTCGATTCTAGTAGCAAGCGACATAGTTTCTGGTAGCAACTGATGTAGACTAAATCCCCCGAATATGCCTCGGCAAGCTCTTTTATAAGGCAAATTAGGGCGTTGGTTTCTACGTGATAGTGCGTTGAACTGGAAGCTTCTAAGCATTAAAATCATGAAACAATCACGTGCTATACAGAAATCACAGTACAATTTTTAGTCCACCGGGTACGACAATTGTGTCAGCCAAGCTGGAGTTTGGGTGACATTTAGTGTCCTGGTTGCTTTATGACAATGATACTTGACATTGATGACCCCGACTTCATGTCGTGTCGACATTTCTCTATCGAGCAACAAGTATTCTATAATTTTAACTCACTGCTTTACTGTTACTGAATACAAATATATACCTTATAAATGAAATACCATGTTACCTGGTAGTCGTAAGACGGTATTATACGACAAATGTTCACTCAGTGTGTATGTATGAACTGAGGTGTTATATTAAACAGTATAGATCGGAGTCCGTACCGGTGGAAGCGTGCGATATATCCCGCGTAAGGCTATATAGCGTAATGAGCGAGTGTTTCGTGGCATTGCTGAGGTGGAGTGTATCAGTTGTGCGCCTGCGTGTTGACGTCTGTGTTGTGTACAGGAGCAATCAAAGGATTCATTTCGCCAGTGCTCTTTTGATTTATTAAGGATCCCTGAAGTTGGATTGTTCATTGTTTTTGGAAGCAATTCATACGCACGTTTTGTTATGTTTTGATTGCTGCATTATAGTTTGCGTAATCCCATATTCGTCTGTTGTTTTAAATGTGTAGTGCGTATCCAGATTTTGGATTATTTGTTTTTATATATCTCTCGTGTTCTGAAAATCTTACTTTAAGATTTCTTCCAGTCTGACCAATATAAATTCTGTCACGTGTTACATTTAAAACTATAAATGCCACTGGCTAATAGGTTATAATGTGTTTCATGAGCGGAATGCGATGCGCAAATTGGCTTGTTTAAATATATTAGTAAAATGTTCTTATTAAGGGACAGTGATAGTCATATGTCACCCCAGTATGCTGCTGTTGCGTATGTGTGCAGTATAATATAAGAAAATGCACAGTATGAATAATATCAAATTTACGGAGTTACTTACTCTGTTTATGAGGTTCTCCCATTCTCTTAATTTCAGTTTCACAATGTCTGCAGTTACGTAGCTTATCTTCAAGAACTTCTGCTTTGCAAGTAACCTCTTAAAGCACAGTGGTTAATACATCCATACGATGTATGTGCGGGTTAATGCAATTCTCAAAACGAATAGCGATTATTACCTTAAATTCATTAATCAATCGATCTTTGTACGAGAGAACCTGGGTGTTTTCTGTGAGGTAGAAACCGCATTTTATTACATATAATTGGAACTAGTGGTGTTTAAAGTGTAATGGATGTATATGACAGGAATTTTAAGTATCTAATCTAATTGCTGCCACATCACCGCATAACACATAACGACGTACTGAATCTTAAATATAACATTAGCTAGGCTGCAATGAAGGCTCCCTGATTATGGTCGTAGATCGAAACATGTGGGAGCATAATCAAAGTGAATTTCAATGTTAATTTTAGAACTTATTCAAGTTTAATAATTAGTGCATTTGTTGGTATAACAATCTAAAAACATAGGTACATTTGAGCATGCAGTTATCCTGTTGGTGACATCTCACTAAATGTGGTCATTTGTTAAAATAATGAATATACTTCATATTTATAGGCTAAAAATTCATATTATAATGCGAATAAAAATAAAATCGAAATAAAAACTCTTCTTATTCTTCACGGTGTAAACGGACACGCTGGTTCAAATAAGGTCATTCCTCTCATTTCTGTCTTGTTTAGTGTGTTTTTCCCAGTTCCTTTCCGTAATTTTTGATGTTAAAACCGCAGTCCACGTGGAAAATGTGTGTCGATATGCCTCAACTCTCCTATGCGTCTTAAACAGTAGTTCTTCTGGTTGTGGATAATAGCCGATTCTTTTTCTGATTTTTTGTCGAGACATAATCTGTTGTTACCTGAACGGAGGTTTTAGAAAATCTCACCAAAAAGAATTCCCTTCTGATCTACCCAACGTTTTGCGTAAACCCACGAGATAAATTACGGAAGGTGTTATTTGTAATAACATTTATGAGAATTTTCAGGATTTTACAGCGTTATAGTTTGGGATTCCGTTCTTCTTGGATGTGACACCGCGTCGCTGGAAAGTGCTGGCCGACGATTCGAAGGAAATTATCACCTTCATGGACTGCTCTGCACTTGAAGATGATGGCGACACGTTTATTAGAAGGGTCACGAACCACTTGGCCAATGACGTAGCGTCTTGCCGCAAGAGATCTCAACATTCGAGGACAAAGAAACAGGCGTATTGTTAGTTATCGGTTGTCGACCGTGCTGCCCAATATTTTGACTGAGAATTCTGTGGTCTTCCTCCACATCTGGAACCTGTCTCGAAATATGGCACGACCTACTCCTTCAAATTCGATAGGTAGACACACAGCATTCATTATTATGTCCAAATCCGAGATATTTAACTGACCGGTTGTTAGTTTCATTTTCACAATCCCACTCAAACTTGCCAGGGCATTACCTTGGAATTAACCACGGCCGGTTGGTTCCACGCCGTTTTCAGCGCGCCATGCACAGTGATCCCACATTTCGCCGGTACATAACCTAAGCAGTTTGAAAGGACCCCTTAATAAATCAGAAGATCAAATCAAATATTTATCTGTCTAGTCAGATTTTACTGAAGGCTGTGTCTACTTAACACTGAATTATTCGCCATTTACAGCCTCTGTATGCTTGTCTACAAACAATATTTGTATTCTTCGTGTATCTCAATCTGCCACCTGGCCAACTCCCTTCAAGGCTTAGAAACCAAATATCGTTTTCAACATATGACATGATCACTTCCTTAATTTCTTGCCTTTTCCATAACTTTAAACTGTTGTTTCGTGTAGTGAATTCTCTTCTGTCATCTACTCGATAAGAATCTCATTCGTCCAATTCATTCACTGTATCATCTGCTTGCTTCCAGGAATTAAATAAATTATTTCACACTTTTCGAAGAGATTCATAAATCTACGAAAATTCAGTCTTTTCCCCTTACTTATATAGGTAATTACTTGTATTTCCCCTTGCAAGTTATGAAGATTCAGAGTAGGGATGATGAGTTGGGCTTCCATCCTTACTTTGACATTCAGCACAACTAAGACGACAGAGTTGTCAGCTCTACGCGCCGGCCACATTTTACCCACAAGGAAATTCCTTGGTGAGTGGACCCCAGGGCTACTGACTGAGGGCAGAAAGAACAGGTCACTTGACAATTTCCAAGTACCCTAAGGAGAATCGAAACCAGAACCTCTGATCTTGTAGCTCAGCGCCTCAACCATGTGCGACCCCCCCCCTCCTCCTCCTCTTTCTTACATTAAGAGTTAAATGTGTTCTGGATGCCTAAGCTTATTTGTATAATGTAATAGTACTATAATGACTGACACCTTCCTTTTCTCATAATTCAACACTAAAAAAAAATACTAACCTTTCCCCATCGTCACCTAGATACGTCAAAAAATTTAAATTTATGCTATTTCCACTATTGCACAATTTTGTTCGTAAGTATCCGTATTATTAGTAGGAAATGACATGCTCCTTCAGTCTTTTCCATCTTGTTTCTTCCACACCAAATGCAGTCTCCATAACCTGTCTAAAAATTCCCGCTTAACTGGCATGACTGGAACTCCATTTAAATCAGAAATGCAAGTAACATGTCTGAATAAAAACGAAATTTAATATTAAAGTTTTAAAGGTTTATTCAAAATTGGCCGAACTCTGATAGGGTCGCTGGGCTCTGGGAAAAGCAGAGGAATGGCGTGTTGAGGCGGCAGATTTGGGATTTCTAAGACCATTAGTATGGATAACGAGACGATACTTTATGCGTAAGTGAATTGTCGATAGCCAGGAGTTTCACGAAATTGGGAATTGTCGTCAAAATGGAAAGAGCATGTGCAGCTGATAGGAACAGACTGCCCTGCACAACGGTAGAGTATAGACGCCGAGAACGAAGAAGGTGTTGAAGACTGCAGAGAAGTTGGAAGGACAAGTACTGTGCTTTGCTTCTGAGCGGGGATTAAGTACACAAAGTTGGTGGGCTACAGGAATGAGACTATACTCTGAACGTCGTCTGATGTAAATTGGAAAGGTCAAGACAAACATTACGCTAAAAAGAAAGGCCTTAGAGAGATTTACTGTTGTTTAGACACGAGAACTCTCAAATCGTGGAAATTTCATGAGCCAGATTTCTTCTAATACACAACTTCACGTGCAGTCCACACTCAATTATATTCAAAATTATTCAACAAAATTTGAAATGCATTCAAGAAATCCTGTTCTTATTTGTTATTATAATGAGTGTGATACGTATCATGCCCAATATTTTACATCATCGTCATCTTCCTTTTTCATCATGTTCCTTTTAGAAAGCTGTGTTATTGACACACACTTTCTGTGCTGCCCCTGACATTGACAGACAGGATGTTGCATTATACTAAGTAAATGCATCTGCAAGACGTTGTCAGTCGCATCCCATGGTCAAGATGTTTACAGGGCCCCTGTGTGACGAACGAACTCTGCATCTTTTATCACATTTGAGACAAGTGATTGAAGAATATTTTAATATTATTGTCGTTTGTAAAGCCGACGTCGTTGGAATGAAACGTTTAAGTCTCTTAGGAGGAACGCGGTTTTGTTGTAGACTTCCGTTCCTTATCCAAGATAGCTAGTTCCAGCACACGTTAGGCACTCAGAAGGAAGACTGTTTTTCCTCCCTCGCCTTTACTGCGAATTTATTAGACGGTAGAAAGTTAAAGTTAAAGGTAAAGGCAAAACGTTTGTACGTTTAAAGAATTAAACACAAAGACAGGAATGGCGCATGTGGCAGTGGATTTATAGTTTAATTCTTTCTTAATATTCGGAAAGGTGAGTGATCAGCTACAGGCACCTACCGCTTTACTCCCTGGTACCCATTACCACGATACTGGGTATCCCAGAATAGGTCTGAATTTAGTGGCAAAGGGAAGAATCTCTGTCCTATTCCGGATTCGAACCCAGAGTCTATGATTTTCCAGCTTGTAACCTAGTTTGTGTACGGGCTAAGCTACCCGGCTGACTGCATGGAAGGATGTGGTGTGGGTGAGCCGCTGGTCTGCAGCTTCTCTCTCCCGCCTGTCCACAACTTGAAGACCCACCATGCCATTGTGACAAGCCATTCACTTATCTTGGCCCATCTACGACTGGGTCTCCAAAATGAATCCTGTAGTTTGTCAGGCTTGACTTCCCATATATTTCCTCCCCTTCCTCATGCATGCTACGTATACCATCTATCTTCATCAGGTTGGTCGCCCAAATATTTATCGTTGAATAGAACAAGGTACGAGAGAAGTAGTTTTCACACACATGGCCGTGTTGGGATACCAGAAGTTTCATTTGGTGCACCAAACGCAGCATTCGTGCTGAATATGACAGGGACTGACTTTAAAGAGAATTAAAAGTGACCTGCGCTTGAGTGATGTAGGCCTAATTACCATAAAGATGATGTGAATAAGAATGTTTACATATTACAGCATACGCCTATGCACATGCGCACATACAGGCATGCATACCCTTCTCGTGCAGTATTGTAAGAAGAAACTGTTAAGAGAAAATGGGGGAGAAACAAAATCCAGAACTGACAAGACCGCGACATTGTTCCGTGTTATGATGAGGGAATGAAACGTATGTGATTGGAAGGAACACGAAGTAACGATTCATTCCACGGAGCTGAATTTGTAAGGATTATTAAAGAGTTGCACAAGAATGAGTGCCCTATAATCGATGAAATGCATATAGTGATGGAAATATAGTCAGAAGGCGATAAAATGAAGGGATACATGTTGCACTGCCCGATAGTTGGAGCACTGCAGAGAATGGATGGTGCAAGAGAAAAAAGAAGGTCTGCACCAATATGATGGAGAGAAAGAAAGAGATGAAAACCTGCACATGAACACAGTATTTCCTTTTTTTTTATCGGCCACGCATTAAGCCATTCAGTCCTTAAAAGGACCCTTGTGTAATTGGAAGAATTCGGCTGTCCTTCATGTGTCATATAAAAGGAGGTTCTTGAGGAAAAGTATGTAACGCACTGAAGACATTCTTGAAGTACCCGAGACGCAAGATTTATAGCACACACTGTAAACTAATGTTTCTGTTTTATGGCAGACCGTATCGTAAATTTGACCGCAGGTCGCTGATCTTAAAACGACTGTGAATAGGTCTTTAGTCACGTCGTTTAACACGTGGAATTTAACGTATTTATATGCATTATTTGTTCAAAACTTTCCTACGCTTGGCTCGGAATGATAAATTATGTTTTGAACGACTTTTTGACTTGTGAGCAATACCATGAAAAAATATTTATTTAATCCGTCGACGGAACGGATGTGTGATTGACGTGGTGTTGGAGGTAAGCTATGCTTGTACGCCATAGGCTCACGGCAGTGGCGGATTTCACAACACGACATGTGATTAGGCACGGAGCTTTGACTGCTTGACGTATCCGTATGCAACTTGTTCCGGTATGTATCATATCCCATCAAATCAAAGTCAGCACTGCATTGTTAAGTTGCTCCGTTGTCTCAAGTTCTCCAAAATTAAAAAGAGAAGCGCAATCAGAGAGTTGATGCTTAACTTTCTTTGACTTCCATGTTGCTTAACTCTTTAAAGTGTACTTGTTGCTATATTGTAGTGCCCCTGACCAGGGGATCCTGGGCCCTGTTCCCCCCGGCGACAGAGACCTTACGGGCAGACAGTCGAGCGGTGACGTGCTGCCCTGAAGATGGAAGGTTGACGTTTGGAGGGTGGGTGGTTGTCGTTAAAGAGTGAAAGCCCACGGCAATCTCCATATGCTAATGGTTTAATAATCACTTGAATGTACAAGGTAGCAGTCCGGTTGTGGAGACGAGTGCAGGAGTACCGCTAATTTCTGTGAGGCCCTTCGCTGTTCCGAAGTGGTCGTCCTGGCTGGTGTCGAAAGAGTCCCCCCGTCTCTCAGGCTCCTTGCCTAGTTATACTAAATCTGCTACATATCTTAACGCACCCCTGCCTTCGTCTCCTTACAGAGAGCACACAAAAAGTACTCGGGTTACAAAAACCCTCTGTTCCCAATATTGTACGAAGACCAAACAAACGTGCAGGAATGTCTGCATATGGTCAAGTGGGGAGTGCAACTGGTGGCCAGTGA
>Ga0123354_10018293_pt1 | contig 10981 bp, 5 predicted proteins | sample TergutLab28metaG_2_FD_97872 | JGI IMG/M metagenome (GOLD analysis project Ga0123354, IMG submission 97872) | Labiotermes labralis P4 segment gut microbial communities from Petit-Saut dam, French Guiana - Lab288 P4 | ecosystem: Host-associated > Arthropoda: Insects > Digestive system > Gut ... | reverse complement strand
GTGTGTTTGTGTGTGTGTGTGTGTGTGTGTGTTTGTGTTTGTGTGTGTGTGTGTGTGTGTGTGTGTGTGTGTGTGTGTTTGTGTGTGTGTGTGTGTGTGATTGTGTTTGTGTGTGTGTGTGTGTGTCCCACTGTAAGGAAAATCCTTCTCAGAATCTGTTAAGCCGCTAACGATTAACGTTCTTGTTTGTGCATCAGTTATCAGAAGAATGTCCTTTCTTTAAGTACAGGTCGCATGTAACTCTTACTCTGTGTAAAACGTTATTCCAGTATTATGAATTTTATCACGTAACCTGTTAATCGTCAAAATAATAGAATGATAGGTGTATATAATTGTAGTTTTTGTTTAGATTTGCGACTTTAATTTGAAAAGATTTTGACATAACAGTCTTCGATGACAGTGGGGCTGGTTCCCTCCGAGTACTTCTGTTGTCCCCAGTAACCATCATTCCGTCAGTGTCCTATACTCATTCGTTTCTGTTACTGACGCTGCATAATCTTCAGCAGTTGGAAGCGTCGTTAACTAATACACACGCCACTGCATCCTATGCAATAAAAACAACCTACGGTATGACCCACGAACTAAGAGGTGGCTGCCATGTTCTTCTCAAACGACTTGCCTCACAGTAAGATTAAACGTGTGGTATTTTGAGCCCCGCCAAAGCCGTTCTTGAAGTAAAGTAAAATTTCCTTAGACTCTTTGACGTTACCTCATATGGTACTTAGGGGAGAAGGGGACGAAATTTCTTTAAGTTTCTGTCCAAGCGCTGACTGTATTTAACGAAAACCCCTTTGTTTTCACTCTCTGTATTCCAACATGTAGGTTATCATCAAAAACGCCACGACAGAATTTTTTTAAATTTATTTGCTTTCCCGTTGCAATACCTTCTCAGTTAATAAAATCTTTAGATATTGCAACGCATTCAAATAATCCAGAAATGGTTAGCAGTCATCACAGTAAAGCGCTGGTAAACAAACAGGGCCCGCATATCTCTTTGCTTTGGCCTTTCAGTTATCATTGATAACTTTAACCCTTGTCCCTGACAACACGTGAACCTTGCGATTAACCTTATTGCTAGAGCCATGACCTTTGGCCTATGCTGTGACCTGCAACTTGTACTACATTGTGTTACGTAGAGTGACTTTATTATTTATATGGATTATGTAGATATATCTAACATTTATGGTTATTGTTGTCTTTCGTGTGAATTTATTACCACCCACGCAGATTAGGCAGAGGTTACGCCTGTTCAGGCTTCGTTTGTTTTTTTTATTTTGGTCTATCAAAGATTCACTATATAGAAACTTTGTAATTACAGATAAATTACCGAATTTTATCCCATTTATCCCCTTCAAGCAATCAGTCCATTATGTACAATAGTCAACTCTCTCTTGTTTTAACCCTTTAAAGCATGGGTCTGCAACCCGCGGCCAGCCAGGTTGTATTATGCGGTCCGCGTCCTCATCTTTAAACTGTGTATGATATAAAAATTACACAATAATTTAGGCGTTATATGTGTCACTAACTGTTATTTCTTCACAAACTACCTGCGAACCAACACACAATAACGCATGTGGCCCTTCGTCATAAAAAGCTGCAGGCCATGTTTTAGAGCAGTGTCTCTTAAACTGGGTTTTGCGGAATCCCAGGTTTCCGCAAAGGAGTGTCTGGGGTCCCGAGAGACGAACATTCGTAATGGCGGAAGAGTTTTATTTGAAGTGCTAAATTTGTCTATGTGAATTAAAATTCGTGTGGCGACATTCTACTGTAAATATTCCGTCACTGATAGCACGCACACAATCAATCGCAGCTTCAATCCAGAAGCTTATTAATTCTGCAGTCAAATCAGTTTGCGGAGTTTGCCATAGACAGTCGATGTGTCAGGCGACACGATCAGGTTATCGATCAGTTTGAGGTTAGCAGTTGATTTTTTTTTAATTATATAGAGGAAATCCCGCAGCGTTTATAAGATTTTCAAGGCCATCTGTCACAATCCGCCAGACAAAATTATGTTTCCTTACGCATGACTGCGTGTTAAATATTGCTCTGTAAAGACCATTATCAGGCCACTGTCACAAAAACTTTCAAAATAAGATAAAAGCAGTTATAATTCACATTATGGGAACACAAATGTGTTACAGTGGTTATAATAATGCCAAGTTATATAAAACTATATCTGCTACAAATCGGAAGGTCGCTAGTTCGAACCCAGCTGGTGTCATTGGAATTTTTCATTGATATGAAATCCTTCCGATCGCAGTATGGCCCTGGAGTCGACTCAGCCTCTAATAGAAATGAGTACGAGGAGCATTTCTTGGGGTAAAGGCGGCCGGTGCGTAAGGCTGACAACCTTACCACCATCATGTGCCGTTGTCATGAAATCTGGGACCCTTAACTTAATGGAACCCTCTGGGCCACTGCAGGCCTGTAACGGGACTGCTTTACCTTTTTATACAAAACTATATGAAATTATCGAAGATTTGTTGTATCGGTAGACGGTGGTTGTGGAGTTCCAGTCTTCGAGTTCTGTATAAGTGGTGTTAACAATATTAAAAATATCAAGTGGAAGAAAAATTATTAAAAAATCAAATAAAAATTGTGTATGTAAAAGAGAATTGCAGGTTGATTTTTACACCTAATGTGTTTGAAAGATAAACAAATGCTGGTATTTATTTTATATTGGACTTATTGTGGACAGGTAAGAATTCTTCAGTAAATGCTGTGGCCTTTATTTTATATTGGACTTATTGTGGACAGGTAAGAGTTCTTCAGTAAATGCTGTGGCTTTTATTTTATATTGGACTTATTGTGGACAGGTAAGAGTTCTTCAGTAAGTGATGTGGCTTTTATTTTATATTGGACTTATTGTGGACAGGTAAGAATTCTTCAGTAAATGCTGTGGCCTTTATTTTATATTGGACTTATCGTGGAAAGGTAAGAGTTCTTCAGTAAGTGCTGTGGCTTTTATTTTATATTGGACTTATTGTGGACAGGTAAGAGTTCTTCAGTAAGTGCTGTGGCTTTTATTTTATATTGGACATATTGTGGACAGTTAAGAGTTCTTCAGTAAGTACTGTGGCTTTTATTTTATATTGGACTTATTGTGGACAGGTAAGAGTTCTTCAGTAAATGCTGTGGCTTTTATTTTATATTGGACTTATTGCGGACAGCTAAGAGTTCTTCAGTAAGTGCTGTGGCTTTTATTTTATATTGGACTTATTGCGGACAGGTAAGAGTTCTTCAGTAAATACTGTGGCTTTTTTTCAGGGTTCAAAGAGCTAAAATAAATTGAAAAGCATGGCTTTAAGCATAGTGTTTACTGTTGAAGCCTTCATCTACTGTAGCGTTCATAGAGACTGCATCTTTTGCCCACATATTGTATTAAGTTCTAGGTATGGTTCTCCGAATGAAAGAATATGAAATGAAAATTCATTAACTGGTTGGCCTTTGTAAGGCATACGGTGTGTTTATATAAATTTTAATTAAGTTTTCGGCCTGATTACTTTCGAAATATTCAGTGTTTCTCCCGCGCCGTGTGACATTGGTGATCTCAGGCATAGAATCTCTGTGAGTTAGTAAGTCTTGTTTGGAAGTCCATGCTCACTTTCGTAAAGACAGACACGTTACGCAATTGTAATGTTTTGTTGTCTGGTCTTGGCGATGCAGGTTGTGCCTGTTAATTACCACCAACAGTCCTTGTATCTTCCTGACACAATCTTTACGGTCGTCTTACTCTTCAACCAATTATTTGATGGTAAATCTACGTACTTCGCCTATATACTGTATCCGTCTCTTCATGTAATATGTTAATTTACTGAACTAAATATTATGGATCATAAGCGTCTGGAATTTCAGGATGACTTTAGTTGTCTAAGCCTTTTTTTCTGACATTCACAGGACCGTGCGTCGTGATATATTCTTATAATAAAAGCGAACAAAATGTATTATTTCTCAATTGAAATCTGTCCGAAACATGTAGAGTTCTTTACCAAAATGAAGTTGAAATAGTGCATTTTTGTGCTTTTATTATAAGAATGGTCTAATCTTAATAATAGTTATTATTATTATTATTAACTGCAATTGGGTTGTCACCCGGTGGCAGTGGTTATTTTACATGTATACGAAATATGAAATTGTAATATTTTAATACTTTCATGAATTTGGTGGAGAAACCTGAAGGACGCAGACTACTTAAAAGTCCTAGTCTTGGAATGGAGGATAATATTAATATGGATCTTAAAGAATTGAATGGGAGAGCGTGGGCTGCATAGGTCGGGCTAAGGGTAGGGACAAATGGCGGGCTTTTATCACACGATAATGAAACTTCGGCTTCCATAAAATGTGCGGAATTTTTTAACTAACTGAGGGAAATATTCATTTTTCAAATAAGAAGTTTGCTGCATAGACTTCTTTATGTTTAGGCCTATATATTGCGTAGTTTCAATAAGTGGGTCTTCAGTCGCAAAAGTTTTGAAGTGTTTATAGACAAAATATTACAAAGAGTGCCACTTACAAAGTTTTGTCGATGTTTAATTCCGAACCACGAACATAGGACTTACGGGAATTTGGGTCACAACCTGCACGCCCTCGGCTCTGGATGGAGGTGAGTGGTCACCTTCATGACCCGGACGTACTGATCCACATTTGATACGGGGCCTGGTGGGCCCCATAGACGGTCTGAACTTGATGTCGAAGCGAAAAGCTGCTGCAGTATGTCAACCAATAAATGCACTTTATAAAAAACAAATACTATAAAAACACAATTCATGTTAAATACCAACTGCTACATGTTTCGGCACCGGAGTGCCGTCTTCAGGGAGTCTACGAACACAAATGATCACAAGTGTGACCCTTTGTGTTCGTAGACTCCCTGAAGTTAACCCTATATATTCGTAGACTCCCTGAAAGTAATCCTTTGTGTTCGTAGACTCCCTGAAGGTAATCCTGTGTAGTCGTAGACTCCCTGAAGATAATCCTTTGTATTCGTAGACTCCCTGAAGGTAATCATTTGTGTTCGTAGACTCCCTGAAGGTAATCCTTTGTGTTCGTAGACTCCCTTAAGGTAATCCTTTGTGTTCGTAGACTCCATGAAGGTAATCCTTTGTGTTCGTGGACTCCCTGAAGGTAATCCTATGTATTCGTAGACTTCCTGAAGGCAATCATTTGTGTTCGTAGACTCCCTGAAGGTAATCGTTTTTGTTCGTAGACTCCCTGAAGGTAATCCTATGTATTCGTAGACTTCCTGAAGGCAATCATTTGTGTTCGTAGACTCCCTGAAGGTAATCCTTTTTGTTCGTAGACTCCCTGAGGGTAATCCTTTTTGTTCGTAGACTCCCTGAAGGTATTCCTTTGTGTTCGTGGACTCCCTGAAGGTAATCCTATGTATTCTTAGACTCCCTGAAGGTTATCATTTGTGTTCGTAGACTCCTTGAAGATGGCATTCCGGTGCCGAAACTTGTGGGAGTTGTTACTTATCATGAATTGTGTTTTATGATTTTTGTACTGAACTGTTTTTCACTAAGTGCATTTATTGGTTAATACACTAAATATAACAAAATGCACGGTGTGACTGACAGAACACCAACTGCCCATGCCTTCAGTCGAATTCCTGTCTTCCACTTCTTAGCCGGTTATTGTTGCTAACCTGCCCGAGTCTGGAACAAGAAGCGTAAACGAATTCCCATGTGACAGAAGTTACTGACTAGTCACTATATGCTGTCATAATAACAGCCATCGTTCGTAAGGAGTAACAATAAATAAACTTTTGAAGAAGTGGTTATGGTTATTTCAGGTAATATCAATTAAGTTCTAATCTGAAATAGACACTAGGAGACTATAAAGTAAATAAAAACGCAGATAACATGTTGTTTACAGTTTAATATGCTGTATGTTGTTGGAAACAACTTGTTCCAAATTAATTTACGCAATGGCGTCTTGTGTTATGGTGCAGGACTGCTTAAAGAACAAGAGTTGCCGCATGCACGTTCACTGAATTACGACCATCTTATGACTTTACTACACTTTACATTTCCTCACATGGATTATTTTTTGTAATTTTACAATCGAAAGTAATTTTTAAACAAAAATCCGCTCACAAATTATAGGAAGGATTGTGTGGAAGCACAGACTATTGAATTACACGCTGTTCTGTTTAATCTGCCATTTATATCATTTTCCGTCTATTGTCTTTTGTTCGCGGGGTTTTCTTTTCAGTTTTCAGTCTTTCAGAAGTGTCGACGACGCAAGTCATCCAAACGCTGTGTTTATACGAGCTACATGCCCAGCCCATCTCATTCTTCTCGATTTTATTACCCGCACAATACTGGGTGAAGAGTACAAATCATTTAGCTCCTCGTTATGCATTCTCCTCCATTCCCCCGTTATCTCGCCCCTCCTAGGTCCAAATATTCTCCTCAACGCCATATTCTCAAACACCCTCAGCTTCCTTTCCTCCCTCAATGTCAACGACCAAGCTTCACACCCATACAAAATAACAGGCAAAATTATAGTTCTATATATATTAATCTTTAAATTTATAGGCATATTTGTACGTATACAAATATGTACTTAATTATAGTACAATTTTGACAGATCGCCTGTGTCTAGCGCCGAGGTTATGGAGATTGTGCCTCCATTTCCAGATACCTTTTCTGGACGCGGAATCTTAATTAAATTTACTGAAGGAAAGGTTGAAGTAGCACTTCCATTCGTGGTTGCTACTACAGCCTTTTCGTTATTGAAACTTTGTTGGTGACACACGTAAATCAATAAGAAGGAAAACTCCACACTTTACTATATTTCGATGTTATTAGAGGTGTTTAAATACACAGATGGAAGGCATAAATGCCTATGACCGGTGACTGGAATTCGAAACACTTATATCTGTCTCCTAAACAATAGTCAGATATGACTATCGCTGGGACAGTATGCATTCAGGTATAGTCCTGTGATTATTGAGATAATGTATGGTTGTAGCAGTAGTAGCAGCAGTAGTAGTAGTAGTAGTAGTAGTAGTAGTAGTAGTAGTAGCAGAAGCAGCAGCAGGGACAATAAAAGTCAAGTTCACCGGTCAGCCGTGTGTACAAAATTATACAAAGTGAGGTAGGCATACAAGCAGAATAACAAAATTGGTGATTTTTTGTCCAGTCAGAGATTGAATAAATTAGGGGTAATCCCAGCCGTTGTAACCTGTCTTGGAATTTCGTCTGCGAACTTCCAAAATGCAAATCGAATAAATGACTACTAAGCCGTGGGGTTTGCTTGCCCTTCTTTATGTTCCAGTTTAATGACACTAAATTCAGATCATAATTTCAAGTGTCTCGTTGTCTATTCCGTTTTGTAAAGTCTCTCAACCCTCTTCCGTTAATCGACAATAATTCAGTTAATGAGATGTTTGAAATTTGGCTTTTTTCCATGACTCAGCAGCTCCTATTGGGCCAGGCTTCCTCATTATCGAGGCTTCACGGTCACTCTCAGCCACACAACACTCGGTAGGACTCCTCTGCACAGTAATTAGCCCGACACAGAGACCTCTATCTGCCTACACAGCCCTGGCAGCATTCGAACCCACAATCTCAGCAAGCGAGCGGCCCCAGATCCACTTCTTAGGCCGCGCGGGAACTGTGATGGGCTGAAATTTGTCTTACTGTCTGGAATTTCAAATATAGCCAGCAGGCTAAAGTGTATCCCACTCCAGCTCTCTCTGCCTTTCTGTATTGCATTTCAGTCAGTAAACTTGGTGGTGGGTGTGAAAACAAGAGGTCCAGTTGGGAGAGGGAAACGGTCAAATAGCTGCGCATGTAATTAGGAGGACACTGAACATCGCCGGTTACACCCCCAGCCTTCGAACGCGTCGTCAATCAAACTAATCGTTCTTCTACTGACTAACTAACCACATGGAGTAGAGTCCAAGTTGAGAAGCTAAAATGTTCTCAGCAAGTCAAGAAGTTCTCCGTATTTTATGGAACCTGAAGATTCGTCACCGCATTTACAAGAGACCGCTAACTGTCCCAATTCTGAGCCAGATCAATCCAATCCATACCTCCTCATCCCACTTACTGAATTTTCATTTTGATATTATCTTTCCATCTACACCTAGGTTTTGCAGGTGGTACCTTTCCCTCACTTTTCTCCATCCAAGCCCTACATGCCCCTCTTCTCTCCCCCATGCGTGCTACCTGGCCCACCCACCTCAATCTTCTTAAGTTTATTCAGTGAGGAGTACGGCTCGCAAAGCTCCTTTTTATGTAGTTTCCTCCACACCTTGTTACCTCGTCCCTCTTAGGCCCAAATATTCTTCTCAGCACCCTATTCTCAAACACCCTTAGCCTACGTTCCTCCCTCAATGTGAGTGACCGAGTTTCACACCCATACACAGCAACAGGCAAAATTATAGTTATTCATATCTCAGTCTTTTTATACTTGGATAACAAACTGGAAGACATAATATTCTGCACTGAATGACAACATTCTCTTTTTTCTGCTAAGTCCCAAAATTAGCCTTGCTGACAGTCGGTACGTCATCGTCTTTCTGATCACATTCTTATTGTCAGGAGGATTTCAAGACAATGTCGAGGTGGAATATAGGCCTACGCTTTCCACGAACATATTATTAATGACGGCAGAATACCAGCCAGAGGAGTTTAGATAATCTGAACAATTTAAGAAAGAAAACTGTTAGATATTTTAGGGAGGGAAATGAAAGATAAAATTTAAAATGTTTGGTATGAATTGACAGTATGCAAGATAGTGCTCGTTTCGACGTAGCTTTTGTCGTGTGACACTAAACGTGTTTATTTTTCTTTTTCTTTTTCAGATTCAGAAAGCAGTGTCGGCGAAGTAACATACTTCGAGACTTCTTGGGGTGAGTAATGTACGAATTTATTTTCTTCGTCTTGCTCTGGTTATAGTCTCGTTAGCAAATCCCGAAAAGCAACTATTAGCTTAGTTATGTGTTTCTGTCCCTCCGTCCGTTCGTCGGCAAGGAGCAACTCGGCCCCCACTGGACGGATTTTAATCAAATTTGATATTTGAGTTTTCGTAAGTCTGTCGGGAAAGATCAAATTTTGCTAAAATATCACGAGAAGTTAGGATATGTTACGTGAAGACGTTTGTGTACAATTGTAATGTCTCTTTGAATTCTTCTTAGAATGACAAATGTTCCAAGCAAATGTTGTAGAGAAAATGAAAACAGCCAGTACATTTTCAACAAATATTTTCCCAAAATTATGCCTTTTATAAGCTAATGTTGAAAGATGAGGTACAGCCAGACAGGCCACAGGTGACAATATGATAGCAAGCATACCTTTTGTACATGTGTTTACCTTATGTGCATGTTGTATTTGAAGATGTCTTGTATGTATTTTTGTTAGTTGTCTTGTGTGTATTGTTGTCATCTTATGTGTATTTGCTTTACTATGTGTGTATTGCTGTTTTTACTTTAGATGCCGGACTGCTGGCTAGAAGTTAGTATTCGGAAGGTCCTGCGACCGGCCACCTCGACACAGGTTTTTCTTTGTTTCCCTGTGTCTACAAGCAAATGCTGAGATGGTTCCCAAGATTCCAAGTTGTCACTAAACGTTTCTCACGTAGCCCTCCCGACTTAAATTCAGTAGTGACCGATTTCGTGTTTTGTATACATGTAAAATAACCATTGCCACCGGCTAACAAAACAATTGCAGTTGATAAATATTATCACTATTAAATGACGCATTTGCATACCCGGATAATTAAGGCCAGTATATAGATACCCCACACATAAAATATAATATATGTTATTGTTAAAAACGAAATATTTTGTAGCTCGACAAAAGCACAAAAGGAACCCATTGTTGTATTTCCATTAAAAAAATAAACACTTATATATTGTTGGCAGCTACACCTACGCCAACAACAATCAAAAGTGAACGTGTTGTTTCGTGTCCTTGCGAAAAGTGGTAACGAGAGCGCGCCACACTGTAATGTTGTACACACAAGAGCTATTGTGTAGTTAATGAAAATGAGATTTTGCGACTAAACAGCTATCTGTTTCTCTAATCGTAATAATTATGTGCATTGTCACCAAGCCTCAGTAACTCTAGCCATCTTTCTGGTGGTTCTTTCAGTTAATGAAAATAAGATTTTGCGACTAACAGCTTCCTGTTTCTGTAATCGTAATAATTATGTGCAGTGTCACCAAGCCTCAGTAACTCTAGCCATCATTCCGGTGGTTCTTTCAGTAGTGTCGCCACATCATTCTGGTGTCGCCACATTATTCTGGAAGAACTTCAGCGATTTAAAATGAGTTTTCGAAAACCACATTCGGTTTAAGGGAACCAATAAAGTGTTATGAATCCTCATCATATTGTAGGGTAGATGTTCGACAGTGGTACTTGTTTCTGTCCATACAGTGCTGTCTGAACGAGCTGTGTGGGTAATCGGACATGCTGTGGTACAAATTATTTTTATCCGGACGATGATTTGTAATTTTCAGACGGATACACCATTGAATTTTAAGCTCATGGTTCCGTGCGTCATAATTCAATGTTAATAAAATCCAACTAGATGCAACAGTATGCAGATATTTATTTACTGCAAAGTCACTCTACATGTTTCGGGTGTCACAGCACCCGTCGTCAGGAGCACTAAAAACTGTAACCGCAACCTCCGGTACAGGTCATAATATCGGTACAGCTACTTCCTTCCAACGTGGCCTGATCGGGAGGCCACGTTGGAGGGAAGTAGCTGTACCGATATTATGACCTGTACCGGAGGCTGCTGTTACAGTTTTTAGTACTCCTGACGATGGATGCTGTGACACCCGAAACATGTAGAGTGACTTTGCAGTAAATAAATATCTGCATAATGTTGCTTCTAGTTGGATTTTATTAACATTCGATACACCATTGCTTAGATTTTATTAACATTCGATACACCATTGCTTAGATTTTATTAACATTCGATACACCATTGCTTAGATTTTATTAACATTCGATACACCATT
>Ga0123354_10018291_pt1 | contig 10981 bp, 5 predicted proteins | sample TergutLab28metaG_2_FD_97872 | JGI IMG/M metagenome (GOLD analysis project Ga0123354, IMG submission 97872) | Labiotermes labralis P4 segment gut microbial communities from Petit-Saut dam, French Guiana - Lab288 P4 | ecosystem: Host-associated > Arthropoda: Insects > Digestive system > Gut ... | reverse complement strand
TATCGTTATCGTGCCAACAACCTATAACGTTGTGGTTTGAAATCTGCTTTATATTAACAGAACGAAACCCTCAAAGATGATGTGGATAGCAAATTACCAATTCAAGGGTTTTAGTTACAGATTTCTTACAGAATTTTAAGAGAAGTTACATAGGGTCCAATAAGTTTCACATGTAAAGGAAGTAAGTGTACCATGTGCTACACTATAGTCTCAGACTTAATAGAAATCTGCACAAATAAAAATGATCTAACATAAAATTTCAGAATAAGAGTTTAAATCAGAGGAATAAATATGTGTTTCAACAGTAAAATATCAGATTTTCTATTTGTGGCACCATACCATCAACTGTTACAAAAATATGAAGTATCCTTAAACGCTCTTGGGCAACAGTATAACATTACCTCAGAATCATGACGCCGATTTCCTCTGGAACTTCGCCAACAATATCGACAAGCCTGGCTGATAACACTGTGTGCAACCCAAATGAAAATACCAGCGAGTAATATGGTTCCATCTTCTCCGGATTACTGCTAGAACGTTCCGACACAAAGAAGATTTGTGAAGACACTGTACAAATGAGCTCACAACACGATGACTTCCAACAGCGAACTAGCACCCACAGATCGTCTAGCACCAACGCTTAAAACTAGCCCTCTAAGACAGATGGCTTGAGCCAATCACGAAGTGTGTCTCATAAACGACGCTTGCTTGGGCACCGCTGCGAAACGAGTTTTACGATGGTGCTGCAGCCAATCAGGAGCCACATCTCTTTTGTGGACTTTGATGTGACAATTATGATTTTCCGTATAATGGGCTATCATGTTCCGTGTTGCTTATCGACGAAAGAATTATCAGGATCGACAGTAAGACGAATATAAATACGTAAGGTAAATTTTTCTTTTACGTTTTGAATCATAATTAAAAAAAAAATTCTGTTAAGTGGTAAAAAGACCCATACACAAAGTCGTGTCTGAAACGTTTGCCAAAAATTAAAATAAGGATGCAACAAATATCAAATTACGTTAAACGTACTTAACGCACAAGGAATGGGAAATAACTGGTTGAGACACGCATTGAATTACTTTTTTCCCTAAAATAAGTACACTTCTTTAAGCATCACTTCGTATTAGTTGAGAATACGTATTATCTGTTACTGGTAAAAATGGCGGGGTAAAAATGTTGTAGTTTAGGGAAACGTGTATCGCACCACAAGTTTCCAAGTATTCAGCATTCAGTCCAACTATATCTTTAAGCAGTAGGATGTGAGCAGTTTTGAATGTGCCTTCAAACAAAGCCACCGAACTGTAGTTTTTGATTTGAGGAATTTCCTATGGCATACTGCAGTAATAATACCTGTTCGGTAAAGGGCTTGTAGTCTCTGCATAGGTAATTTATGCAACTGTACTAATATTAAAATTTGCCAAAAACCTGTTTCAACCAAAATAAAATGTGCTATCAGTAAATTGTGATCATGGACTATTAAACCTTCCCTTGAAACAGGATTATTGTAGAAAACCCTGTTTTAACTTTAAGAAATCGCTGAAAATCGACTTGGTCACATTCCCCGCATGCCGTTGATTTATGTAGTAATCCGTGGTTTATGTCCTGAGTAAGTTAAGAACATGAAAGGGAAAACGTCTTTTAACGATAGAAGTGAATATCAGCTACTTATGGAAAGATCAACAAAATAACTGTGGGATTTGTTTACTTCCTTTGAGGTTAGAATGCGTTCATTCCATGTTACAGAGGTAACATCTGAAAATCTACCAATTAAATAGTCGTGGCCAGCGTCCATGCCTAAATATTATTTGAAAATGACTATTTTTGCACCAGTAACGACCATATTTGTGTTAAATCATGGAGCATTATGTGGCCAAACCGTGGTTTCACTGTCGGCCATGCTGATGGTTGATGCAGGTAAGGACCTTTCCTCGTTCGGGCTTTGTGCAGTGGGCTCAGCACTCGCACCGTCGTTCAAGGCACTTCGTTTGGCGCGTTTCTCATTTCAGCAAGTGCGCCCACGCCCCTTCCGTGTGAAACTTGTGGTATCATTAAATATACAATCACATCGCTTTAACACTATCTTCAGCTATCGGAAGAGAAAGAAGTCACACGCTGCTAAATCTGGTGAGTAAGAAGGATGTAAACAGACATTTTGTTTTTAGCCAGAAATTATTCACAGACAAAGCAGAGTAGTTGGAGGGGGGGGGGGGGATAGTGTACTTGCATGTTGGAGAAACCAATCCCTTTAATTCCATTTTTTGGTTCTTTTCACCGCACATTTTACTGCGGACGCCATTAAGTTGTTAGTGTACCACTGTTGCTTTACACTTTTTCCTTACTGAATAGGATCAAAATACACAAGCCTTTGAATGCCTCCCACAATAAAAGAGCATGATCTTCATGTCTGACTGAACTTGCCTTATCCTTTTTGGGCATGAATGTGATGTACCCTTCCATGAAGACGAGTGTTGTTTCGTATCTGGGTCATACCTGTGAATCTACATCTTATTACTTGTGATTATCTTCGAAAGGAAATCTGGGTCTCTTTCAAGCTTTTCTTATGTGTTCACATGGTTCTTCTACTTCTACCTTGGGAGGCTGTGCACAAACTTGGCAGGAAACTAACACATGTGCAAATTGTCTTTTAAAATACTCTGACCAAATCCAAATGAAATACCCAACATGTAAGCATCTTCATGGATACTGATTCTTCTGTTTTTGAGGACAAGTTACTTCACAGATTTTGATGTTTTGCTGACCGTGCATCTCAGTATAATCTTAGTAATTAACCAACTTAATGAACAAATTCTTTTTTTATAATAAACAGAATTCACTTTTTCATCTGTTTTGCTTGTCAAGCAATGGACATCCCAATTGTTAATCTTCAACAGAGATTATGCTGTTTTTGGACTTGGAGAACCATTCAAAAACTTATCCCCTTCCCAATGTCTGCTCTCCAAAAGCTACTTTCAACATTCTGAAAGTTCCTATAATATTTTTCCCCAGTTTAAAGCAAAATTTGATATAGATACGCTGTTGTATCAAGTCACCATTTCTTAGCTGCATCAAAATTGCAAATGGAACAACATGCACATGTAGTTAACAGGATATCAGTCAGACTAATGCGAAGAAGGAAATGACTCAACAGGCTCTGTCTACACCTCATGGTAGAAGTCTGGGCTAGCAGTGGTACTGCCATTTTGTGGTCACTATGAAACTATTCAAATGCACTGTGTACATGATTGGTGAACACATTTCAAGCAAAAGGTTCCTTGACAAATGAAGCCTTCTGAGATGTGACACTGTGTTGCTCAGTTCGTATTAAACTAGTGTTTTGCAGCAACACTGCATTACATTCCCCAAGACCCAAATCCTCATCAAAACTGCTGTGGAGACCTCAAATCTCCCAAGTTCCTTCATAAGGAAGACACAGTAGTGAACAAGGTGTGTTTTTCAGAAGAAACTGTAAGTGATATTGGAGTACACTGAGAAGCATGGCAGTGGATCCAGGATGGTTATCCGAGGCAGAGTTCCACAGTTTAAAAAAATTTAGGAGCCACCTCTGAATTTTTGGTGCCAGGTGGGAGATATCAAGCAAATTCTTACTGTGCAACCATTCTGGCGTAATCCTTGAACCTCAATACTGTCTGGCACTTTCTGCTTGGTTCTTGTGAAATGATCTACATTTTGTATGTAAGAAAACAAGCCAGCGATAATTATGCTGAAAATATTAGGCATGACCCTACAAAACTTGTTGCCTGAGTGATAAGACCCCTGATCTCAGGAAACCGGTACATCAAAGCCACTTTTTGACGCAGGCATAAGATTCCTTCATTTGAAACAATAAAATTTAGAGTTGTGCCAAATCTCTAGGAGATCGACTGTTCTGAGACTATGATTTTGTAACTCATACTGTAAAGCAGTGTATAGTGGTGAAGTGGATTGAGTGCTGACTTAATTCTTTGATGAGACTACTTAAACAGATACGTAAGTGCTCAAAATAATGGACACTGGTCAGCAGAAAATCCACACGTAAAGGACATACCTGAAGACTCACCAGGCTTTCAGTACCAGCAATCTCTCAGTGTTATTGTCAAAAAGATGTTAATAATTTGTGCACCATGATGTCAAGAAAGCCTGAAAGTTGAAGGAGGCCAGTTCCAACACATTTTAATGTGTGGTAAGGTATTTAGTAAGACTGTTAATGTTGATTCTATGGATGGTTTACCCTTCATATCAGACACTATGTTAATTTGTACCTGTTACCTTAATTACAGCGTTTTTGCCAAAGAAAACACTTCTAGGAGAAAAATTGAAGAGTTCGAATACAGGAAGCATTTATGAACTGTTATATTGTTATAAAACTGGCTTATTGATTTTTATTCAACAAAAAATCAGTAAGTAATACAGGATTAGAATAATTTCAAGATTCAGATCTTCTGGGATGTTATGCCTTGTTGACCAGAAATAGTTACTGACATTTCAAGGGATTGTAATTTCTTCACCTGCAACATCAGGCAGTTAAAGAAGAAACCCTAAAGAAGCAGATAACATAACCTTTGACACTTTGGTACTATTAATTGGTCAGCATGACGAAACATCCCAGAAGACTCACATATTCAGCAACCCCACTGTGATGACCTTGAATCTCATAACAAAAACTAACTTGTACAAATTCATCTGATCGCCATCAAAAGGAAAGAAGTCTAGGCATTCATTTCTTCAATGACATGAATTCTATGTGAAATATGAACATATTTAATCCAGAATAAAACATCTACAGTTTATTTTTCAATGATGTACATTACATTCCACAAAATACATTTTTTAACTTTTCTGAAACCTATTAAGTGTTGTGTTCATTCCATTACAGGTACTGCTGAATCAGTTCATCATCTGTGGTAGTGTAGTCAGTATAGTGATCAGACTGCAGACTGAGGAATTGTGGTTCAAGTCCTGGTATGGGAGAAGATTTGCTTCTTTTCCCAGGATTCTAGACTAGTTCTGGAGCACACCCAACCTCCTATTCAGTGAGTATTTTGGGATTATTTTTCCGATACAGTGGATGATGGGGCTTGCAGGTGACCACTTACCTCTGCCTAGTACTGAGTTTAAGATTGGATTGAGTTCTACAAACTTTCCCCATCTGCTGTCGTAACACGCACAGTGGCAATTTCCCTGATTATTTCTTTAAAGGGTTTAATTAGCATTGAAAATTTCATACAGCAAATGTATATATTTGCATGTGAGAGTTGATGGATTGCTGTCCTCTGGGACATGACACCAGATAGTTTTATAAATAGGCACCAAATTTTTTAAGGTGCCTGTTGCCTTCACCTTCAGGGTAGATGCAGGCAGTCAATTCCTCTGATACATTCGTACCCACCTACCTACCTCTACCTAACAAACTACGTGGTGTATGAAGACTGTAACCTTCATACAGTTATGCAGCTTCCTATTTTGTATGATTTTACTACATACAAATGCATATTTACATGACAGCTGATAACAAATCTGATCCATTCTCCAAAAATTGCCCACTTTACATGTTAAAAGTCACAGTGAATGACAGACACTGTCAATGTTTCCAGATAACACAGAATTGTAACACTTTTAGTAACACTTATGAAATACTCCTTCAGTGTCTATGGCGTGTGTTTCTGTGTGTGTCAAAGCAGACAGAACTTGTTTCACATCAAACAGCAGGTGTTCTTTAATTTATTACGATATGTTTCCGTCAACACAACTAACATTAAAGTATAACATTACTGCGACATGTTTCGACTTGTGACAGTCATCATCAGGCTGATCTAAGAACTGTTTAACATTTACAGGTTTTATTTTGTGCATTTGGGATCCCATATGTCTTACACCATATAATATTATTAGGTAACTTATCTACAATGCTATTGTATGTAATATAAAACACTGTAGATAAGTTACCTAATAATATTATATGGTGTAAGGCATATGGAATCCCAAATGCACAAAATAAAACCTGCAAAATGTTAAACGGTTCTTAGATCAGCCTGATGATGGCTGTCACAGGTCGAAACATGTCGCAGTAACGTTATACTTTAACGTTAGTTGTGTTGACAGAAACATATTGTAATAAATAAGTATTTAGATAACACAATGGGATAACTTCATTCAAAAAGTAGGTGTTCTGCCTCGGTCTCCTTGCATTTGGTTTTTTAAAACAAGCCACAGCCATTTCTATGTTTACATCAATTTACAGTTCTTTTTCACACAACTACTCATTACTGACTGCACTGCAGTTGGGATTATCAGACATTAACCCTTTGTGCTCGAATTAAAAGCCCGGGGTACTCAGATAAAGAAGAGAATTTAAATGGCCACCATTAATTGGCACGTTCATGGTGACATCTGTAGGCAATTTTGGTTCTTTAAATGCACAGTGCACATTGACTGTGGTCAATTTTCAGCACTCAAAGGTTAATGTGACTAAAAGGGCGAAATAAAATCACAGTAAGTGAAGTTTTTTTGCACACAATTTCTGTTCCAATAACATTGATGTACAAACTCTGATTATTATTAAATGATGAATATGTATTTGCACAAACAGTTTCATACAATGGTGGCATTCAGTGACAGTCACATGTATAAGGTTGAAGAAATTTCAGGACCACTGTACAATCTGTTTGTAAAATTTGGTTTTTCTTTCAACAGTGTGAAAGGCATCTGGGAGAAAAGTTGGAAGAAGAGTTTCACCGAATCTGAATCTATTTCATAGCTTCTTGTGTAGCACACATAAAGAACTGCTGGAATCTTGAACGTCTGACACCATGTCAGTACTGAAAATAACGTAATAACAGTGTTTGTATATGAGCGATGCAACATATCTATCCACATACACAAATACAGGATAATTATTTTATTTGACAACTGCTGGTTTCCACTCAATGTTGGCTCATTATTGTCATAACTTAGCCCACTCAGCCGACTGCTCACATGCATGCCTGTGTAGCAGTGAGAAGTGACACACCAGGCTTGGCACACGAAATAAGGACTCTGTACATACACATCTGCTTGCTTTCATAAATCTACACACATGACCCAATAAAGCAAACATCAAGGAGACATTTGTACCACACATATTATGAATACAAATTAGCCCACTACATCAACCCTTGGGTATACAGGTGTGTTTTCAATTAACACATTTTTGTGTTTATATTTTAAAATCTTATAACACTCTTTTGCCACATTTGATGAGTTTTAATGATAATGAAAACATGCCAAGCCATGTTTGTGTTTCCAGCTCCTGGTTTCTTTGTTTCTGAGGAAGAGCAAACTGCTTTTTTGTCTGGATTAAAGCAGGCTAAATTAAAAGTAATTTGTATGGAGTCATAATATAAAATCTGCACACATAAAAATCATGTACAATGTGGGATGTCTTTATTCTTCATTACACTATGAATATGCAACCATATACATATATATTCTTATAATAAAACCAATGAGATGCGTTAATTTCTCAAATTTATTTTTGGAATAAAACTCTACATGTTTCGGACAGTTCCTCTGTCCATCATCAGGAGTTTTTCACTGTACACATAGCAATGGTATATGTCACACAGGTTTTGCTCTGTGTACAGTGCTAAACTCCTGATGATGGACAGAGGAACTGTCCGAAACATGTAGAGTTTTATTCCAAAAATAAATTTGAGAAATTAGTGCATCTTGTTGGTTTTATTATAAGAATATATCACGATGCACGGTCCTCTGAATGTCAAAAATACATACATGTCTAAGCATTATATATTTACCTTCCTATTTGGAAAATTGTATGTAGTCAAACACAACTGTTTCACATGAGGTGTAATTCATGACTATATAATGGACAACTACATGTTTCGGCCTGTACTGGCCATCTTCAGGTTGTCTTTGGGGAACTTTAGATCTTACTATAAGCATGCAAGCGCAAGTGTGCGTGCATGCTTATAGTAAGATCTTAAGTTCCCCTAAGACAACCTGAAGATGGCCAGTATGGGCCGAAACACATAGTTGTCCATCATATAGTCATTAAATATACCTCATGTGACACAGTTGTGTTTGACTACATACAATTTTCCAAGTTTCACACACACAACGGGGATGACACACTTCCCAGATTACCTTCCTATGCCATTACTTAGGTATGTATTGATTATATCATATTAGTCTATCTACAGTTATTACCTTTATATGAATGAGCTGATTTTAAAATACCTATACACACACAAGTAGAGGCAGTTATGCTAACCTGCAGCTGGTACTCCCTGCACAATGTTTGGTTGTTCCAGGATTTCACTCAGTACTGGCCAATTGAAGTTGTCAGTTTTTAGTGCTTTCAGAAACGTATCAGGAGAATCATTCTGGTATCTTGTAAAATGGTACCCAGAAATGTAGCTGCAGCTCAGTATAATAACTTGCTCTGCATTCTTCATCCAAAGGGATATCTGGAAATACAAAAGGTAAAGTTATCTAGTTCACTGAACCCAGTGGCTGTGCGCTCTAAGATGTGGGTCTGTGGCCACTCACTAGGAATGTGGGTCAGATCCCTCCAGGGACATGTATGTCTGTCTCTTGTGAGTGTTGTGTGTTGTCAGAGGTCTCTGCATTGGGCTGTTCATTTGTCCAGAGAAGTCTTACTGAGGGTGGTGTGTCTGAGTGAGATCGTGAAGCCTTGATAATTAGGACGGCCGTTGCCCACTACAGGCTGTTGTGCTATGAAGAAATGTAGCGCGAGCAGAGCTACAGCTACAGCCATTCTTAATCTTGGCATTAGACGGAGGTGAACGGTCAACTTCACAAACCAGCAGCTTTACCCTGGTACCCATGAAGAGAAGAGTGGGTGGGCCCCAGAGCTGGTCTGGATATTTTGGAGAAGATAAAAATTTCTTGCTCTTTTTGCCTGGATTCTTTGTAAGTAAACAGATGTAGACAAGTTTCTCAGTATTCAAAATTTTTCACTGCATGTCAACGACTGACTGTTTAATATATCAGGTAATCAGAATACCTGTGGAATGATGTTTCAAGTCAGACTATGTTAACAATGAACGGCAGTCAGTGATGAAAAAGTAAAGAAAGCATTTGGAAAATATAATTACCAGAAAACTAATACACTTGAAGAATGTGTGTAGAAGTCCAAGTTAGCATAGAGAAGTGCATATTACTGTACTGGCACATATTACACATAAATCTAATGTTATACACATAACCAGAATATAAGACTGGGCTTTTCTCATTATAGAAGTGGGACCAGACCAAGTGCCTTGGTACTGCAGCCTCAACCGGGAGTATTGTACCAGCTCCTAATGGCAGATGAGTGTGGAATACTGGTGTAAAGATAACTGGCAAGGAAAAACAGTAGCTCCCAGAGAAGAATGTGCTCTACAAGTTACACATAGATAGCCCTGGCTTTGAACACTGACATTCACAGTCAGAAGCCTGTGTTATGGCATAGGAACAGCTTTACAACAAGTAAGTATCCATTAAGACTGCAGATTTCTTGCCTGACAATTAAACCAAGTCCTTCCAGACACTATGTTGTTAAATGGAGACACAGGAGGAACAATCATATAAGAATAATACCATAACATGGTATGGCATTGCCTTCTTTCCTTGTGTTTTGTTTAAACCATGCCATGACTCAGGTGGTTAATTGCCAGCCTTTCATAGTGGAGGCCTGGGTTCAATCCCGGGCTAGTACACATGGAATTTGATGGGGCAAAGTTTTCTCTGGGTGCTGTGGCTTTCCTGTCACCATCATTGAGCTAACTGCGCCACACTCACATATCATTCATCTGCCACCAAAATGCATAATTTTAGCAATTTACAACACCTTTACAGAATACACTTGTCTTTCTCGCTCGCTGTCTTTCTCACTCATTCTGCAGATTTACTACAAAGTTTTAAAAATAATTTGCACAATCAGATATAATAAAAATGAAATGCAGAACATTTTACTTGTCATATACATTGAATACATACACACAATATTTGGCAAGTTAATAGAAACAGTTCAGTTTAGTACGAAAAGTGAATAAATATGACACAAAAGAATGTATGAGTTCAGTTCAAATGTTTCAGAAAATTTTTACACAGTACAGAATTACAAAATTCATGATCAGCAGCTTAATTTGATTATACACTTGTCAAAGCCGGAATTCCAATATTAAACTTTAAACATTGCTAATTACCCTAATTGAGTCAAATGATTTTTTTATGTACCACTACTGGCACTATAAAGGTTGTTATGGTCACAGTTCTTTTGCCAGCTGTAGCATATAATTTCTATAGGCTCAGTTCAAAATTAGAATGGAAAGTAAAATTTCATAAAACCAGTTCTCTACCATATTTTTAACTATGTGATACACACCTTTTCAGCAAAATCATATGATTGAGCTATGTCTAAATGTGGACTGCACATACACAATAGAACATCACTGGACAAGCGATACACAGCTGATGGCTTTCTCTTTCTTCTTGTGATCGATTCTTCTTCACCTGTTTCATTTTCAGTTTCAGTAATTTTGGCTATAGGTAATCCCTTATCAAGGAAGCAGGACTCAACAAAACCTGTTAAGAATTATTACATACAAATATAACTCACAACGAAATACATGGAATACAGCTTAGGTATGTCAAATAAGACAGTCTTAAGAGATGTGAGTTTCTCTTGGTGGTGATTATCACATCTACTCTCTTTGGGAACGTGACATGCTCTAGTGTGGTATAGATTTACCACCTTTTGTCTACTCTGGGAGGGAGGGGGGTCATCAAAAACATTGACAAATTCCTGGTATATGGCAACACATTTCACAAGACTGTTCTTTAAGAGATGGTTACAATCCAGGTGCAGTAGTCATGTTTTATGTGAAATATTTTTATGTGTTGTTGTGTATACATGGTTGGTGACAAAAGAAAATAAATGAAGAATTGAACAGTATGGGGGAAACTGAAAGAGCAATTG
>Ga0123354_10018286_pt1 | contig 10982 bp, 7 predicted proteins | sample TergutLab28metaG_2_FD_97872 | JGI IMG/M metagenome (GOLD analysis project Ga0123354, IMG submission 97872) | Labiotermes labralis P4 segment gut microbial communities from Petit-Saut dam, French Guiana - Lab288 P4 | ecosystem: Host-associated > Arthropoda: Insects > Digestive system > Gut ... | reverse complement strand
GGTTTTTTTTATAAAAGGGTACAATATTTTTTTTTTAATTTTATTAAAAAAATTTAAAGGTAATTGGTGATAAAAAAAAAAAAAAAGGGGGCGGGGGGGGGGGGGGGAGAGGGGGAGAACAAAAATACAAAAGTATACAATTTGTAATCGTTTTTTTGCTCCAAGTTTCGTATCTAACACGACTGAAGAAGTGTGATATTAAATATTAAAGAAAAGGGAAAATGAAATTAAATATTAAAGGAAAAGGGAAAATGAAATTAATATTAAAGGAAAAAGGAAAATGAAATTAAATATTAGAGGAAAAGGGAAAATTAAATCAAATATTAAAGGAAAAAGGAAAATGAAATTAAATATTAGAGGAAAAGAGAAAATGAAAATAAATATTAAAGGAAAATGAAATTAAATATTAAAGGGAAAGGGAAAATGAAATTAAATATTGGAGGAAAAGGGAAAATGAAATAGTTAACCAGAAATAAGACTTTCTATTATAAATAATGGCTCATTTAAAGACTATAAACTTTTCTGTACACTACGGCATAAACTTACTGTTTCAACAGATTCACTGGTAGGAAAACCAGGGAATTTTCTTAATTCTCTACAATGCAGATGTAATTTTAAAATTCTCTCTTCCGTATAGTGGTCCTGCCGAAATTAACTGAAATTAAAGTAAACATTCCAAAGATTTCTCACTTTCTTCACGTATGTTTGAAAATTTTTTCCCTCAATCAAAGAGAATGAATGTGTTGTGATTTATAAAATATTTTCCAGGATATTGTAGGATGTAAAACGAGGAAATAACGCTGGGATAAAGAACATTACATAGTGCGTGAAAAAGTTAATAATTTTTATACTTCACCTGGTATTATTATGACGATGGAATGAAGAAGGATGGCAGTTGCTGGCGTGTAACGGTCACGGCCGTATTGATAAATATGCCGACATATGTTAATGTCAGGGTAGAATCTACCACAATTATAAAGTCAGTGCATTTGTCCTGTATATCGGTAACTGCCTACCGGGCTGCTGTGTGCCAAAAGCAGAAGGCCACAATATGAATAATAACATTGCAGTGCAATATGCCGAATAATTTACTGGTTTTAGGATAAATTCAATTTTAGCCACATTTCCTTCTTACGTTAGACCTTCGACTGTAAGTCTCTCCATTAACTGTGCGGATTGTTTCAGTTCTAAGAGTCTGTTTTCAGTTTCCTCGCCCCTTTCTTTACTGTATTACGGTCTCCATACTCGTGATTATATTCCTGTTCTGCCGAATACTTCTCTCATTTCTGTTTTCTTCCTCGTGTTCCATTATCCCTTGGAGCTGTAAACGTCTGTGACTTATCATTATAATTTACGGGTTCCCCATTTGTTAATCGTTCGAAATAAGACATACATTTACTGCTGTTTTTATTTAGCATTGGTATTGTGACTGAGAATAAAAAATATTTCTGTGCAGGACTCAAGAACCTTCTTTTCCAACACCATAAATTTGTAGCTTTAAATAACGTTTATTATTTTTATTGTCTCACGTAATATTTGTGAAGAAATTATTACTCAAGTATATAATTCAGCACAAGTTATGTTCGTAGGATGTAACCTGAATGTTTCGCAACATCGGCATGTGGAAATAGCGCAAAAAGGGTGTCAGTGCATTTACCAATACGTACGACCTACAGACGTACCAAATTTCACGTGCAGAAGTTTTGGTTTTTTATTTAACGTCGTCAAACTACAAGCTAAGAAAATGTGCGCGAGTGCCGTCAAATATTTTATTTCGTGCCTTCAAAAAATATTATTGAAAAAATTTGCCCCTTCTTCCAACATATGATACATTACGTCATTTTGACTCGGCAAACTAAGTGACGGTGGTACCGGGCCGTTCTTACAAGTTCGTGCGCTTGCCCTGTTGTTATTTTTAATTGTGGGAAATTAGAAAATAAGAAGGTGGGATAACTTCAGTTGAAATAACTTTCATGTCACATTCAGCAAAAATTGATCATTTTCTTCGAAAGGTCAAGTGGGAGACGGAGCCTGGAGTCCATACACAGAGATAGGCGCGAGTGCGCGCTGCAGACACATGACGGCAGTTTATATGATATTATATATATATATGCTAACTATAACTGGGTTGATACCCGGTGGCAGTAGTGCAGTACACATTTACGGAACATACATAACAATAAGAATACATAAACATAAACATAACAATAAGAATATGTAATTTACAAAATTAAAGAGAAGCATACCAAACATACAACCATATATACATTGACAGAAAATAGAACCAAAAGAATATGAAAGAATGTGATAAACGAAACAGCCCTATGAGCAGCAAACTTAATATAATCTACATATCTTCTAATAATGATAGACACCCTGTTAGTAAGACCTGCACTCCACTTCACTACACTTCACCCAACTACACTTCAATTCACTTCACTACATTTGTCGACACTTCACTTCTTCCAATTTAAATTTCACCCATCTACACTTCACTACCCTCTCATTTGGCTTAAGCTCATTTAAAATTCCGATCTTAAATCTTTTCTTTTTGGATACGGAAGTAGGCTAAAACACGGGGAAGGACCTGTACTTCTGAATCACAAGTATGTGAGACTCTCCAAACAAGAGCGAACTAATTTGTAGCTGAAAAATAGAAAAGTTTTCGAAATTATGTTGCCACATTTGTTTGCTTCAAGTTGGAAATAATTATGCTGTTTACCAACCGTTTTGTATTCTTGTAATTCGACCGATTTTCACGAAACTTGGAATACACTCCTGCCACTGGGAAATCTATTATTAATTCTGTCAGGATGATGTAGACGTCTAACCGAATTTCTCTGTAAAGGTACTTTCATTTCTTTACGAATAAATGTTTCATTGTTTTGTAATATATTCATTATTTATCTATTGTATTAACATTCTTTTACCCAATACACGGTGTATCTAAGGTGCTGGGACAAACTTCAGAAATAAGTTTCCCTCACCAAAGCATGTAAAAAATTCGTGTATATCCATCAAGAGTTTTCGAAATACAGCCCCCCACATTCGCCAACCTCATTATTTCAGATTTCTATCTGGAGGCATCTAAAACCCCCTAGTGTATTCAGCTCCAATTTAATATGAAGGTACACCTGACCAACCCATTTCTGATGCCTGTTGAACCATTCGCGTCAGCCCCAGGCCATTTGAAAGAATGCGACAAACCATGATCAGACGTGTCTATGGGTGCATTGATTCAGGTGGAGGATATTTTGAATGTTTGCTGTGAATTACGAATTGTTAAAGAATACGAACTCAACATTTATGAAATTCGGGATGTGTATTGTGCATGCATTATGTCTGTTGTAAGTAGAGTGTTGATAATTATGGTGTTTATGTTGGAATGTAATTCCTCAAAAGCCTTCGGTTCCGGACGTATACTTGCAGGAAGGTTTCCTTTGTTCTTATGTGAAGATTTCAGTCCTGAAGTTTTCCAAGCATTCGAGATACACCCTGTATGAAATACTCTTCTGCTGTGTTCATTTTAGTATTGCTAGTTTGAAATTCTACGTTCATTACAGACCGTAGGGGCTAATTATTTTGCATGCTTTCATACTGGAATATTTTGAAATTTTGTTTGATAATATATATTCGACGCAAATATAATTGTTTGAAGGCATTTCAGAAAACCGAAAGGCATCTATGTTCCTAATTTTGAGCTGTTTTCTTATATAATACTCGTAAGCGTTTTTAAAAATAAAGCGCATCTTTACCTTCTCACATTTAAAGCGAGAAACTAGTCAGCGTTTAACAGAAATAAGTACAATACGTTTCAGTTTGTACCGAACAAGGTTTTCGTACCGGCTTACAATTAGGGCGTGGGAAATCCCTACAGGACCGATGTATCTTCTGGGGTCAAAGTGTACTAACACGGGTCTCGCCCGATTTCCTTTCCTAATAGATCGATCCTGGGATTAGGGATCCCTTCTCTCTCCGTAGCGGGCTGATCTCTCCACCTAACTCCCCGTCATAGTAGGGTTAGTGACGCCCAGAATGACGCTTCAGACGGACGTGTAACAGTCCGGTGAGTGAAAGAGAGAGGATACTATTCTGACGAACTGCCAAAAATCTGTAGAAAGGTTCTTCTGCAGAATAAAAACTAGAAACCGCTTGAAATTTGGATAACGTTCCTCATGTGACAGGCAGAAGAAGGCCACTTTCTTGTCACTTTTATGGAGGAAGACAATTTAAATTTTGCTTAGTTTTTCAGTAAATTTTATCTAGAGGGTGTGTTGTGATGCAGGAGTCGTACTCTTTGAATGTGATAACTCAGGGATAGGTACATTAATATTTATACTGTTGCTGAATGATAGATAGATAGATAGATGGATGGATGGATGGATGGATGGATGGATGAATAGATAGATAGATGGATAGGTAGATTTGTTAACTGCAATTGGGTTGACACCCGGTGGCAGTAGTACAGTACACATTTACACACAAAAAATACATAGAACAACACAATTAATTTGGGAAGAGTGCAGGCCGTATCACTTCTTTGCGAGTTATACCCTGGCATTTTCCTTCCAACTGAGGAAAAAGCACGGAAAAACCTCAGTCAGGGTAGCTGAGTAATCACCATTACTGCCTACTTTTCTGGAGACATCCGTTTCAATCCATTACCTGGAATACGAATTGTATATTTTCATTGCTTTTTGGCGGTTTAACAAGCCGAAGTTGGCGACTTTTTCCGTGTTTGTTTCGCCTCGTTTATTCTTGAGTTTATTCGTGTATTACAGAATGGTAACCGCTAGACGGATTGTATTAATATCTGATGTTTCCGATTTTGTTAAAACCGACGTATACCCCAAGTTCGGTTGAGAACGGTCGATTTTGATGAGCATTTTACGTGAGCTCTACTTGCGTTTCTGAACTGTTTTTGACCTTAAATCAAGAACGGTTCAAACGAAAGTCGCAGACGAAATGGACTGTCTTTATACATGTTGTGGCTTATAAAATCTTCCATAATTTCTGTATAGCTACAGAAAAGGACGGAACGCTAAACTCATTACACATGTGCTGAGATTTCCAAATAGTTACTGGTTTCTGCTTATTCAGATTACAATTTTGCAGCCGGACAAAATTCTTAATTTTTATTCCCATTCTTAATTATCAACAATTCCACAATTGTTGCACAAAATAAATTTAAGAATGGAAAGTTTGTATCCAGGATCTAGTTTCCTATGTGTGCGAGAAATTTCCCGCCTTTTGTAGAATCCTAAGGTTCATTATCTTTCTCAGGAGCGTGCCACTAGGCTCTACCATGAGCCAGTGCAGACCTTCATGTCAGGTTTCTCCCTTTCAGTATCTTTTTTGTCATTTATATCTAGGTCTTCTAACTGGTTTCCGGTCTTCACGTCCCTCTTATGTCTCAGCTAAAATAATTGTATTTCGCTTAATGTGATTAAATAAATTACCTCTTCAACCTACGCGAATTTCTTGCGTATTTTGAGGGTTTTGAGGAAGAAATTTGAAAGTGACTACGCCATATTATTGATTGCATTTTTAAGTCACACTGTCGGGAAGGAACGTATTTGTACTTGGTACAGGATAAGGGCGAGTAAAATTTTAACAGTTTGATCTCAAGCGTTTTAGTTTATATCGCAGGATAGCACTAATAATAAGCTCCGCGTTTCCAGTCCACAACTGTCAGAACTGTTCACACAAACCACACGCGTCACAGATCAACACCTCAGATCCAACACAACCGACATTCATGTTGGTGACTGTCAGAACATACTGAAACGTCTGTCGATGCGGAAACTACGTAAATCTTGGATTATCTGAATTAAAATATTCACAAAATTTGACTGAGAAGACACATGAAATTCCAGAACATTCCGGGAACTCGAGATGCAGAACGTATTACGCTGGTAAACGACGAAGCAGCTTATGACAGGGACGTGACGTAACATAGGTCCACCGCATTTACGATGTTCGTCTAAAATATGAAGCATCTCATCGCTCGACTAGAATGTAGTGTCACCAACTACATGGAGCGTATATTTCTTAAGAAGCTGACGGTCACTTAGCTGCTTTATAAATTCCTGTTTTATATGGAGTCTGAAAACTCATTATAGTATTCAAATGGGCTACCATTAGACTATTAGCCTGCGTTGTTATATATTGCAACGTTAATCACCATCATTCAGTGCTCTGTCTTTGGGATTGTAGACTTTTATATAGGCATCAAATTTCGGGATAGCTGGCTGGCTGCTTGTTTTCACGATAGTCACAGCTTAGTTTGGTACCTATGCACCCGTCCCTGCATGACGTCGTATTCCAGACAACAGCGATTTTCTTCCGTAGGGCTATGAGACCCTCAGATCGAATACCGTCCACATTATTTAGAACCTCTGTTACGGTTATGTAGTCAACACAATAAATGAACTGAATTTAACCCTAAGATTGTCTTATGTCTACATTTTGTCGTTTTAGTCATTCCTATTCTTCTCCTAAGCCAGGTCGCAACCGGAACTCAATTGTGGAAGGCAATTTTATACATTATTTCAAGGTATTCGTCAGATTTAAATAGATATATTATCCAAAACAATTTCATTAATTCTGTCAAGAGTTGTACCTGCAATTGGCTTAGCATCGTAACCGAAAAGCGTAAATGAACAGAAAATTAAAATAATGGAATAAAAAGTAAAGATAAAAATTAAAAAGATGTTCCCGTATTGTAAGATACAGGTGGTAATTCCGTTCACAATTGAACATTTTTGCTAGGATCTCCATACTGTTACCACATCCTGTATAATTAGACGGCGTACTGTTACATAAGCATCGAATGTTGTCAGTAATTCTTGTAACGTCAGGCTGACGGAATGTCCCACTGTAAGCTGTTGCGTAAATACAACCAATTGTTGGTCCACAATGACAATTACTGTAAATTGTAATCAGCATAAATGCATCTGTCAATTGTATAACATATTTATGACTCTGATCCCGATAAGCGTAATATATCTCTTCTGGTACCTAGAATATTGATACGAATACACTGTAGGTAATCAGCTTAGTGGAAATTCTGAATGAATGCTGGTTATATTTCCAGACTGTAATCTGATTATGAAGTAATGTCATTTGTCATTAGCATACGCGAAGACAGGGCCGCTGGCACAGCGGTGTCGTGTATAATTTGTATTCAGGAGATAGGCAGTTCGAGTTCTACCCTCGTCACTAGATACAGTAACTGACATTTATCGCGATTCGCCTCAGTTTCTGCTAGGAAATCTAGTTTCAATGTTCTGACATTGATACCCAGTAGGTCTACTACATCGCTCCATAATTACTATTTACAAATACATTGTAATATTAGGTTAGAATTGTGTTTACCCACCAGATGGCTGCCAGACAACATGGAATAAGTAAGTACAAATTTTGGAATGCCGGAAGAGCGCTATCTCGTGCCGTTTTGGTTTGTTTTGGTCAGTTCGTATTTGAGGTTATATTGAGCTCTGTTACGTCGGCGTCCGTTTCGTGTTTTTACAGAGCCGCCTCACCGGCAGCGATAGAAAGTTTCCCCGCCATCAACGTTTTCTGGCCTGCAGTCTTTTCCACAGATAGCAGTTTCTTGGTATATGAAACATTATTTTAGCGTTTCCTACAAGGAGAAGAAGTTTGGGAAACACTGGATTAGACACTATACGTACATAAGTAGGTGTCTGTACAATTACAGAGTAAGAGCAATGAAAAATTTCGTGTGTCTTCCTTTCCTGGTGCAAGTATATGACCCGCATAGTTCCTGGAGAGATTTTCTGTTTTGGTATATCATCTTCAAGATGAAACAAAGTCACACGTCAATATTCTTACTGTAAGTTTATGAGAAGTATTTATTTATTTTTAATGTTTTCCATCTCAAAGTGTTATAACATATAAATACAACGTGTCAGTCAATAACACAACACTTTATTTTATATACAATAAAAATAGTATATTGTCAGGGCGACATGTTTCGACATTTATTAGGTCATCTTCACGCCCTCTGGGAGAACAGATCCAAAAACTATCCATATTTCAATGCATTTGGGATCCCACAATGCATTGAAATATAGATAGCTTTTGGATCTATTTTCCCAGAGGGCCTGAAGATGACCTAATAAATGTCGAAACATGTCGCCCTGACAATATACTATTTTTATTGTATATAAAATAAAGTGTTGTGTTACTGACTGACACGTTGTATTTATGGGAAATATACATCCTATTTTAATACTCAGATTCAAGCATTTTGGAAGGAACAGAATAACAGCTCAAAACTTAAGCTTCCTTTATCATAAACAGGATCACTTAATGATATAAGCACGAGTGTTGAGCTTTGTTTAGATATATAAAATATTCTAGAATAATTTAATGACGCCTGTGGAATAGAGTCTGCGGCGATGAATTTTGGGATTCTACTAAATTGTGACATACGATGCAATATGTGCGGCTGTTTGCATTGGCGGGACGTGAAGCGGATTGCTCACATCCGTATAGAGCCGATGTTATGAAAGCGCGCAGTTCTACCTCCATTTTCTGTGTGCCTTCATGACGCACACACCTACAACTTGACTTTCAGCTTTGTGCTAGCGAATGTCTACAGAAACAAAGAAGGTGCGAGGGAGTCAAAATCTCACACTTATTCGGTTAGCGAGGTTCAAAATTTTGAAGCATAAAATTCGTTCAAATTAAATGTAAGAATGTAGTACCTACCTCACAGAAAACAAACACCTTATTCTTAACAAGACAGTATTAGGCGGCTTTATATCCCAGATGTGGGCCCGGTAGCTCAGTCGGTATAGCGACTTACTAAGGGCTGGACGGTCCGGGATCGAATCCCAGTGGGGACGAGATTTTCCACCCGTCCAGACCGGTCCTGGGAGCCCACCCAGCCTCCTGTAAAATGGGTACCGGGTTTTTGCCGGGGGTAAAGTGCGGCCGGGGCGTGCTGCTGACCACTCACCACCTTCTAGTGCCGCGGTCATGGAGGAGTAGAGCTACACCTCGACCCACACTCTGGGCCACACCGGACCTGTAACGGCATCACTTCTGTATCCCAAAACATTACACTTTTTACGTAAGTAAATACGGAAGTGAATACGTATCCTAATAGAAGGATTGCTTAATTAGAAGAGACGGGGTGTAAAGGAACCTTACGGAAATGTTACTGATGCAGAAATAATAACTGCGAGCAACAAATGTGAAAGCGTTTTCATTTCTCGAATTAATTTACAACGAATTATAAGTCCGTTTGCTTTGAGATGCCAGTGTTCTGTGATCTTTGCCACCGATTTGGTGATTATTAAGTAAGTGATCCACTCATTTGATCATGTGGGTATTTACCTGCTCAATCATATCTTCGGACGTGGCCACATTTATATTGCGATGACAAAAGGAAGAAATTGTCAGAATGTTGGAGGTTTGTCTGCAGGGGTTCAGAATCAGGTAAACGTTTCCCAGGCGAGAAAACACGAGAAAGTATATATATATATATATATATATATATATATATATATATATAAGTAATGTCTGCATTGGCTCCATTAACTTACGAATTACTTACAAATAGCCGTAATTTTATGTTTGTGAACTATTTTTAAATACTTTAAGATGGGGGTTGTAACGGAATTCGTAGTAACAGCGAAGAGTACGGCATCGTATAGTAAGAAGAAATTTTCAGGTCAGCTTCAATCAATACTGGCAGTCTGTTCAATATTTCAGCGATTTAGATAGACGGACAGCATGAGTTAGTGATTGAATGGCGGCGAGTCAGGGAGCAAATCAGTTCATCAGCCTGCCGGTTTAAATAATTGGATCGCAACCCCTTAAATCATTTTTAGACTTGATGCTGAACAAAAAATTGCCAATAAGTGTTGGATCGTGATTTATGCAATAAATACTGAGAACACATACATTTCGTACTGTGTTTCCCTTTCACAAGGTGTAAGAGTAGATTTACCTTACACTACGCTGTCTGTATTTCCTACGTACGTCATTGTACTGTACCCAACTTGTCGTAACTAAATTTTTCAGATCGGTCACATTAACATGGCGGGAAATGAACTTGTGAAGGGGAGATGTTGATAGTGCCACTTAGTTTAGAATCCCAAATTGAATGTATGGTAATAGATCTGTTGTAAGATGCAACCTATGTTAATTTTAAGGAACCTACATAATGGCAGCTGCGTGAATGTGGTGTTAGTTTCTGGATTGATGGCAGCAATTAATGAAGCACACCAGCTATATTCTGTGCGTGAAATTTGGTATATGTAGCTGCTGTTACTGACTGTGGAATTTGCAGCTGATCTTGGCAGTGTTCTGCGCTGTGGAAGGCCGACGGCCCATTGTTTCTGACCAGTAACCCATTACGCACGCTTTGCAGGTCAACTGCATTATCTTGAGTATGGTACAGCATGTGATTCACGAAATATTTTATGTTTGTTGGACCGTGCATCATTGTGATAACTGGAGAATAAAAACCAACTAGATGCTACTTATTATTTTATTGTACTTCTTATAGGCTCAACATGTTTATATATATATATATATATATATAGGACAATTCATTAGAATAAAATATTGTTTCTCGAAATGTGTGCCAGCTTTCTAGAGTAAAAAAATGAGAGCATCGAGTTATGTTTAAAATACAGTAGAACACGTAAATCAGTCCCTTTACAGGCCTGGAGTGGCCCAGAGGGTTCCAGGAAGTTAAGGTTCCCAGATTTCATGACAACGGCGCAGGTTGGTGGTAGGTTGTCAGCCTTACGCACCGGCCGCCTTTACCCCCAGGGAATGCTTCTGGCACTCATTCCTGTTAGAGGCTGAGTCAACCTCACGGCCATAGTGCGATCGGAAGGATTTTATGTCAATGAAAAATTCCAATGACACCAGCTGGGATCGAGCCAGCGACCTTCCGATTTGTAGCACAGCACCTTAACCACTGTGCCACCGCGGTCCCC
>Ga0123354_10018281_pt1 | contig 10985 bp, 7 predicted proteins | sample TergutLab28metaG_2_FD_97872 | JGI IMG/M metagenome (GOLD analysis project Ga0123354, IMG submission 97872) | Labiotermes labralis P4 segment gut microbial communities from Petit-Saut dam, French Guiana - Lab288 P4 | ecosystem: Host-associated > Arthropoda: Insects > Digestive system > Gut ... | reverse complement strand
CAACCCTTTGACTGAAAAAACCCTTTCCTCCCCTTTTCCCCAAAAAATTCAAAATTAAAGTTAAAACCCAAACCCCCCCCCCCCCCCCCCCCCGAACAACCCCTTCTTCCCTCGTAATTTCCAAATCCCTGTTTTCAGCCAAACTATTCTACTTATCCAGTTCCTTGCACATGCATACTGTAATTCTTTACCCAACTCACGTACTCTGTTGCTCACCGCCATATCAACCGAAACAATTTCATTGTCTCTTTTCGCCTGATCAAATCACGAACGCCACTACAGACGTGGTAAAATAATACAAAATGTAAATGGAATGGACTTGGCATGCGGACATATTAAGAGATGATAATATTAAAATGAATGGCGTAACTTGGAACTTAAAATGTGAAGAGTCTCTGCAGGTCGGGGGTCACTGAAGACTGTCGTAAGAGAAGCAGAGAAGTGCAGATCGCGAGCAAATGGAGCAGAGAAGATCAGACATGGACGAGAGGAAGTCTGAACGATCTGATGTTATTACTTTCTGTGTGGAAACAAGATGAAAATGATGATGAAGTGGGAACATGACTTTTTAAATCACAAAATCTTATTAGCAGTAAGGACAGTCTGTAGCAATCCTAATGGTGTTAAGAGTAGCAAACTACGCCACAACAAAAGCCATGAAAGTCTAGAGCGATAATACGCCCATCGGTTAATACATAAAGACACTTGGACCTCGCCTGGCTAAGAATTAAGTTTTAATTCCACGAATATTAACCGGTTCAGAAATCGTCTGAGAGAAAAATTTAAGAACGTAATGAGAAGTTACGACATTTAATTTTTATGCACAGGAGAGGTATATTGCCCATTCGGTTGCGTTTTATAGGATTCATTCTGTATGAAAGTAATACACTATTTGTCCGGCTGTCTGTGCCATATGTCATGAAAGAAATGATGTCATAAAATAGTACATGGTTTAAAACTGTCATTACATAAATTTTACAATTACGATATTTAAGATGACAAGACTGACGAAAAATATATTTTGTCGATTTCCCGCCTAATACAGTCTGAGACAATTTCATTTAAACCTGCTTCTTCGAAATTTATTATGTATCGGTACATAAAAAAAGGAATATATTCAAATATCCCCTGCATATGGGGCGTTTTTTATTTAAGGAAGAGACTTCAAACAATCCACAGGTCCTAAATTTAAATCAGCAGGTAATGTCAATGGGCACATACAAACGTACAAACCGTGTTAATTGGCGTTTACCGGCCATGCATAAAAGCAGGTAGAAGCCCACAACCAATTTAATAGAATTATTAGTTCTGTTGGCATTAAAGTGGGTTAGTAAGTTTGGAAATTTGTACGGTCATATGTGGAAATTGTCATTACATACTTCCTACGCCAAAACCTGACGTCACTATATAAAGGAACTGTGGCCATTTTAACGGTGACAATATGGATATAACATGGCAGTGCCCAGAAGGAAGGAACAAGACGTTACATGACAATATTTAAGGTGTTAAAATAAATGTTCAAAATATTAAATTATGATAATCATACTGCGTTGCAATTCGGCTCTAATTAACAGAATTGGCTGCCACCTCGTTTAAATGTTACAGCGATTAATATTACCCTTTACGGTGATGGTGGGTCAACGACCGCGCCAGCTTGCCTACACCGGTTGCAGTTCCCTCACTGCAGTTAAGCAACCTTGAGCGGGGTTAGTGTTTGGATGGGTGACCGCTTGGGAACAGAACGTGCTGCTGGCGTACAGATCAGATGGCAGCATCAGGACAGGTCGAGAGGCAAGACTATGGTATTTGGGTGCTGAATATAGTAAACATGGGATACGTGCAAGATATGAATAAAAATGTTGGTCGAAATAAAATAGCACTTTCTGGAAGCTCTAACTGATATAAGTGTTCGTTACTTGCATGTCGTTTGTTCTGTCGATAAGGCAGACACCAGACATACCGCGGCGTATTTTTTATATTGGCTAGTCTTATTATGTCAGCTGTTCTTGGCAAATTTTGGCAGTGAATACTGAAGCCTTGAGATTCTTTATTTCTGTGGTATTAGCATTTGGCATCAGTCACGTAAGGACGTTATACCAAGCACTTAAGTTGTTTAGTGTCGGCGGAGACCAGTGCTGATCCGTTTACCGGAATGAACAAAACAGACCAAAATACAATCTAATAATAACAATTTGGAATAATTTTTTATTTTAATTATACATATGTAATTACAATATAAAGGGAAGAACCATCTGAGTGTTTACGGTCTGAAAGATCTGTCCTAACAAATTGCGGGTAACAAATAAAAGACAAATATTTCGGGGTGGGTAGAAAGCACGGTTCTGGGGGAAATGTGTAGATTTAACCTTTTGGCGCCGGAATTATTTAATTTTAGCACACTCTGTATATAAAATGTGAATAATACAGGAACCAAATGCGTTAGAATTATGAAACAAACTGCATTTTGAAGAGAAAAAAACGGAGAGTATATATAGCATGTTTAAAATATTCAGTACCTATATTTGTTGAATAAATACATAAAATGCAACTTTAGAGGTTAGCGGTGCGGTACGACCACTATAGTTGACATTCGGCGTCAAAAGGTTAAGGGGTAGGTTATAACGGAAGGTTGAAGGTGACTGCGTATTGAGCATCTTCATAATTTGCACCCGTCACCAAATATTTCTTTGTTGATTCAATCAAGATGTATTAGACTGGCGGGGGGTGTGGCACCCACAGAAAGTAAACGGACAGTGTTCAGTGCATAAGTATGAAGAAAAGTGGCCACACAGAAGACCTAGACAAATATGGGTGGGTAATATTAAATTGTGCGTGAAATACGATGGAAAGACAGGAACTGGACTCGCGTGGCTAAGGATAGAGACCAGTGACATGATTTGTGAATATGGTAATGAAGATAATAAAATCATAAAATGTTAGGAAATTCTTAACTGCCCTTGAGACCACTGGCTCCTGAAAGAGCATCCTGCCCCATGGAGTTTATTACATGATGAAGAGAACTTTTTGAAATAAGTCGTGATTCAAAGAAGCCATACATATACATATATATAAGCAACATCAGAGTGCTGAAACATGTATCATAGTCAGAACATGTTCAGACGACCAACATGCGGTAGCAGAAACAACATAATTTACATAACATTCAAACTGAAGAAATAATGGGACAAAATAACACTGGCAATAACACACTGCGACACAACACTGTTGGGGAAATTGGAAAGTGAGTATCGACAGGAAGAGCACACAGAATAATTCAAATATCAACTGAAGGGATCAATACGCTCATGCAGACGTTTACGGGTTTCCGTGTCGTGGAATGCCTACAACACGACAAATTCTGAGAAAGAGTGGCATTAACAAAACAGCTGTATACAATATGAAAGTATGGGGAATGATTCTGGCGTGGCTTCACAATTTAGAGGGAAAAACCTCAAGAGCACGCAGTGGCAAGTTAGAATAACAACTTTAAACATTAAATAATCCAAAGTCAGTATCAGACCTCTCATTTCTACAACTGAATATCTAGTATCATTTTCATTGTTACACCGTGCATGTTTGTCGAGTCACTCAATTATTGTACCAACTAATGCACTTATATAAAATTTACACATTAAAACACTAAAACTGCTCCGACATGTTTCGGTCCTAAGACCATCATCAGGGAGCTATATTTCTTTGCCTTGCTAAAGTCACATTAAAACCAGTCATAAATTAACTTCGTTGTACTAGTAGGGTATTGTGGCAGCATGGTGCCACAATACCCTACAAGTAAAATGAAGTTAATTTATGACTGGTTTTAATGTGGCTTTTAATGTGACTTTAGCAAGGCAAAGAAATACAGCTCCCTGATGATGGTCTTAGGGCCGAAACATGTCGGAGCAGTTTTAGTGTTTTAATGTGTAAAAATTTTATATAAGTGCATTAGTTGGTATAATAATTGAGTGAGTCCAATATCAGTTTTATGGGATTATTATCCTGTAAGTACTGACAACCTGTCAAATCGGCCGTTAGCTAAATAATAATAATAATAACAGAGTATAATGTATCATCCAAATCTGTTTTCTTGGGGCTATCTTATGACGAACCCCAGCTTGTCACGACGGTAGCCACCTCTACTCAATTAAGTGCACGCATTGGGTACCCTCAACTCCAGTAAAGCATTTTATGTAGCTTTGCCTCAGTATTTTCCCATATCTATAAATAATGCCCCATTGATAAGTCTTAATATGTTCTTACGAACTGCTTCCTCGTCCATTATCAGCCATTTTTAATTACAAATTCAATCCCCATTTTTTTGTTTTGGAACCCCCCGAAAAAAATATACATATTTGACATCGTCTTTTCCCAAACAATAGCAGACACTTTCCCTTAACTGTTTTCTTTCTAATTCTTCTCAGTTTCCACACTCCTTACACCCGCACTATGCTATTCCTTTCTTTATTGGTGCAACATTCTGCATATGAACCCAGCCCAGCTACAATTCACAAATCAAAACAGTGTTAATGAACCCCTTTCGGACATTTTTGAGACCATGTTTTGCATTTCCATTATCATTACATCTGTGTCACATCAGCTGTCTTATTTCTATAAAATTACTTACTTGAAAGTTATGCTGCACAAAAGCGTGTCCAGTATTTTGTGCCTCCCACTTCACCCACTTAGCTCGACTTCTCACAGTAACATTGCCCTCCTGCCATTCATAATATCGCAGTATAAACAGATGCAATCCTTTACCAGAATTTTACTGTCACTCCCATAACTTGCACCTTCTGCATTCCTTACAGTGATAAGTTTCACCAAACTGATTTGCTCCATAAATCAGCAACAAAATTACTCTCTCACAAAATTTATCATGTACCTTCTTTATTGCTTTCCATGCTTCAATTAAGCCCCACTCCTCGACTCATACCTAATCTTAGACTCACATTATCATTTCATGATTACTCCTACATTTGCATTACAGTTCCTGGTAAATACAGCCACGAATGTTCGGTGTTCTTATGCTTCCATTAAAGTTTCTAGTTTGCTTCACTGTCCTGTAAGAGTTTGCCGGAAATACTCATAAATAATTAAACTTCTCAACCACCTTCATAACATGTCGCTTAGTTCTCCTTCCCTCCATTATTTAGCATTTCTTAAAAACAGCGATTATATATTTGTTCAGATTATTTTTCAAATTCCAAATTTCGCTCTACTTCTCTACTAAATTAAATTTCTTCTACAGTCCATAAGTTGCAAAAATGCTATAGCAGGTTCATCGAAATATAACAGATCTCTAATATTAAATCTTCCCACTTGTGGGCATTAAATTCCTTGTGAGTCAATATATTATAAAACATCTGCTATTCAAATATTTAATCTTCCTACCAAGAAGCATGGAGCCCCTTCTCCACCAGAATATCCCAAGTTATGCTATTAATATATTTAATCCTCCTACTAAGGATCATGAAGCCCCACAAAATTCAAAGAATTCAGCAATATAATTTACGAAAACTGCAAATATCTGGGGCCTTAAAACCACGTCCTTGTTTTTTCGTTCTTATTTTTGGGAAGAAACGGACACTTGGTTCCTTCCACACTTCACACAACATTTTATATTTTGATGCAGTAGAAAAATATTCATTCATTTTGTTATTTACAATTGTGTGCTGCATAAGAGGCGTTCCCTAACTGAAAAAAAAACTATCATGCTTTTTTAAAATACTATTAGCAGCCCTAGTCTGAAGACAACGGTTTCAATTCTTAAATATGCGCTTAACATATTACTTTTTATTTATCAACTTACCGTAATGCTAACGCACAAAATTTTAAATCTGACTTTAGATAACAGAATTCTAAACTTCCATCTCCACACATACAGTCCAGTGCTCTTTTTGTAAACAACTAAACCTTTCAAGTATAATGTATATCAGAGAAATGGCTACAACTTTACAATGAATTATTAAGAGAATAAAATATATGTGTATATAACCAATATCTTATCACCAGTAAATTTGCTTCCATAATTTTGGCAACTAGTAAATGTCCTTTATAAATCAACGTACTTATTAATGTATATAACCTTATAATCCATATTACCTTGCCATTTACTTCAAAGAAAGGAAGTCTGTAAATCCAGAACAGCTGACAAACTTGGTTATGAATGATTTTATGTTAATTTTGACAGAACGCAAAACAGATAATGCAACGTATGCAAGATATTTGATACGCTGTCACATAAGTTCTTATTAACTTCTGAATGTGTCATGTGTTCAAACAGACGACTGCCTTCTCTAACCACACACCCCTCCAAAATGGCTAGAAGCTTTACAACACTTTCTTCGTCTTTCTGTCAAACAACAAATCTAGCTCTGGAATTGCAATTATAAAACTTGGAAAATTATTATGGGAGTTAAAATACATATGATTTTTAATTTATACTATTATAATCAAAATTACTGTAATATTTATTTTGGCGCCGAGATTCATGAAACGTAAGATGGCTACAAGGCTGTTCCGTTAATATATACGGCTCGTAAATACAAATTACAAAATGTCCTTCCTATCTGCAACAAACGCAGTGACTTTTAAATTCAGAATCATAAAATTTGCAATATTGTTGTCAACAATATAAGACATTTCCATTTTAATGTACATTTTAATCCGAATTACTGTAATATTTATTTTGGCGCCTAGGCAACGGTACATCCAAAATGACTATAGATGTCATCGTATTAATTTCCATAGCTCCTAATGCAAATTATGAAATTTATTCCGAATCTGTGACAGGTGCGGTATGATAGTCACAATGGAAAAAATTCTAATTAACTTCTGGATAATTCTTTCATTTATAATGCCTCATATTTTCAGTAGCCCTTTTTTGATTATAAACGACTCCAAAATATCTAAGACGCTTACGTCCATTCTTCGTGACAAAAACAAACGTACTTCTGGAAGTCCGAACATATAGTTCACAAAATTATCATAAACTTCATAGGACATTTTAATTATAATATTACAATCCGAATTACTGCAATATTTATTTTGGCGTCCAGGTAACGGTACCTCAAAGATGGCTACCAGTGTTTTTGTGTCAAACACTACGGCTTGTAAATATAAATTTATTTATTTATTTATTTGCAACAGATCCTGTATCTCTATAAAACTTGGCACACACACGACGATAAAATTCCGGATAAGTTTTGAATTTATAAAACGTCCGATATATGACTTTCTTGTCCAAAAAATTAAAGTGCGCCAAAATGGCTACGAAAATTTCAACTCGCCATTCGTGCTAATTAACGGACACTATACACGCTGGTATCGCCTATTTAAAATAACTTACTGTTAACTAAAGCAGTTCAGCCGGATAGGTTATATTCTGACGCTGAGCAAGCATGCGAAAGTCCTGCTTGTTCGGGTTCCAACCACTCTCTGATGTCACTGGATTAGCAGCGGCGTAAGTCCGTTGGTTAATTTTAATTCACCCGAAAGATGTCCTTCTTATCGATACGTCTCGTAAGTATAACGGTCCGTGGAGGGAGGAATTGGAATCATCCATGGTAAATAACATCCGTTGGTAAGTAAGCTACACATTATAAGTGTTGTGTTTTGTGCGTGAACCCAGTTTTAGGAATATTAGTGTAAAATAATGTGACAGTTTGAACTGCTATACCAGCGCAGTACCAATACGTATCCTTGTGCAAAGGTGCTCGTGGATTTTGGACAAGGCATTCAGATTATGTTACACAGTCCCTCACGCCTGTAATTCATTAATATTTCAAGTCTAGAATATCTGGTTACTCGTGTGTGCACCCACATTTTTCGCAGTTCTTTTAAGTGAGGTTATTTAATCTTATGGAGCCCTTAGTTTTTCCCCAGCCTAGGTCTCTTTCACCATCACTGATTTCTTACATGGTACTTCTAGACAGAATTCAGATCTCATCTTTTACCATCTTCCTCAGAAAGAAGTAATGGATTTGGTTAAAAGAAAGCTAACTGAAATCACATAGGTTATGTAGGCTACTCATGTAATGCAGATTATGAAGATACTGTTTTCTTCTCTTATCCAATAATATGTACATCACAGATGCAAGGCAGATATTTTGCCAGAATAATTTCTCTGTTATCTTTTGAAAGAAAGAAGCCAAAAACAAAAATTTGAAAAAACCTTAAGAAAAGGAGTAGAGAAATAGGGAAGGAATATATGGATTAGAAGTGGTTCTACAGAGGCTAAGATCTGTAACAGAGTGCAAGGTTACAAAGGTGCTTGTACACAGAAATGTACAAATCATATTTCATAAAGTGATAGATACAATATCCCTAAGAATTTCTGGGAGTTAAAGTATATGTAGAAATTTTATTTTTATTGTAGCTGAAGGCCTGGATTGACACTTAAAGCGAAAAGCCTGTAAGGAAGTTTTTCCATTTATACTTTTTCTGGTATATAATGAGCATTTATGGACAAGAAAGTCATATAGTATTGAAAGTTTTGCTGCAACAGCTGACAGGCTCTGACATTTATCAACACCACTATGACAAAATCAAAGTTTGGATTTCAGGGTTTATAAGGAACATTTCCTGATAATTCTTGATATAAGCCAAAAGAAACTCCATTGTCTTTATGGCAAAATCTTGAATTTGGATGCATGGGCACCATGTTCTTCTGAGAAAAGAAAATATTAACTAGTGTCAAGATCTGTCAAGGTAAGATATCTTCCAGTAATACAGTTTCTCATATTGTTAATACTTGGTAACAGGAATACATGTCTCAGAAGTGTATTGAGATATATGTAGATAGCAGCACTGTTGCAGTGAACCTTGCTGAAAGGCTTTAACTGTAAATTGAATTCTTTGAGCTGAAAAAGATCTTTCTGCCAGTTGTAAGACAGAAGCAGTTTCTTTGTATGAAGAACATGTAGGCTTGGGAAAAAAAACACACAATTTAAAAGTGGGGAGGAACAAACAAGAAAATAGAACTGTGAAGAATTAATACAACTTCTCTTTTTTAGTTTTCATCTGAATCATGTAACAAACAGTTCTTTCCTTAGCCAGTGTTTCAAATTTCTGTTATGAGAGAATATTAAATTTATGTAACTTGACAGCTTATTATTTTGCAGATAGAAAATTTATTGTGGAATTTGGAATGGGTCTGCTAGGGTTTAATAACCATTTTTGGCAGCTTATTAACTGTAGTACTGAGGAAAACTTTGCAATAACGTATCCCAGAATTAGTAAATTCATTTTGTTTGCTGATTCTTTTATCACACACAATGATAACACGTTCGGTATTAACAGTTCTGTTACAATTTGGAATAGTAATAAACCAGAAAACTCCCCTGGATATGGTCTGGTACAGACGTTGATGCAATCATCAGTGCTGAGTAGGAATTTAGGTTATGTGAAATATTTTGTCCTGTAGCAGTAGCAAGAAACCTTACTGTAGTTCAAACTCAAAAACTGCAGTTAGTCGTTTTTAAATTAGGCATCAAGGCTCTATTGAAGTTGAAGTTACAATGAAAGATTTGAATGTTCTGTTGTGCTTTATGGTTGAGGTGAACATTTCTACACTCAAAAACTCAGTTGGAATCCAGCAGTAGTTAAATATTGGTTCTGTGTGTGAATAAAGTCAAACTAGTGGGAGAAAACGAAGCAAGAATGATGTAATCACCACGAAAGACCAATATCTTGCAAAAAAAATGGTACAGTTCAGCAGTCATCGCAACAACTGTGTAGTTTCCAGAAGAAAAGAAGAAAAATTTGCCGTTACTTGCACATCTTATGCCAGTAGTCCCTACGACATTTTATCAAAACCAACTTGAAAGTTACTGAGGAATGCAAGACACCAAATGACGATAAAGAAAGTTGTATATTGTAAATTATATTTTGTTAGTGTGGATAAGAAACCAACTAGATATCACTTTTGTGTTATCCTTTATTTCTCCTTTACAAGTTGCTCAACATGTTTCGGGCAACCATGTGCCCATCTTCAGGAGTTGACGACTGCGTAGTGTTATCGCCACGTGTTGGTATTGTGTCGTGGCTGCAGGAAGGCTGTCAGAACCGGTTAGCAGGTAGTGTGTCAACTGAGGAGTTCGTAGCTCAACTACGTTGTGCTACGAACTTGCCCGAAACGTGTTGAGCAACTTGTAAAGGAGAAATAAAGGATAACACAAAAGTGATATCTAGTTGGTTTCTTATCCACGCTGAATTACGATGCACGGTCAACCACATATCAGATTTATATTTTGGTATGCAGAAATCTGTCAAGGCACACAGAAGTAACAAAAAGAATTTGGTACGATGTGTCTGTGTAACTTGTGTTTTTGTCTGTATATACATTTGAAAAATGAGTAGCCAAATTTTTGTCAGAAGAACGTTAAGTGGAGATATACCTACTTAAAAAAGTATTTCACATTCTCCTGCCTGATTAAAGTCACCAACAGGAAGTTGGCTGAGAAGTAGTTCAAAGGTTGCATTACTTAAGTTATTCAAGTGGCAAGGCATAACTGTCCGTAAACATTTCCAAACTACAAATCCACTACACCTACTGTTTATTGTGTACCAATAGTGTAGCCTTGTGTAGTTCTCGTGAACGGTTATGCATTATCTGACTGGCCCTTATAACCGGGAGGGAGTGTGTTCACTGCGCGGTACGAACTGGGTCTTCAGCTATAATTCAGGGTAATCTTGCTTTTTAAGGGACTGACAGTTAAGCTTCTGTACAATATACGAATATAATGTAAAGGTAAAGGTAAAGTGATCCCGTTACGGGCCCGGTGTGGCCCAGAGGGTGGGTAGAGGTATAGCTCTACTCTTCCGTGACCGTGGGACTAGAAGGGGGTGAGTGGTCAGCAGCACGCCCCGGCCGCACTTTACCCCCCGGGAAAGACCCGGTACCCCTTGTACAGGAGGCTGGGTGGGCCCCAGGGCCGGTCTGGACGGGCGGAAAATCTCGTCCCCACCGGGATTCGATCCCGGACCGT
>Ga0123354_10018279_pt1 | contig 10986 bp, 19 predicted proteins | sample TergutLab28metaG_2_FD_97872 | JGI IMG/M metagenome (GOLD analysis project Ga0123354, IMG submission 97872) | Labiotermes labralis P4 segment gut microbial communities from Petit-Saut dam, French Guiana - Lab288 P4 | ecosystem: Host-associated > Arthropoda: Insects > Digestive system > Gut ... | reverse complement strand
TGTCGCGCCTTTGGCAAAATTGCCGTTTACCACATACCCTGATCCTGTCGGGGTAAAGGGCCGGAACCCGCCTGACTCGCGGATATCAAACCCGTACAGCCTGCCGAGTATGCCCTGCCGCAACAGATCTGCTGTTCCCGCTTCATTGACACGGAACAATACTCCGTTATTCCGGAGGCTGGCGGCGGCTGTGGTATTGAGTACCAGGTTTCTGCCGAACTGCGGAGCGCCGATGTCGTTCATGATTTTTACCAACTGGGCGAAATCAGCCATATTGCTGCCGGGGGCGAACGGGGTTGTCTTTGCAGTCCCATAAGCGCCGCCCTGTGCGCCGGTATGCGCTTCAAGACAGACATCTGATTCCATTTCATTGGCAAGAGACCGCATCCGCTGGGTAACCTGATCAAGGAAAAGCTGGCGTTTCTTGCTTCCCACGCCCATCTCTTCCTCGCCATTCCATACAATCGGCTTGCCTATCCTGAATTTGGTCATGCGCAATTCCACATCGCCAAAATCATCGCCGGCAACAGTCGGAGCCGTGCCAATGACAATGTCCTGATTTTCTGCCGGGGGCGTAACAGGTATTCTCAATACCTGATCTTTGGCGACCTGATCGGCTGACATATCCCTTCTACATGCGGGAATTATTCCCACAAGTTCACGCGAAACTACCTGCATGGCAGCATAGAGTACAGGGATTAACCTGTTCAATGAATTCATATTAAACTCCTATTGGTTAAATTATTGCCCCGCCGCTTTCGCAAAATTCAGATTTTGCTTTTTCAGACAGCTTGTCAAACACTTCGCGGGCCATTGTGCTTGATTTGCCTGGCAATCCGTTTGAACCTCTTGCGCCGCCGCCGTTATTGATATTCTGCAAGTAGTGTTTCCCTTCCTCCGTTCCGAGGAAGTCGTTAAACAAATCCAGCATTTTTTTGCCGTCTTTGTTGACGTATTCATTCTTGCCGCCGTAATCATACGGCTCAAAACTTGCTTGCGGGTAATCGAAAAAGAACCTTTTACGGAGGCCGTCGCGCATATCAGGATAAATCGCCGTATTGGCGTTCATCAATTTGGAGAATTCTTCCCCAATGATATATTCGTTTTTATCCTTTGACAGGCTGGCGATCTTCGCTTCGTAGTCTGTTTTCAGCTTGTTGGTATCTTCAGAAATCTTCCCGACATTGTTTTTCCATTTCTCAATCTCTGCCTGAAAAATCTGTTTTTCTTTGTCGGGCAAACCCGATTCCAGTTTCTCATTCAGTTCCTTGTTGGATGTTTCAAGTTCGGTAAATTTTTCCTGAAGCTCCTTGTGGCTTTTTTCAAGCGCTTTTTTTTCGGCAAGAATATCATCCCGGTTTTTGACCAAGGGGAGATTCATTTTTTCATATTCGGCGATAATTGCGCCTATATGTTCGTCTGCCTTATCAACACCCTGAAAATGAGCCGCTAAAAATTCTTTATCAATCATGATTCAAACCCTCTTGCCATTGATATTTACCCCGCTGCTGCGTCCCCTGCTGGGATGGTAAATATAGATTTCCGTAATTAACACGCACTACTGCGCTGATCTGCTGATCTGTGCCAATACTTCATGTCTACAGGGTAAAAATAAGAGGGAATTTTATTTTGCGCAATTCGGATATATTTCTGTAGTGGATATATGTGATATACCCAAATAATTGCTTTAGTAAAATCTATGAAATTTCAAAAAGTGACAGATAGAAAAAATTAATAATTCCCTATTTATTCTGTTCTATTTTTTCAAACGCTCGCGTTGGATATAAATAATCCTCGTCTGTATCATCAATGATTCGATAACAGTCATATTCAATTGAAATCACATTGTATGTTTTCCCTTGAGTCAAGGTCATCGGACTACTTTTCCCAAGATAGCGAACTTTTAATCCAGATAATGCTTTACTTTCCATTCAACTTTACCTATATTTTTTGCTTGGTACCAATGCAATTCTGCATATCTTGTAGTGTCATCATCGGTAATATACCCTATACCTTTTACTTTACTCCAGCTTTCTTTTTTGGTCAATGATCCATCTTGTAAAGGATATTTATTAATTAATTTTTGTACATCTCTAATTTGCTCCCCTTCTGCGATTACTGTTATATCGGTAACATATGAATCCTCTTGTAAATGAAATTTATAATCATCTAATAATTGGTATGGACGTTTAACATATATTCTTGTTGCCATTGCACCAACACCGACTGGAACACGCATAATTCCTTCATTTTCCATAAGTTGTTTGAGATTTAATGTTTTACCATCTGCTATAAATGAAGTAATAGGAGTTTCCATTTTAAATAAATCAAACCTCGTTTTCCCCAGAATATCCATAACCACATCATCGGGCTGTGTCTTTAGCCATTCCTCATAAGTCATGTTGGCAGAGACAGGCCCGTCAACGGAGGCTCGCATGTCTTCATCGTCAAACTCTTCCATGCCCTTTATCACCGGGAGCCACAAACACCGGCAGTTCGGGTGCTGGGGAAGTTCTGGATCATCCGGCGGCTCAGAGCCTTCAAAAATCTGGTTGTCCAAAACCCCGCATTCAAGGCAAGTGCGGCTGTCGAGTGTCCCGACATACCTGTAGCCGCTGAACAGATCGCTGTTCTGCCTGTACGTCTCTGCCCTTGCTTCCCCGGCTAAGTGGGCGACCATCGTCTTTGTATTTGTTTCCAGTGACTTGCGGAGCGTCTGCATCTGCCCCGGCTCCATGTCCGGGACGGAGCCTAATACTGCGCGGTTTATCTGTTTTGCGGTAAGCCCTGAAAGATACCCGGCACGTACATTGGAATCCCATGTTTTATATACATTGTCCCCGAATGTATTCAGGTAACTCTCGTATGTTTCTTTCCCCGAGCCTTCATACCTGCCGAAACTTGCCGAAGCCCATACCTTCGCGGGGGCGGGGAGTTCAAAGTCAACGGTAACCCCTGCGGCCTTGATAGAGTTTGCCACAAACAGGGTTTCAACCTCAGCCAAGCCCTTGAAATCCTGTTCCACCTGATCGCTGAGTTCCTGATTCAGATCATCCGTTATTCTCTTTAATTCCCTTTGAATTCGGTAATACTTTTCCTTCGTTTCAACCGCTTTTGCCTTGTTGATTATTCCCCTGATTTGTACATTGGCGGTATCAAGTATATCTAATAGTTTTCTGGCCTGGCTATTGGAGTAGCGGATAAGATTAATTCCATGCCGGAGATAGATGTCTTTTAATGCGGCGCTGCCTGTTTTGCCGTCACTGTCGTATGCTTTTGCCATAATTCAGATTAAGCATTGCCGTCTGGCCCATGGCCTCCCGTGGCGTCTGCTTCAATCCCCTTCAAAAACTCATCAAAAGTCATGTTCTCCGGAACCATCTCGTTCTTTTTGAGGCTATCGAACCATACGCTTCTCGGTATCTCATCGGACTGCCGGGCAGTATACATAATTGACAGTATCTGGGCGGAGAGTTCAGAGTAGTTGTAGTCGGTATTTAGCTGGTATGACCAAACATCAGCATCTTCATTCGGCAGGTTCCATTGCGCCATCAGCTTGACAGCCAGTGTGATTTTATTGCTCATAGCCCTGGCGAAGGCTCCAAGAACCCCATGTTCAGACGCCCGGTGTATCTGCGCGACTTCCGCTGTCTCTACGCCTTTTTTCTCCGCTCCAATGGCCTGTATTCCCAGCTTAGCCATTCGGTCAAGGCACCCGTTAAGCGCGGATAAAAGCTGGCCCAGACCAGCCCCGGAAAACTCCAGGAATTTCACATTGACGGCAGCAATTGAGCCGTCACTATTTTTCTGGCAGAAAAACTTGAACTTTGATCCTCCCATTACCATTGTTACGGGAGTTTTTTCTTTCTTTGTTTTCTTGATGCCGTTTTCAATATACTCCCTTTCTTTTTCAATGGTCGGGGGTTCCATATTTTCGGCAATAGGCGTGGGGACGCTTGTAAGGAATAGGCCATTTTCATATTCCGCCGTTTTCTGGTAATGCCCGATGTTCTCAAACGCAAGCCCCAATAGCATTGACTTTTCAGGTATTTCCCCAGGGCAGGTATAGAACGGAATAAAATCAAGATACTCCCCATTCATCCGGGGGTAGATAGTTTCGGCTAACACAAATCCTTTTTCCGCGCCGTCCTCTTTGACAAACAGCCTTTGGATATATCTGTTGTTCTCATCAAAAGACAGCACCCGGTATGCTTCGGTTGTTATCGTGCTGAATTCGTCTGCGGGGTCTTCTGTTTCAATATCCTCCCTGAGAATGACCTTCGCCAATTTATTGATACCGTCAATAAAAGAGTAGCGCCAATTATACACAGCCTCAGCGGAGTACCATTTTAAATACGCAAACCTTTTATTATCGGCAACCGATGTCCCATCGGGAACAGGGGAATGATCAACCAGTATCCCGCCCCACGGCGCTTGCATGGCATCCCATGTAATGTTTGAAACAAATTCATCAAGATTTGTTCCAGATGCGTCAACATCATCCAGCATTAATTTAAAAGCATCTGATATTTTGTCAGCGCCGGTCTGCGCTGGGTCTTTTGTAAATACATGCCCGAATAACCCCTCGGCTGTCCTGCTTGTGCCGTCAAAGAATACTGCCCTGGCTTGATAATTTTCGTAATCCTCTCTGGTCTGCCCTGCCGGGCGCGGGAGGTATAATTCACCGCCTTTTTGGACAGCGATCTGCCCTGTTACGCAATCGCGGACAATTGCCCATTGATGGAGGTTATCTTGATATTCTTTGTGCTGGGTGTTTACTGGCATATAAAAACTATATGCCCAGTTTCAAGGCGGGTACAATTCGGAAGTATTTCCGTAGTATGTTTGAACTATTCTAAATTAGATATACTTTTATTACATAGTAGTAATATAAATACATCTGATATTACAAATGTTAGTCTTGCTCTTTATTTATCAATAATTATCTTTGATCATCTGAATAAAATCTTTTTTTTATTTATGCTATCCCCTGAATTACTCTCAGCGATCTCGGTATATTGGGTATGCTTGTTACGCGCCCTTTCTTTCGCAGATTTTCAATGTATGTGGCAATTGTAGAATTGGACAAGCCCAGGCCATCGGCTATATCAGCCAGTGAAGGGCTTATGCCATTATCTGCATGGTACTGATTAATATAGTCATATACTTCCTGCTGGCGTTTTGATAAACCTTCCATAAAATCCTCCCATATAATTGTTTAGTATATATAACCATTGTAATTATGCAATTCGTATATATTAACGTAGTTTATATATAAGCATTAAACCCAAGCAGTTGCAGCTTCGCCGATACTCGATCCTGTTTCCCTGCAATACCCGGAATAAAAACACAGCAGCAGCGCATCGGCCTTGTCCGGCGACCTGCCATAGCGCTTCTTGAATTCGTCTTTCGGCTCAATCTTCCTTCTCCCGATTTTGTCATAATCATATTTTCTGCCCGCCAGTTCTTCCATAAGCTGCGGATCATCCGGGATTGAAATCTCTTCAATTGGCAACTCGAACCACATTTCATCGGCAACAGTGCTGTATTTGTCCTTGTTTTTAGGGCTGCCACCGAAATTAATCGGCACTACACTGGCTCCCAGCCGTTTCAAATTGTCAGTTACGCCGCCGCCGACCCCGGTATCGTCAACTTTTATCACAACGTCCCTGTTTTGCCCTGCCATTAACCAGACAGCGTTGGCGACTTGCACAGTGTCTTTTTTCGAGTATGTTTCATGCGCTACTACCGCAGCGCCCCTGCGCCGGTATATCTCTGTTTTGTCATTTCCAAACCGGGCAACGTCAACGCCCATCTCGTCCGGGGCGGTCTCTGCCGCCTTTCTTTCCATGGCCTGCCTGACAGAAACCCGTGACAATACGGCGTTATCCCCCTGTACCCTGGGCTTGCCGCCCCATACATGGAGAGCTTCATCAGGGTTATTCCTGTAAGCTATTTCCATTTCAATTTGGAGTTCTTCCGGAAACCATGGATTGTCTGTTTTCCCCTGCTCAAGTTCTATCCGCAGAACATCATCTCTATCAGAATCCCAATATTCCGCAATTACAGGGTCTTTTTCAGCTTCACGGTTAAGAGTTACCCATAATTCAGAGCCTGTTTTCCGAAGTGTTGGCAATAAAACCGTCAATGATTCTTTTGATATTGCTGCCGCTTCCTCCAGCCAGAAAATATCATACCCTTCTAAGGATTTCATTTGATCGGCGGCGCGCATATCTGCCAAGCCCCGGAAAATGATATGGGAACCAGCGGGAGAATCAAGGTATTCCCTGGTTATTCTCCAATTTGAATAGCGTAAGCGAATAATAGTATCAACCATAAGCCGGTACGATGATTCTTCAAGTGATCTCTGAATTTCCCTGAAACAGCAGATTCGTAAAGGTTTATAATGGGCTTTTTGGACAAGCAGAGAAGCGACCGACCATGACTTTGCCCCAGCGCCCCGGCCCCCATGGGCAATTTTGATACGGTACGGCTCCCGGAAACACTCCATTTTGGGAGAAACTCGTTCAAGTTCCTGCTGGTTTATAATTTCAAGGAATTCTTTCTGCTCATTTTCTGATAAGTAATCAAAATTATACATTTACCTTCTGCATAAATTCATCTATTCTTTGCTTCCGCTGCTCAGGCGTCATATTTGATACGTCCTCAACAGTAGAATTTATATCGGCTGTAATTGTCTGTTCAATGCGATCTGTCCAGCCAAATCCCTGCTGCTTTAACTTGAATATGGCAAATGCCGGGGACAGATGCCCGACCATGACATTTTCCTCAATGAATGATTCTTGTTTATTATTCATCATGTCTATCAATTCACTAAAATACTGGCCCAGCGGTTGTTTTTTCTTTGTATCCGCATTTTCCTTTTCATTCTTTGCCCATTCGTACATTCTTCTTTTGCTTATCTTATTTATTACGCAAAATTTGGGCATTGTGGGGTATTCATCTTTTTCAATATATAGTTTTAAAGCATCGAGAATACTTTTTTTCTCTTTGTATGAGTATTTTATTGGTCGGCCTACTTTTATCTTGTCCATTTTTATAGTGCGAAAATCACTTTTTTCCTGTCAGCTTTGATATAAGCTCAATCGTTTGAAGATCGCCTTTCAAGGCCCTGCCAATCAATGACTGGCAAATACCTTCAAGATTGGTAACCATTGAGCCGTCTTCTAGACGGCATTCAACTTTTGCCAGTTCAATCTCCATCTGCTCAGCCAGTTTTGATACACTTTCAAACATTGCCATATTACCCTCCCAATGCAGGCGCTTTTATCTACAGACCTGCAAACCGTGATTAGGTTCCGGATGTAGCTGTACGCCCGGCTCCTCTTCCGCCCCGTGTGGTACCTCTGCCCCTTCCGGTAGCGGCTCTGCCTCTTATCGCTCTGCGCGCCATAATGGCTCCTTTGCTATATTTCAACGGTTTTTACCGTTATAGCCTGAAATTTTCAATCCTCAGATACATATCCTCAACCAGTTCTAATTTATGCTCCTTTAGCCAGTTATCCCGTTCTTCCCTGGTATCAAATACAACAGAAAAGAAAAACCCGGTATCAAGTTCGGATTTAAAGTCTTTTTCCCTCTGTTTGTGGACTTCATCAGCCTCTATTTCGCAATCCTTTTCGAGTTCTTCAAGGCCTTTGATCCCTATTTCGGGTTTTTTAAGCTCTCTTACCATATCGGATACATCTCCTTTGGCATGGCATACTTTGAAAATTGGGTTAATCTGCTTTTAAAATGCCGGTTTAACTGTGAATATTTGATCCGCGCCCCTTGTAAGCCAATTAACGGGAATATCTCGGTTAATCTCTTGTATGTCTCTGGACAATTATTTTTAATTAAATTGATATACCAGGGCCGAGGCCCTTCCCAGGATATACCCCATAAACCGTATTCTATGGGAAGCAGACAATTATACTTGTCTAAAATATCTTTTATATCGCTGATTTTATAGCTTGCAATAGGGTAAAATTTATCATTGAAACTGACACCATGCTTTTGTAAATGCTGATACCTTCGCAATCCATCAGTGTATTTCAAGCCTATATGGAATATTACATCACCGCCTATGGCGTCTTTTATTAATAAGTCAGTCATATCATGGGTATATAAATCAAGCTCTGCCATTTCTATATTATTTCTGAATTTTTCCCTTGCTTTAATGGGAAGCTGGAATAAAGCATTGTCTATATGCTCCGCCCATAGAGTAGATGAAACCTGATAAATTTTTTCATTAAAGCGGTTACAAAACCAATCCATGTAATTTTTAACCATTGGAAGGTCTTTCAGAAAATAGTGATACACAAGGATTGGATCAATCCCGTTTTCCTTTAATTTGAGATAAGCCGCAACAGAATCAGCCCCACAGGAAAAATGTAAAACATTAATTTTCCCTTTCAAAGTCTTTACTTTTTCATTGAAATCGTTTTCCAACTGTTCATTCATATCAACTCCAATAATAACCCAATAGGAAAAATAAACAATACGGACATATATTCTAAGAACATATACCCGATACAGGGAAAACTTTTTTTATTAAATCATTGAAATAGCCTGGATTCTCTTCCAAAACTTCCCGTTTCATCTCATCTATTTTCTCAATAACAATCCCTTGCATGATACTGCCCGGGATACACTGAAAAGCAAGGGTTTCAAGTTTCAGTACTTTTAATCCCTTGCTGTATTCTGAATTGTTTAGAATTTTCATCATTCTTGTGCTTGTTTTCATTCCATTACCCCGCAAACTTATAAAGCAAAGAATCGCCATTAATATACAAAGCCCTGTTATTGTATATCATATCCCTTGTTCTTTCATTGGAACTCCCGGCAAAAATTACCTTATACCCAAAACTGGAAATAAACTCTTTCGCGGTCTTTATGGTGAACCCTTCGCCAAATTTGGTATAATAGTTTTTTTTGTCCTTTTCAAAAATAACGAATTTCACTTCATCCCCCTTAATTGTATGCGCCTTCCATCTCGGCATGGGTGTAAAATAACCCGTCTTTGTCCTGGATATATGGATTTTCATACCGCCCGTTAAATGTAAAATGGTACTGTGCATGTTTATCATTGAATGCTTGAATCCATGTTTCAAAATCAGTGTATTGGTTAATGTAAAATGCTCCGTCATAAATATGGCCTATTCTCCAAAACCCATTGACATATTTGATTACTGGTTTGCCAAAATCAACTTCTTTCCTGCCAGCGGGCTGGCCCATTGCGTTTAATCTCATTTTTAATCCCTCGCTCCTTCCAAAAATTTCTCTTCATCAAAATTGTCGCCATTAATGCAATGGAAAAATAAATCTAAATTATGGCGGCATCTTTCTTTTTCTTCTGTGATTGCCTCGTCAATCTTTTCCAAAGCATCCCAGTCTTTGCAATTCCAATCCTTGTCAAATAGCTTTCTGCGATCCCGCAAAAGTTTCTGGTAATATTTATTCATTTCTTTACTCCCTATGCTGCATACCGAGCGGCCCATTTTTCATGCTGTTTATCATAAGCAGCCCTTACTTCCGGGTAAAATTTATTATCTGGCTTTACATAAATCCTGTCTTTTTCAAAATAATCGGTCATTATGTCAGAGTCATTTTCAATATCGAGACCTTCAATTGCCGGAAAATCATTATAAGCAGTGGCATAAATTACAATTGTTTCACCGGGAAAACCTATATAACCAGCCATTGAATACCAGCCCTTGTATAATTCGCCGTCTACCTTGATGCCGTTATACATGAATCTAATCCCTTCCTGCGGCTTTTTCTTATCAGCAGCCTGAAAATTAATTATTTCAATTGTGGCAAATTCAGCATTATGAATTTTGGCCATTCTGTTTTTTTCGCGGTTTGTTGTACAGGCAGACAAGGGCCAAAAAGCTATATTGTAAATATTTTTTACTTCGGATCCGTCTTTTTTAATTTTTTTCAGGCAGTACTCATTACCCAGCCAGTCATTATCTCCAGGAGTATGTTCAATCCTGTAAACCCCATTGTCATTTTTAAAATATGCGCCGCTGACTGTAACCACATCGCCTGTTTTCATTTCTTTTCCGTTTTTGTCTGTTATTTTCTGGCCTCCAGTTCATTTAAATAATTACAAAGTTTTTCCACAGATTCTTTATCAGAAGTATATCCACCGATATGTTCAATATTTCCGCCGTGTATGGGTTCAGATATATCAAGTATTCTTGTGGCTATATGTTTATAAACATCGTCCAATACCATACAGGTTCTTTCCCATTTCCCTCTCATTTTTTGCCCCCTTTAAGAGTGACATAAGACCCACAAAAATATTCTTCGATGGTTTCGTAATTATGCTTTCTGGCATACCGATACGCCGATGACCGGGAGGCGAATGATTTATAAACTTCTTTCGCTCCGTCCTGGTGATAACCATCACCGATAAACCTGTAATCATTTCTTTCCATTTCTTTACCCCTTCAAAAATATTTAAGGCTTTTTCCATTGCCTTCTATCATTATAATATCGCTAGTGATATTATTTGTCAAGTGTTTCCAAAAAAATATTAAAAAATCTTACTTAATGTTTGTATAGTGGTCTTGGGGTTAAAAGTGAGTAAATTTTATACAGTTGTTCAGATATAGGGGGAAATAGTTCCTAAAATGATAATCTAGGCTTCTTTTTTAGGTCTGCCTCGTTTACCTATTATTTTTTTTAATCTCTCTATATCTGATTTTTCCCAAATATATACTTTGTGCATACCAGAACCCACATAAAATATTTCAAGAATTTTTGCATATTTCCTTACCGTTGATTCTGCTATACCTGTATATTCATGGACTTCTTTCATGTTCATTTTATAAATATATCGCTAGTTAAACTATTTGTCAACTTTACCATCGGACACATTTTATTCTGTCCACCGGAATATCCTCATCCATCCACCACGCCTCTCCGAACTGGTTGTGGTGATCAGGGAGCTTGTAGCACGCCGAACCTTCGATGTGA
>Ga0123354_10018276_pt1 | contig 10986 bp, 9 predicted proteins | sample TergutLab28metaG_2_FD_97872 | JGI IMG/M metagenome (GOLD analysis project Ga0123354, IMG submission 97872) | Labiotermes labralis P4 segment gut microbial communities from Petit-Saut dam, French Guiana - Lab288 P4 | ecosystem: Host-associated > Arthropoda: Insects > Digestive system > Gut ... | reverse complement strand
TCCATTGGGGACGTTTTCTGCTGGGAGTACTTTCATGGGCCTTCTCTATTTTTTCAACAACATCCGCCCTGTTAACTTTCACTCTACAATCTGCGTGATTCCCCCCAGACCCCCTCAATAGCTCCGCGGGCTGCATTGGCCGAAAGGCCAATGCAGCCCGCGGAGCTATATGGGTGTCCAGAGGGCGCAGCCCTTTGGCGGAGTCCAGAGGCGGAGCCTCTGGTGGGGCCAGGGGCAAAGCCCCAGTTTCTATCGTTTACGCCAGACGCCACCCCAGAAGAATTCTCGCGGTTCGCCTGTGAGGGGTGGTTCGGCGAGGAGCTGCCGGTCAAAGCCGAGATGTTCGATGAATTCGGCCTGATGGTCGTTTTCGTCGCGGGTCATGGTGCAGGTCATGTATACGAGCAGGCCGCTGGGGAGGAGAATTGGGGCGGTTGCCTGGAGGATGCGTTGTTGGAGGGCCGCCAGGGTGGTTATGTCTGTGGGGGCGCGTTTCCATTTTGCGTCGGGGCGCCGGGAGAGCACGCCGAGTCCGGAACAGGGAGCATCAATGAGAAGCGTTGCCGGGCGCTCGCGTAGCGGCGGGTGGGCGCTGTCGGCCAGGAAGGCGAGAGGGGGCGGAAGGTGGAGCCTGCGGGTTTCGGTGAGAAGCCCACGCAGACGGCGTTTGTTGATATCAGAGGAGAAAAGCCCGGCATGGCCAAGCTCAATGAGGGCGGCGCTTTTGCCGCCGCGCCCCGCACAGGCGTCCCATATGGGATCGGGCCAGGCGGCGTGGTCAAGCCAGGTCAGGAGGTCGCCGACAGCGGGCGATTGGCGGGTGAGCAATCCTTCATGTTCAGCTTGAGAAAGTGTGTCGGCAAGACGGGAATTGACAGCATTGAAACCGAGCCAGGGAAAGTTGGAAGAGTGTGGGGTTGTGAGTGCGGAGAGCTTGGAGAAAAGATCGCCTGCTAAGGGGGAACGGGAATTTATACGCACTCCGGTCAGAGGCTTACGCAGTTGCGCCTGGAGAAGCGTGGCGGCGGTTTGCTCGCCGTATTGGCGAAGCCACACGTTGACCAGCCACAGGGGGCAGGAGTGCCATGTGGCCAGAAATTGTTCTTTGGAACGGGTGGACGAAGCGTAAAAATCAGGCGAGGCAGCCTCCGCGCCGAGGGCTTGTATGCGTCTGAGCACGGCATTGGCTACCCCGGCCTGGGTAGCGCCGAAATGCGCCTTGACGGCGTCAACGGCCCAGGAGAGCGTGGCATGGGGCGGAACGTTGTCAAGATGAATGAGTTCGTATGCGGCAAGGGCAACGATACGCGTTAGTCCTGGCGGAGTCTTAGTCGGTTTGGAAAGATGCGTGGCAACCAGGTGCTCCATGCGGCCTTTGAAGCGAAGGAAGCCGTAGGAAAGTTCGGTCGCAAGCGCCTTGTCCCGTGGATCGGAAACGCAGGAGAGAACGTGAGACAACGCTGCCTGGATATCCTGACCGGGTTTGCCGGAGGAGGGGAGAGTCTTCTCAAGCGTGGTCAGCGCGGCTAGCCTGGCCGGAGGGAGGAGAGGGCCTGATGGGGTCATTGAGGCCGTTGGGCGATGGAGGAGAAACGTGGAATAACGACGGATGCCGCGGCTTCAATGCGTAAAAAGTGACGCAGAGCACGCTCAAGATCGGGAAGGGGAACCAGCGTGTCCAGGCATGGGCCTTGGGGGCGTTCGTTGAGGACGCCAAAGACCGGCAACGGGTAGGTATCCTGGATGCCGGCGGATAGATCGCGCTCGCAGGCCACGGCCACAATCAGTCTGGGGCGCTTTTGAACCACGATTCGCCGGGCGATGGTGCCGCCGGTCGCTATTGCCATGTGCACCCCGTAAGCGCTGGCGAGGGCTAACAGACCGGCCACAGGGCAGCGTCCGCACCGTTTGCAGTTGTTGATATCGTACGTCAGGCGTATGTCGCACTGGCTTGACTGCAGGCAATGGGGCAAGAGGAGCAGCACTTCGTTCGGCTTGTAGGTCTTTCGTTCGGCCAGGACCAGCTCGTTATTCACCTTGATGAAAGAATTGCGCACGCGTTCTTTGGAAATGCCGAAAAGGCGCGCGAGGATAATCATGAGGGGAAGAAAAAGTTTGATCGTGACTCCGCGCAAGCGTTTGGTCAACGGCAGGGAACGGCCGGAAGCCACGGAGAGAAGAAGCCCGAGACTCGCCCAGAGCACGAGACCGATGATGATGGCCAGCGTGGCCCCCCAGAGCGCCGGCGCCAGCGGGTGGATATCCGAGAGGCCGATAACGGGAACGATCCAGAGCACGCCCAAAAGGACGCAGACCATAAGCGATGTGGCGGCAATGAGCCCCATGAACAAACGCTTGCGGGAGGATTCGATCTTTTCCATACTCGGCAGCCTATCCGGTTTATCCCGAAAAGCAACAGGGTGATTGGCCGAAAATCCTCTACCGCTTTGCCAACGCCGCCGGGGGCGGGCAACTCATTGCCGCGTCGGGGTCCAGTTTGCTCAAGTAGCCGCAGGCAAAAGATGTCGCATCCATCCAGTTCTTACCCTCAGGCTTCAGGGATGGAATTCGGTAGACCCCATCGCGCGACGCAAGAGACAGCATGCCTGCAGAAAGCCCCAGGACGCGCCCTGGGGACGCCGGGGATGTCGTCGTATGCTCGGGCAGCCCAGGCGCGGCCTGGAGGCGAATACGGCGATTTACGCCGGGTAATTCCAAAAAGAAGAAGGCGCCTGGCCGTGGAGACATGGCACGGATGCGGTTATGAATTGTGGCGACCGGTTCGTCCCAGCGAATGAAGGTATCGTCTCTGGTGATTTTGGGGGCATAAGTGGCCAGGGCATCATCCTGGCGCGTCGTAGGAGCTAGTCCTTTTACAACAAGTGTCAAGGCTTCCACCGCCATGAGCCCTCCAAGCTCAGCCAAACGATCATGCAGGGAACCGCCGGTCTCGTCCGGACCGATGGGGATCGAGCGCGCAAGAAACATGGGACCGGTGTCCAGGCCAGCCTCCATTTTCATGATGGTGATGCCTGTGCTCGTCTCGCCTGACAGGATGGCCCGTTGGATGGGGGCCGCGCCACGGTAGCGCGGCAATAAAGAGGCATGGACGTTCCAGGGACCAAGCCGGGGAAGGGCAAGCACTGTTTGAGGCAAAATGAGTCCATACGCCGCTACAAGAAGAATGTCCGGAGAAAGGGCGGCCAAGCCGGCCAACGCGTCAGGAGCCTTGAACGTGGCGGGCTGAAAGACCGGCAAACCGTGTCCCAGTGCCACTCGTTTGACCGGCGGCGGCGCGCACTTCTGGCCGCGCCCGCAGGGTCGGTCCGGCTGGCAGTAGACGCCGGTCACGTCAAAGACTTGAGATTCGATCACCTTGACCAGGATCGTGGCGGCAAAATCAGGCGTGCCCATGAAAACGATGCGAGGCCGCATTGTCGGATCCATCAGTTTGGCGCTTTGGGAGCCTTGAGCTTTTTTTTGAGCCTGTTGTCGTAAAGGGCGCGCTTCAGCCGGCTGATGTGGTCGAGAAAAAGGATCCCGTCCAGGTGGTCGATCTCATGCTGGAGGCAAATGGCCAGCAAACCTTCTCCCTGCAGTTCCAATGCATTGCCGTCGATATCCTGGGCTTTGACCACGACCTTGGCGGCTCGTTTCACTTTTGCCGAAAAGGCCACCACCGAGAGACAGCCTTCTTCCTCTTCAACAACGCCCTCGTGGTGTATGATGGCCGGATTGACGAGGATTTTCAGATCATTGCGCTCCTCGGGGCTGGACGTGTCCACCACGATGAGCCGGCGCAAGTCGCCCACCTGCGGCGCGGCCAGACCAACGCCGCGTTTGGCATACATGGCCTCAGCCATGTCATGGGCAAGCGCTCTGACCTCAGGGGTAATCTCCTTGATTTCCTGGGACGGTTTTAAGAGCAAGCTGTTGGGATATTTGATGATTTCGCGAGGCATGGGACTATGAGCCGTCCTTGGACGCAGTATCCCGGAGTTTGATGCCAAGTTCGCGCAATTGTCTGGGCGCGACCGCGCTTGGCGCTTCGGTCATGAGGCACGTGGCCTTCTGGGTTTTGGGGAAAGCAATGACGTCCCGTATGGATTTTGCGCCGCTCATCAGCATGACGAGCCGATCCAGGCCAAAGGCGATGCCGCCGTGCGGCGGCGCTCCATACTGTAGCGCGTTCAAAAGGAATCCAAATTTGTCCTCGGCCTCGGCGCCGCTGATCCCCAGTGCCTCGAACATGGCGGACTGACGATCCAGGGTATGGCTCCTGATGGAGCCGCCTCCAATCTCACTGCCGTTCAGCACCATGTCATAGGCCCGGGCCAGCGCGTTGCCGGGGGCTGTTTTGAGAAGTTCCAGATGGCCGTCCTTGGGCGAGGTAAAGGGGTGGTGTTTGGCCACCCAGCGTTTTTCCTCGGGGTCGTACTCGAGCAGCGGGAAATCAGTGACCCACAGCGGCGTGAAAGCTTTTTCATCAATGAGTCCAAGCCGTTCTCCAAGCTGCACCCGCAAATACCCGAGGGCGGTGTTGACCATGTCCGCGCCTCCGGCCTGGAAAAAGACAATATCCCCAACGGCAAGGCCAAGCCGCTCCGCCAGCGCTTTCTTGTGGTCCTCGGAGAAGAATTTGGCAATGGGCGACTGCCACTCGCTCTCTCTGATTTTGATCCAGGCCAGGCCCTTGGCACCGTAGATTTTCACGAACTCGGTGAGTTCGTCGATCTCCTTGCGGGTCATGGACTCCCCGCCAGGCACCCGCAGCGCTTTGACCAACTCCGCAGTGGCGAACACGCGCAATTCGCTGCCACGCACAACATCCGTCACGTCCGAGAGGGGAAGGCCAAAACGCAAGTCAGGCTTATCGAGGCCATAGTCGCGGATGGCCGCTTCATAGGTCATGCGCGGGAAGGGCTCGGGAAGCCGGACGTCCAGGCACTCCAGGAAAAGTGCCCGCACCATGCCCTCGGCCATCTCCATGACCTGTTCCTCATCCACAAAGCTCATTTCGATGTCGATCTGGGTGAACTCCGGCTGGCGGTCAGCACGCAGGTCTTCGTCGCGAAAACATTTGACGATCTGATAATAGCGTTCCATCCCCGCCACCATGAGGAGCTGCTTGAAAAGCTGGGGAGACTGGGGCAAGGCGTAAAATTCCCCAAGATTCACCCTGCTTGGCACCAGAAAGTCGCGCGCGCCTTCAGGCGTGGACTTGGTGAGCATCGGGGTCTCGATCTCCAAAAAGCCCAGGGAGTCGAGATAACGGCGCACGCTCTGCGCCGCCTTGGAACGCAGGATGAAATTCTGGGCGAGCTTGGGACGGCGAAGGTCCAAGTAGCGGTACTTCAAGCGTAACGCCTCGCCCACGTCCATCCGGTCCTCAATGGCAAAGGGCGGCGTCTGGGCGGTGTTGAGCAGTTTCCAGTCGGTCACCACCACTTCAACCTCGCCCGTGACCATGTTGGGATTGGTCATGCCTTCGGGGCGCGGACGCACAGTGCCTTTCACGGCCAGCACGTATTCGGGGCGGATCACGTGGGCTTTCGCATGCGCTTCGGGAGAGTGGTCGGGGCTGAAGACTATTTGTGTGAGTCCCGCCCGGTCGCGCAGGTCCACAAAGATGAGTCCGCCGTGGTCGCGGCGAAACTGGGCCCAGCCCATAAGGCACACCTGATTCCCCACGTCTTTGGCTGTCAGTTGGCAGCACGAATGGGTGCGCCGCCAGTCTCCCAGCGGATCGGCTGTGCGTGGGGCTTCATCAACAGGGGAAATTTGATCCATGAACCATGTGCTCCGGGAATTATTTGCGCAAAAAGAGTATGAGATCGGCCTGGGCCACGTTTTCTTGTGTGCCGGTGGCCATGTCCTTGACTACAACGGAACCGGCTTCGCGCTCGGCATCGCCCAAAATCAGGCAAACACGGGCGCCGGATTTGGCTGACTGGCGCATCTGGCTTTTGGCGGATTTTGCGGTCAGGGCGCATTCGCCGGAAAAATCCGCCCGCCGAAGTTTCTGTGCCAGCAGAAGACCGGCGTTCAAATTTGCATCGCCAACCATGGCCAGGAAAAAATCCGGCGTTTCCGGTGCGTCTTTCCCCATGAGCATCGCCAGCCGCTCCATGCCGCAGGCAAAGCCCACGCCCGGCAGATCCGGTCCGCCAAGATTTTTGACCAGGCCGTCGTACCGTCCGCCGCCAGCCACCGCCGACTGCGCGCCGAGTCTGCCCGTGGTAACCTCAAACGTGGTGCGTATGTAGTAGTCCAGGCCGCGTACAAGCCTTGGGTTCAACGTGTACGCAAACCCGTCCGCATCGAGAAGCCCAGTGACCGTTTCAAAGTGCTCCCGGCATGCGGGACACTGATAATCGGCAATAATCGGCGCCGTGCGGGTCAATTCTTTGCAGCCTGGCACCTTGCAGTCCAGCACCCTGAGTGGATTGGTGAGCTTGCGGCGCATGCAGTCGTCACAGAGTTGGCCGGCGTCAAAACCCTTGAAGTAATCGTTCAGCGCGGCCAGATACGCCGGCCGGCACTCCGGGCACCCCAGGGAATTAAGCTCGAAATTGAGATCGACAAGCCCAAGCCCGGTCAGGAACTGGTGAAGCATGAAAATCACTTCAACGTCCAAAAGCGGCGAGGCCAATCCCAGCGCCTCCACGCTGATCTGGTGGAACTGGCGCATACGCCCTTTCTGCGGACGCTCGTAGCGGAACATGGGGCCCGTGCAGAAGAGCTTTGTCAGATCCTCCTTGGCATGCAGGCCGTTTTCCACATAGGCGCGCACCATCCCGGCCGTGCCCTCGGGACGCATGGTAATCGAGCGTCCCTTGCGATCCGCAAAGGTGTACATCTCCTTCTGGACCACGTCCGTCTCTTCGCCGATGGAGCGCGCGAACAGCTCGGTGCGTTCAAGGATGGGCAAACGCGCCTCTTTATACCCATAGAGGCCGAAAATGCGCCTGGCCTGGCTTTCCAGACATACAAACGCTTCGGATTCCGGCGGAAATATGTCCGCGAATCCTTTTATTTTTTGGATGCTGTCCATGATTTTCCCCAACATGTCGGGAACCCGCAATAAAAAGACTCCGTTAGCCCCAACACCCGGAGTTGTCAAAAGCTCTCTGTGGGGCTCGCCCGGCAAACGCCGGAATGGGCGTGCGTAGCGGCTCGGCCGTGAGATCGGCCGCAAAGGCGCAGTAGGCTCCCACTTGCACCGGCAGGATTACTGTTCCAAGCCGCCACAAGGGGAAACCCCTCCGCCAAGTGCTTTTCGGGCCAGGCAAAACACAACCCTCTCTAAGCGGCGCCCGGCCAAACGCTTGCCTGGCCAGCCTGCGCATGGCCCAAGGCGTAAACCACTTCGCCTGACCGGAAATCGAATTTTTTTTCACGAACAGGGCGTGCACGGAAAAGCGATTCAAATACGCTACCACCACCCCGTACTTTGCCACTCTGGCCGCTTCCCGGAGCGTAAGCTCCGGATCCTCCACAAAGTCGAGCACGGTCAGAAGCGCCACGTAATCAAAGCGCTCCGCCTCATAAGGAAGCGCCTGGGCATCTCCCACGCGGCACTGCACTTGCGCGCCCATCCGGCGACCGGCGGCCGCGATCATCACCGGAGATTTGTCCAGACCCGTGACATCAAACCCCGCCTGATGGAAAAATTCCAAAAACACGCCAGGACCACAGCCGACCTCCAAAAGCGTACGGCCTCGCCTGGGCCACGCCGCCGTCAGCCATTCCAATAAATGGAACTCACGCTCAAGGGCATAGCCCCCTTGCGGAGAGGAAAGCCAGCGCTCGTAGCGCTCAAGATCGTGACGATCCCAGAGCATCGTGTGTTGCCCTCACCCTACCACCAGAGGAGGCTCCGCCTCCTCTGGACTCCTCCGCCAAAGGGCTGCGCCCTTTGGAATCCCATTTAACCGCGCAGATGTTGCCGGTGATGCCCGCGAAGCTATTACGGGCTACGCCCTTCGGAATCCCTTTTTAGCTTCGCGGGGTAACCGGCGATGTACGCGAAGCTATTAAGAGCCGGGTTTCTCCTGCTTGGCCCACGAGTCCCGCAGGCCCACGCTACGGTTAAAGACCAGTTGGGCTGGCGTGTGTTCCCGCCGGTCAGCCACAAAGTATCCCACGCGTTCAAATTGGAAGACCTGTTCGGGCGCGGCCTGGGCGAGGCTTGGCTCCACAGGGCGGTTATCCAAAATTTCAAGAGCGTTGGGGTTCACGTAATCCGTGAAGTCCTTGCCGTCTTCCACGTCCATGGGGTCAGGCTTGGTAAAAAGCCGGTCATAGAGGCGAATTTGCGCCCGCGCGGCGTGTTTTGCGCTCACCCAATGGATGGTGCCTTTCACCTTGCGGCCGTCCTCGGACCAGCCGCCCCGCGTGGCCGGGTCATACGTGCAGTGAATTTCCGCTATTTCGCCCGTTGCAGGGTCTTTCAGCACATCGGTGCAGGTGACGTAATAGGCGTGACGCAGACGCACTTCCTTGCCCACTGCGAGCCGGTGATAGCCCTTGGGCGGCGTTTCCCGGAAGTCGTCCTGCTCGATGTAGAGGACGTTGCTGAAGGGAATGGCGCGGCTGCCATACTCGGGCTTTTCCGGATGGTTGGCGCAGTCGAACGTCTCTTCCCGGTTGTCCGGATAATTCGTGATGACGAGCTTGAGCGGGTGCAAAACGGCAAAAGCCCGTGGGGCGCGCTCGTTGAGATCTTCTCGCAGGCACGCCTCAAGCATTTCGATTTCCACGATATTGGCCGCGCGGGACACGCCGATGCGGCTGGCGAACATGCGAATGGATTCAGGGGTATAGCCGCGACGCCGAAGCCCCTGGATGGTGGGCATCCGGGGGTCGTCCCAGCCGGAAACATGCCCGTCCGTCACAAGTTGAATCAGGCGGCGCTTGCTGACCACCACATACGTGAGGTTCAAGCGCGCGAACTCATACTGGTGCGGCCGGCTGGGCACGGGCAGGTTGTCCAGCACCCAGTCGTAGAGTTCCCGGTTGTTTTCAAATTCCAGGGTGCACAGGGAGTGGGTTATGTGCTCTTGGGAATCGGAAATGCAGTGGGTAAAATCATACATGGGATAGATGGGCCATGCATCCCCCGTACGGTGGTGATGCACGTGCCGGATGCGGTACAGAGTGGGGTCGCGCATGACGATATTGGGAGAGGCCATGTCGATCTTGGCCCTGAGCACTCGGGAGCCGTCCGGAAATTCCCCCTCGCGCATGCGGCGAAGGAGCGCCAAATTCTCTTCAGGGGAGCGATCCCGCCAGGGGCTGGGCAGCCCCGGCTCGGTCAGAGTCCCCCGGTTTTGGCGGATTTCTTCGGCGGACTGGTCATCCACATAGGCCAGCCCTTTTTTGACCAGGATTTCGGCATAGCCATAGAGCTCGTCAAAATAGTCCGAGGCGAAATGCGGACTCCCGGCCCAGGTAAACCCTAGCCAGCGGACATCCTCCTGGATGGCGTCGACGTATTCCTGATTTTCTTTGGTGGGGTTGGTGTCGTCGAAACGCAGATTGCATGTGCCGCCAAACTCGCGGGCAATGCCGAAATTTAAGCAAATGGACTTGGCATGGCCGATATGCAAATAGCCGTTCGGCTCGGGCGGAAACCGGGTGGCCACCACGGCGTGTTTGCCGTTGGCCAGATCTTCGGCCACGATGGTTCGCAGGAAGTCCTGACGCTCTTTGCCGGTATCACTCATGAGACGGCATCCTTGAAAGCTTGGTAGCGTTTTGCATAGGGAGGATGGGCAAAGAAGGCCGATCCCGAGACCAGCACATCCGCTCCGTCGCCTGCGAGTTCGCCGCAGTTTTCCACTGTCACCCCTCCGTCCACTTCGATAAGCGCGGAGAGTCCCCGCGAGGTTATCATGTCTTTTAGGTCTCGAATTTTGTCCCGGCAGAAAGGAATAAACGACTGCCCCCCGAATCCCGGATTGACGCTCATGATGAGCGCCATGGAGAGCTCCGGCAGCACGTACTCCACCATGCCAAGGGGGGTTGCGGGGTTGAGCGCCACCGCGGGCTTTGCCCCAAGCCGCGCGATTTCGGCCACGGTGCGCTCCAGATGCACGGTCGCCTCGGCGTGCACGCACACCAGATCCGCTCCCGCGTCCACAAAGCGGGAGATATAGCGTTCCGGGCGCTCAATCATAAGGTGCACGTCAAAAAAAAGCTTGGAGCGTTTGCGCAACGCTTGAATGACAACAGGGCCGATGGTGATGTTCGGCACAAAAAGGCCATCCATCACATCCCAGTGGACCCATTGAAGCCCGGCCTCTTCCAGGGCGGCCAATTCATCGGCCAGACGGCCGAAATCCGCCGAGAGAAGCGACGGAGAGAGGATCATGCGCCCTCCATGGCAAAGTCGACTTTGATCTTGAAAAGCTTTTCAGCCGGAAGATTCAGGATGGAAATGCCGGTAGCCCCGGTGATGGCCGCCAACGTTTTTCGCACGGCGGCCATGTCCGGCCCGATAAAGGTAAACCAGACGTTGTAGGAGTGCTGGCGCAGATAGTTATGGGTGACGCCCGGATGGCGGTTCACCGCCGCGACAAACGTCTCGATCCGGGCCTCCGGCACGTGAGCGGCGCAGAGCGTCGATTGCCAGCCAAGCGTCTGAGAGCTGAAATTCGCTCCGATGCGCCGGACAATTCCCTGTTCTTTCAGGGCGCGCACCCGGGCCAGCACCTCCGCTTCGGTCAGGCCGATCAGCGCGCCGACATCCGCATAGGGGCGCGAGGAAATGGGATAGTGCGACTGGATGATATCCAATATTCTGCGATCATGCGCGTCCATGCGGAGAGTATACCCTAGAGCCTCCGAGAGGGCAAACCAGGCCGGGGTTCCACCCCGGACCCCTGCCAGGGGCTCCGCCCTGTACAGGTCAGTGATAAAGGTAACAGGTAGGACAATCATAAGGGTAACAGCTAAAGCGAGGCATCCGGAGGTGCGGCATGC
>Ga0123354_10018273_pt1 | contig 10987 bp, 3 predicted proteins | sample TergutLab28metaG_2_FD_97872 | JGI IMG/M metagenome (GOLD analysis project Ga0123354, IMG submission 97872) | Labiotermes labralis P4 segment gut microbial communities from Petit-Saut dam, French Guiana - Lab288 P4 | ecosystem: Host-associated > Arthropoda: Insects > Digestive system > Gut ... | reverse complement strand
AATGTAGCTGTGTTTAACGGGTCATTAAGACTCCTTTTAATGACCAAGCAATAAAATGACGAATATGTTATCCTTAAAAAATGGAATATAGAAGATATATCGTTTTAACGATGTTAAAAAAAGATAAACTTTTTCTTGCGACTAGGTACACATACTCCACATCTAAAGGTGTTTATCAATGAATTTTCATTGACTTTTATACAAGAAAAAAGCATGTGTCGTCATAACATTTGAAATCATTTGAAGGCCTTGGCACTAGGCTCGCAGTTACTTCCTGATCCTGTAAAATAACCCAGCGTTACATAACCTACAATTTAATGAACAGAAACTCTAGCGATGTGCCCATTGCAGTCTGTGAAAAACAATGGGCACTGCATGATGAAATATAAACAGAGAAGTATGCGGGAGACGGCCGTTAACCTGAGAGACAAAGGAGGCCATTTCTGTGCACTGGCTGCTAATTGTTAGTCGGGAAATATCGTGTTCACCTGCGCTGCTCGTGTCTATTTAACGGGGCGTAATTTTCTATTTTCGGAGCGTGGTTTTCGACGAATGTTAGGCCCTTCCACACACAGTGGTACTCTGACGTAACAGTACGTCTCTTTGTCATGTAACATATAAAATATCTCTTTATAGAAAAAAAAAACCTTTGGTAACATGTGTATAAAGGTGTAGTGGCTCCAGTCTGCTCCCGGAGAATAGAATAACAGATTATGCCCAGCTCATAAAGGACTTCAGTCATATTTCTAAATATCGGTACACGACCAATATTTGTAAAGAATATGCCATGTTTTCTAGGACTGAAGGGCAAAATTCCTTTAACAGTAAGAACATTAACTTTTCAAACTCGAAACTTATTCTGCAGTTACGTGGGTACAAAATAATTATGGGAAATTTTGTATTTTCTGACAAAGTGATTTCACATCAATTTGATAGCACTTATTTATCTATGGAATCGACCAGCTTTTCAAAATACTCTACATAAATTTCGCCTTGCAGTCAACAAATTTGGGTCCATCAAAAATCAACTTTTCCAATTAGGCCTCAAGCCGCTGTTGAACCCCTTTCACTGCACTATCCTTAATCAAATGTAAAGTGTGTTAAATATGATTATTTTTTTGTAGGGCACACACTTGTTCAAAATGCTTCTTAAAATCATTACTTACTGCAATCGGCGGCAGACCAGAAATTTTTATCACTCTACATGTCATCCGCTCTCCTCTGTTAATTTCCACGCATTTATAAGCTTATATTTCATTCAAATAATTACGGACATACGTGCATAACTTACATAAATGATCACTCTTTCCGATCACGAGAATTGAATAACAAATCTTTTTTTTTTTAATTTCAAGTAACGCAAAGACAATATTAAAAAGCATCACAATACTCTCACTGCTCAAAAGACACGTAAATCGTCTGGGTTTTTGTATACGTCATCCATGTTACTGGTAACAACGTCTATTTAACGTAAAGTAACGCTGATTTTTCCTCCCATTAATGTTGCCCACAAACATCACAAACCTAAACTCCGCCTAGTATGAAACATTAAATTGTAACGTAATTATTGCCAGATTAGAACTTCCGTGATATACCTCTCTTTCACTGCAAGCGGTTCCTGACTTTTGGAAGGTAGTGACTGCCTTCGTCTTTAAGGACTCAGAGGTCCAAGCTTGCTAGGACCATTGAAACCTTGAAGATAGAGGCTATATTTTCTTTCGAAACGTCTGAAACCGCTTCCCATTTAAACAGCGTCACATCTCATAAGACAGAATTACCAACCACACCTCTGTAAAAATATAAAAGGCACAACTGAATGCTTCGCTTTGAAAATGCCCGCCAGGTTGTGTTAGGTGGCCCACGGTCACACTTACAAATTACACATGTATTGTAAAGATTTCGCGATAATTTAGGTGGTTAGATGCACCATTTTTTTTTAATGATTTTCATACGTGCGTCCCGCGAACCAGCTCATAAAAATGACTATGGGCCTTTGCCAAGAAAGGAGGTTGGACAAACCTGACACAGGCTGTGACCGTATTCGTGACTAAAGAAGAGGAAAGCATATAAAATGTGATGGAATTTGAGAATGCCCTGTCCGTTTACGACTGCCATCACCAAAGCTACTGCAGTTACTGCTGTTGGCAGCAATATTTAATCCTCCACTCTCATAACAACAATTTCACTTTAACAGCTCGTTCTGACGCAGCAAAAAGGTTTCTGGAAATTCCAATTCTGGACCTGTATATCACTCTGTCAAGGGGAGTCAAGACATCCTGAGGGCTCCACATCACACTCCTTGAAATATTCAGCCTTCACGAAAAGATAATATTATCGCGTTTACAACAAAGCTTGTTATTTCATCCTATCCTGTTTCAACCTATTTCGGTACACACAAGTTCCTTCCTATACACCCTATTTATAAGTACTCAATTCATTTTTTTCTCATTTAACTCATACTCGACATACACCAGTTTTTATCATGTCGTCATGTTCTCTGATTTTGTCACATTCAACTAAAAAGCCACAAACCAGGGGTGTCAGTGCTGATGTAAAAAGCAAAATTTCTTTAGTGAAATAAAACGTGGGGTTAGTTCGAAGTGCCAAGTTTACCGGCTAATGTCCGACAAGGAACTCTGCACCAGCCTCGTCCAGCGAAGGAGAAAGCTAAGCCTGTATCGAGTTTGGAATTTGACCTGATTCCAACTGTATGGAGAAGGTATGAGTAGGTACTGACAGAAAACACCTTGCCAGTAAATGAGACGCTCTTTCTCTGCTTTTGCTTTAAACACTAAGCCTGAAATGGCACACCGATTGCAGTCAATCTCACGGTGTTGCAGAATGAGAACTATTTAAGCTGATGTTTGAACAGCTGGCCTTTCCATCGTCTCTGACGATTATTAATTTACTTACGGCTTCTTCAGCTGCAGTGTTTGTCCCGTGTTAAGCAGAAGGGGGAACTGTGAATGGCGAATTGGAAAGGATATTGAAGAAAACGCTTTTTATTATTAAAATCTTATAGCAGGACCACGACGGCATTTCTTTATAGAAACTGAGAAAAACTACGGAAAAACTTCAACAGATTTGGCATAGGTTGAGCAGGATTTCCTCGACCGAAATTCCACTCAGACCAAACAGAATCCTTTTGGCATGCTGAGTGGGAAGGGATTGTCTCGCATAGGAAATTAGAACCGTTAGCCTTGTAATGCTCTCTTATAGGACAGATAACATGAGACATGAAGACTACCAACGTTCAAAAAATTAAAATTTCAAGTAATTCCACATACAACACCATCCCGCTGAAAGGACAATGAAATAACTTGAGTCTCCGAATAGATTCGCAAGGATTCATTCTCCTGTCAGGACAAACGGAAGTACTATTATATAGAAAAAGATAAATGTATTTCACCATGATGAAAACAGAACCTGTCTAACGCTGTTCTGTAGCGAAACTTTTCGGAAAAAACTTAATCCTTGATCACTAAATAACTAACTAACTAAACTAACTCCATGGAGCACAGTCCTTTCTGAGAAGCTAACAGGCCTTCTGATATTCAAGAAATCCACCTAATTTTCCGGATCTCGAAGGTTCATTACAACATTCACAAGCTCCATACCCTGAGCCAGATCAATCCAGTTCATACCCTCATCCAACTGCTTGAAAATCAATTTTAATATTATCCTCCCTTCTACGAATTCGTCTTCCAAGTGGTCTGCTTCCCACAGGTCTCCCCACCAAAACCCTGTATACACCTCTCTTGTTGCTCATAAGCTCTACCTGCCCAGCCCATCTCATTCTTCTTGATTTAATCACCCAACAATATTTGTTGTGGAGTACAGATTATAAAGTTCCTTGTTATGTAGTCTTCTCCACTGTCTTTTACCTCGTCTCTCCTAGACCCAAAAATCTTCCTCAGTTCTCTCTTCTCGAACGCCCTCAACCTATGCCCCTCCCTTAATACTGGATGCTAGGTTTCACACCTATACAAAACAACAGGAAAAATTATAGTTCTGCATACAGGTCTATTAAACTTCATATTTTTGGAAAGCAAAGTGGAAGACGAAAGATTCTGCACCGAATGATAGTAAGCATCCCCTGACTTCAGATTTTGACTACAGGAACAAACAATTCGTAAAAAGAGAGCCAATGTACGAAACATGAATCATTTTCAGTAAGAATGTTGTCTTTCGAAAATTGTCATTTTATTTTTTAAATCAAAATAAAGTGGTTTTATAAAGCAATGATTTCTCAGGTGAAGGACTGGGTTATTTTTAACATTGTTGTTCTTTGCCATTACATTAGGCTTCTCCATATAATCAAAAATGATGGCACACATTAAGTGTCGAAACGCTTATGGTAGGTGAATGTTTTAATACTTGTAAAGGCTGTTGGTAACCCCACAAAATGTGTATCACTTTAAGTCGTAAACGAGGATTTCAAACACCATAACCTAAGGATTCTGTAAAGAATATTGCACTGCGCATTGTGCACCGTTCTAGACTATTTAATACGGTTCTACATTACACCCATAATGCGTTTTATGTCTAAATATATACGAGATAACAATCGACATAAAATTGCTAAAACAGTTCTAACGATCCTGTGGACGTCTGATGTTGGCAACACGATGTCCAAACATTTATTGTTAATGCACATGGACGCTGAAGGTTATTCATATTATATTTATGACACGCTCGGTTGTGTTTAGAGACAAAATGAAGACAGTCTTCACGATCTGCTAAGTGTCAAGTGAACCTTTTGTTTGTAGATCAGCGATCGTTTCGGACTCAAATCCGGAACTAAAAATACATAGATTTTGTTATGAGAAATTTACACATAACATTACGGTATAAATTAAACCAGAAACACCATCACATGCCTCATTCAGAGAAGACGATTCCCTGGCCGAAATTTAAAACCAGGTTTTCCGAAATTCAAAGATGTTGCGATTCTCACTCAAATATGAGTCTGCGCTATACAGACTATCCCATAATTCTGGGATCGTAATGTAAAAATGATAAAAACGGCTTGTATTTACAAAATTTGTTCACTGCATCCCCCATTCTGACTGATACACATTGGTCTCACCGCGCTGGGTTTTACCTCTGGGGTCACTTTGGTGTATGAGGAAACAATTCAGATGGCTACACACTGGCGGTAGCGCGTAGTCTGCGAATATAACACCATCACCTATGACACGATTTGTCGGAATATTTCTAAATATAATGACTTATCATCTGATGAGGAAGAAAACACATTTTGTGGTAGTACGTTGTCAAAAACACGCAACAAAAGACGAATGGGTCCAGGGTATAGAATGTGCCATTTGGACGCATTGGGGTGGGAAGAGAGAGATCCCCGATAAACTGCGAAACTGATGTTCCTGAAAAGGGGGGGGCGTTATCGTTGCTAATTACCCACCTCACCCCAAGTTCGGGGTAGGCTGCAACATAAGCACAAGTTAAGAAAAATTACAGCTGTAGTTAACCACATTAGATTGGTGGTATTCTTGTAGAAAACCTAATTTCTTTAAACTTAAAACTATTTGTCCATTAAAACAAGTCGTTATATTGCTGTTAGTCACAACAACGTTATATTTTATTCAGTAATGTCTACGTGTTTCGGTTTAAAAATACCATCATCAGACCATCATTACAAGAACTTTAAAATAAGGTACAGCGCAGTTCAAATTGTGCTTGTAATGTGGAATCTCTCATGGCTACGAAGTTGATATAAAACTACATAAAAATCATTGAGTTGGTACAAAGTTGATATAAAACTACATAAAAATCATTGAGTTGTTACAAAGTTGATATAAAACTACATAAAAATCATTGAGTTGGTACAAAGTTGGTAAAAAAACTACATAAAAATCATTGAGTTGGTACAAATTTGATATAAAACTACATAAAAATCATGGAGTTGGTACAAAGTTGATATAAAACTACATAAAAATCATTGTGTTGGTAAAAAGTTGATATATATTTTGTGACCTGCATAAAGCATTTGACTGTATCAATCATGCTATTCTACTACAGAAAATGAAATTTTGTGGAGTATCAGGAAAATTTTACAATTTGATAAAGTCTTATTTAGATGGAAGGTATCAAAATGTAGCCTTAAGTCATAAGAAGGATATTGAATCCACTTGGGAGAAAATAAGACAAGGGGTACCTCAAGGATCAATTTTGGGACCCATTCTTTTTCTAATTTATATAAATGACTTGTCAAACCTTACATCCACTGGAACTAAAATCCTTTTGTATGCGGATGATACAAGTATAATAGTAACTAGTCCAAATTTGGAGAATTTTGAAACAAAAATTTGTAACATATTTGGGGATATTAATAATTGTTTCAAAGCAAACCAATTAACATTAAACTACAATAAAACAAGTTACTTACAATTTAATACAAAAAATAGCTGGGATTACGAGGTGAAACCTAACTACCAGGCTAATTGCATCAAAATCTCATCAAACACAAAATTTTTGGGATTGACTATCGATGACTCCCTATCATGGAAAGCTCATATAGACCAAATTATGTCCAAATTGAATACAGCATGCTTTGTAATTCGAACGATACAAGCTATAATGTCTTTAGAAACTTTGAGAATGGTCTATTTTGCATACATACATGCATACATAAATCAAGCATATAGTGATAAGATTTTCAAAATCCAAAAAAGAGTGATTAGAATCATTACAAGTTCAAGAACGAGAGACTCATGTAGGGAACTGTACAAAAAATTAGAAATACTACCCTTATAATTGCAATATATCTACTCAATATCAATATTTGTTATAAAAAACAAACATTTATTTTATACAAACAATCAGATCCACAGTAAACACACAAGATTTAAAACCAACTTACATCCACCAACAGCTAACTTAACAAAGTTTCAAAAGGGAGTGTACTACTCGGCAATTAAAATTTTATCAACCTTCCTCACGAAATCAAAGACTTAGCCAATGATATATTATCGTTTCGGAATGCTTTAAAGAGGTTTTTACTTGAAAATTCCTTTTATAATAGTAAGGAATATTCTAATTATCGGAGACGTTCCATTCAAATTTAAATGAACAATTAGTTTCAAGTACTTTAATGCTGTACTTTATTTATAGCTAAGATTCTTCCAACTCTTATGTATATTATGTCAGTATGTAAGTGACAATGTCTATATCCACAGTTTTGTATCCTAATTTGGATTTATAGAACGCAAATAAATTACAATTACAATTAAAACATAAAACTACACAAAAATCATTGAGTTGGTACAAAATTGATACAAAAACTACATAAAAATCATTTAGTTGGTACAAAGTTGATATAAAACTACATAAAAATCACTGGGTTGGTAATTCCCTACCCTGCAATTGTGTCCAAGTTGTGTACAAAAAATGTCAAGCTCTGTAAGGCGTATGGAACGAACATAATTTGCACTTTTACACTATTTTAGCATTTTTGTAATGATGGCCTGATGATTGTATATTAAGACCGAAAAAAGTAGTCATTTCTGAGTAAAATATAATATGGTTATGTTTGAAGGAAATAGTACGGTTTGTTTTAAGTACATATACACAACGTAATGCCCTCTCTAAAATTAAAACAATGTTACCATTTTTAATATCGTTGTAATGTCAAATAAACGTCAGTTTTGAAAAAAAAATAAAATGATTTGCAAGTAACCCCCTGCTACCCTAAAAAAACTAAAAATGTACAGATATTTACACGTTTCAGTGCAATAGATCTTACAAACTAGAAGCATCAGATGCCTCCATATTCATTCTAATTACAATAAAAAAACACAAGCCAAACTCTAAGAACACTTCACGCTGCCTAAATACGTACCGCTAGCATATTTTCAACTACCAGACTGTTCCCAAGAAATGTGACAACAAATCTTGCCTCCTAATTCAAATTTCTCATAATTTTCCTAGTTCTATAACCCTATATATACATAAATAATTAAATTACTTCATTTTTGTTCGGGTATACATTTGTCTTGAGTGGAGAGTGACAGGCTTTCCTCATTAATTCCCGGCGAATACTAGAGCAGTGCCCCCAAATAGAAAAGGCTGATTTTTAGCCGAAACCATACCTACTTAACACCAAGACCCATATATAGGTCTATGGTGCTTGATTCCGTTTCCCAAAGATGAAACACAAACATGGGCCAATTATGACCATTATTGTACAGAACTCTTGGGACTTTTCCTACGACTATTTTTATCTTTTATCAAAATGATGGAATAAAAGTTAAATCATGTATTTCCTGTAATTTATATCTGGAGTTTGACGTTCATAGGGCCGTGCATCGTAATACATTTCTATAGCAAAACCAACTAGATGCACCAATGTATCAAGTTTATTTCATTTTGGATGACACTCTACATGTTTCGAACGGTCTTTCCGTCCATCACCAGGAGTTGAAGACTGTACATACTGCAACAGGCATTTGTCAAACAGATATTGCTGTCTGCTAGCAAGTAAACATCAGTATCTCTTTGACATATGTCTGTTGCTGTATGTACAGTCTTGAACTCCTGATGATAGACGGAAAGACCGTCCGAAACATGTAGAGTGTCATCCAAAATAAAATAAATTTGATACATTGGTGCATCTGGTTGGTTTTACTGTAGAAATTATATCTGGAGTTTTGCAGTTTGCACTGTGAAATTAATTCCGTCTCCAAAGAGTTCATGACTATTTGTATGATGTCAGCAGTTGTGACAACACCTGTACATACCTAAAACTAGAATATAAAATACGTCCGTGTGATGATGATTCTCATTAGAAAGGTCCAAACGAGTGAAGAGAGAGCTAACATGAAAGTTGACAGAGATGAGTGTGTACAAAGATCATCTCGATTTCTTTGAGGATGAAAATATAAGACACCATTGCAAACACAAACAACACTTCCGTTAACAATCAAAATTATGCAGTTAAGAGGCCCACAAATAAGATTGGAACCTGTACTTCAAGGTTGTGTTTTATATTTGACATCAGGAGGAACGTGTTTTAACAAAATATTGTCTGAAGTAATTTTTAAAGATGACAAACCGTGTTGAAGTTAAACGTCCGGGAATTCCCAAGCAGTTGCGTCAAGATGTCCTGAAAGATTCATTATCTGGGATGTAAAGTCAGGTGGGCTGGTAAAGTTACTGAAGATTCAGGGGAAAAAACTGCTGCCTTCAACACAATTTCACATTCGCTGAAGATAAACGTAGCTGATTTCTCCAAGACGTCCTTAACTTTCTACAAGACTACACGGCATCGTGTCCCAGAAGACACCAATTAAGCCACCCACCGTAAGAACCTTTAATCTTGCTGTTTAATTAGATTGACAATTTTACTGTCTTGCGCTTTCCACCAATTCATTCTTTTACTGTCATTCTTGAAAAAGTTAATAGACGTTCAGTTGGTCAATAAATTCACTGCGACATTTTTAAGCCCGTTCGAGAAATTGGTAAAAGCGACTATTAGCTTCACCATGCCTGTCTGTTCGTCTGTCTGTCCGTCTTTCCTCAAGGAACAACTCGGCTCCCACTGGACGGATTTTCATAAGATTTTATATGTCACGGTTTTTCTAAAATCTGTGGAGAAAATTCAAGGTTCATTAAAATTTGACAAGAATAACGGGCACTTTACATAAAGACCAATACACATATTTATATCGCGCTCAATTTTTCTTTGAATGAGAACGCTTCAGACAACAGTTATATAGAAAACCAATACACGCATTTAGGTACAATAACTTTGTTTTCGAAAATCGTTCCGATTATGAGATAATGTGGAGAAATATTGTTGAGCCGGACAGGCCACGGATGGCAACATGGCGCATGCGCATTGCATGCTGAATACCTAAAGCTACACACACACATTCAGAATACATAATACTTATTGCTTTTCCACTGCAACAATGGTTGCACGAACGCGCCTTAACGTTACATTGTGCGAACACTGCTTGTCTTGTTTAAACTTCAATATTTTGACGTCATCCATAGTAATAACACGTCACTGGACCATATTAGTGGACTTTGCCCACTGTACCCTACAAAGATCCAAATGACTTCTGCCCAAACACTATATTCTAGTTCTGTATGATCAATTTTAATATTCTACCTTCTACTCTTAGGTCTTTCTAGCGAGCCATTCCCTTGAGACCTTTCGACCAAAATTTTATGTGAATTGTCTCACACAATCCTTCCGTGTGTTTCATCCATCTCATCTTCTGTCAATTGAATTGAGTAATACTTGGTAAAAGCCGATCCCGTTGGCAGAGCGGTCTCAAGGCGTATGCCTGCAGCAGCTCGCTTGCTTGCGCGACGGAATCGAGGTTTCGGATCCTAGTGAGGGCATGGATGTTCTTCTATTGTGTTTCTTGCGTCTTGTGCACGTAGCGGCCTCTGCGACGGGCTGATCTCTCGTTCAGAAGAGCCATAATTTGTGTGTGTGTGTGTGTCTAATTTGTGTGTAATCTAGAAACTTCAACAACAATTAGTTGGACTGTTGCGTCACAAGAAATTATTCTTGTTACAGATTTCAGACTATGTATCAGGCGTGAATATAAAAGCCGAAATCGCCCAACTCTCGCCCACGTGGAGGCAGCGAAATATTCTCACACGCTTACTGAGCTACATCTAACCTGAGTTAGAGGCATATTTCAGAAAAACTGCAGCCTTGCGTAGAAGACTTTGTTACGGATTGCCCTTTAGCACTTGTGAAGGTCTAACTACATGGAGCAGTATTTCCTGTAACAGAGTTTTGAAGGTGGTTGTACTGTACATGAGAAATACAAGCAGCAGATTCAAAAAGTTTTGCCGATCGTGGCAAAATTTTTGTTGGTCAGCCGGTAGTCTCCCAGCTAGTCAAGATCCCCCCCCCCCCCCCCCTAAAACTCAAAATTTAACCAACCCATTATTATTAAAGGAATATTTTTTTTTTTTCTTCCAACCAAAAAAACAATTTTTTTTTTTT
>Ga0123354_10018271_pt1 | contig 10988 bp, 6 predicted proteins | sample TergutLab28metaG_2_FD_97872 | JGI IMG/M metagenome (GOLD analysis project Ga0123354, IMG submission 97872) | Labiotermes labralis P4 segment gut microbial communities from Petit-Saut dam, French Guiana - Lab288 P4 | ecosystem: Host-associated > Arthropoda: Insects > Digestive system > Gut ... | reverse complement strand
TAAAGCAATGGCCACTCACGCACCGCCTGTAGCACTCAACATGTCTTAACACAGGGCTAAGCAATGGCCACTCACGCACCGCCTGTAGCAATCAACATGTTTAAACACAGGACTAAAGCAATGGCCACTCACGCACCGCCTGTGGCACTCAACATGTCTTAACACAGGGCTAAAGCAATTGTCACTCACGCACCGCATGTGGCACCCAACATGTCTTAACACAGGGCTAAAGCAATGGCCACTCACGCACCGCCTGTAGCACTCATCATGTCTTAACACAGGGCTAAAGCAATGACCACTCACGCACCGCCTGTAGCACTCAACATGTTTAAACACAGGACTAAAACAATGGCCACTCAAGCAGCGTCTGTAGCACTCAACATGTTTAAACACAGGACTAAAGCAATGGGCACTCACGAAGCGCCTGTAGCACTCATCATGTCTTAACACAGGACTAAAACAATGGCCACTCAAGCAGTGTCTGTAGCACTCAACATGTTTAAACACAGGACTAAAGCAATGGCCACTCACTCAGCGCCTGTAGCACTCAACATGTTTAAACACAGGACTAAAGCGATGGGCTTTGTAACCCAAGAGCACAATAAAATATTGCACAATAATACTGAGTCCCTAGGGAGAAACATCGCGCAACATTAACCCAAGGCAATAATACTGACCGTCTAGGGGCACCTAAAGAATGACAGTAGCTGTTAACTGTGACAATACTGAAACATTCACTTGCTTTGTCGTGCCAGCCTTTCGTATCACGAAGCAACAGGCGCCATGTAAGCAAGTTCTTTCGTCGTCGCAATTTGTAACACGTGGATGAGTTTTCCGTAACGACGACTTTATTTAAGCACCGGCAGTTCGAGAAGCAATCGCACCGTCCCGTTACGGATACTGTCACGGGTTAATTTGCAGTACTTGTATACTTATGACTTGACAATTGCTAATTATCTACAAGTATTTATTAATGGTTATTTATTATTGCATATTTAGTGACCTACCGTCTCTTAAATATTTCTATATCCATATGGTTCTGTAACATTGTAAGGATCCGTGGAATGTGAATAAATGAGCGAATGAATGAATGAATGAGTGAATGACTGACTGAGCGAATGAGTTAATGAGTGAATGAATCAAAAAGAAATGAGCTTATGAATGTATGAGTGAGTGAATGCATGAATTAATGAATGAAGGAGTGAATGACTGAGTGAATGAATGAATGACTGAGTGAGTGAATGAATGAAAGATAAAATGAGCGAATGAATGAATGGGTGAGCGAGTGAATGAATTAATGAATTAATGCGTGGGTGAATGAATGAATGAATGAGTGAATGACTGACTGAGCGAATGAGTTAATGAGTGAATTAATAAAAAAGAAATTAGCTTATGAATGTATGAGTGAGTGAATGCATGAATTAATGAATGAACGAGTGAATGACTGAGTGAATGAATGAATGAAAGATAAAATGAGCGAATGAATGAATGGGTGAGCGAGTGAATGAATGAGTGAATGAATTAATGCGTGGGTGAATGAATGAATGAATGAATGAATGAGGTCAAGTCTACGACGCCGTGGTTCGCCGGATTTTCACAAGTTTCTTCGGCGTAACGTTTGTGCCAAGCGCCAGTATATCGAAACGAGGTTGCAGCAACTTTCTCGCGGTCTCGGCTCGTAAGGTGCCCTGTTCGAATCCCTACCACATCACAAGTGTCACTGTGTCTTCCCCTTTCACGGCTATCGTCGCAATAACCGTAACAATGGCGTGAATTCCGGGGTTCTGCCCGAGAATTCCCCCCCCCCTCCCCATTCACCACACACACGAAACATTTTCGGCAGAAGAATGGTTCGCGACATTTTACAGCCTTACGTAACGGCCACTAAATCAGTGATGACGCTGGGAGGGGCGGGAGGGGGGCGGCATCTATCTTTGCAGCTACAAGCGGAAGTCTCTGTAACACTGGACTCATCTGAAACGAATGCAACGAATGACATAAACCAGTTAACACACTAAGATTCACAGAATTTCAACCAATAAACTGCACAGACAGTGCCATATAAGTATTTATCATTTTACGATGCCCCTCTTACATGTTTCGGCCTCCACACGACCATCACTAGGGAGGCTGTACATAAAACAATGCAAATACAGCAGATTCTGTCAAAGATGTGCATATGTAGAGTTAAAATACCGTATTATCGTTAAAAATTAATAAAAATGTTTAAAATGTAAATCAGTTTAAAATATTTTACATTTCTCAACAATAGTTGATCCTTCATTGCCGACAAATATCTTTATCAACTGTTGTTCTCTTCATTCGAAGAGACTTTATCCCGGTTCTGTCAGGTGGTGTATATGCCGTGCTGGACAGCGGTACATCGCAAGTGTCTACAGCACATGCGGTTTCTCGCGCCCACATGTTGGGTACTGACCATATCGCAGTCCTCTGCGCTTCTACACCGTGCAGCATTGTAGTTGACATGACAATTCTACGAAACGTTCTGCCTCCATCCTCAAGGTTAACAAAACTATGGCTAGGCAACCACGACGATTTAATTCATACAGGCATGTCCAGAAGAATGGATTGTAAGCTGCAAGCCAAAAATCATGCTTGGAAATCATTTATAAGAAAAGAAAATGTATGGCATGTGAGAATGGGAAGAGACATTCTGTCATTGTGGAAGTGTATGATTTATTTTACCAAGGCGCAACAGCCACCAGTAACTCAAGGCCTCCTCATTATCGAGGCTTCCCGATCACACTCACGACGCACCACACTCGGTAGGACTCCTCTGGACGCGTGATCAGCCCGACGCAGAGACCTCTACCTGACAAGACACAACACTGAAGACACAGCCATGATCCCGGCTGGACTCGAACCCACAATCCCAGCAAGCGAGAGGCCCCAGACCCACGCCTTAGACCGCGCGGTCACTGGGATCGGCGTCTGACTTTAGACTGACAAAACTTCGCTCTACAGTGAACTACTTTTTGGCGTTGCGTAACAATTTGGTATGTTACACAGAGAGCACTGGCTGCTTGCAGGCAGTACCTAATTACGCCAGGTGTATCCGTCAACAGCATTCCCTCTGTTATAAGCTGTCGCCATTTCCAAAAGAAATGTTTATTTCTAAGAGCTTCTTAAAACATATATTTCGTACTTTCCAATAATAATAATAATAATAATAATAATACTGTCATACTGTACAAGTGAATTTTTCATAAGGCGGAATCCCTAACGACATTTTCGGAAGATACGCAAAGCGCGTGGGCGTAACTTGGCTAATAGATCTCGGAGGGGTGGGGTGGGGGGGCAAAATCGAACACGGGTGTCAGTAGTCGTGTCAAATAGTCAAGTTAGCAAAAGGGAAAAGATGCAGTCCTTAATATACATACACCCATTTCCCCCCGCTGTCACCCCAATTTATCTGCCACTCTCCAACTCAGTAGATAAAAAAAACTACCCTTAGGTAGATAATATACTGGGGAGGGGGACATCCCCCCTCTTGTTCCCACCCCTAAATAACGCCTTATGGCATAGCGTATCGCTAATGAAGCGTTCAGCCTCTCAGTGCCTCCTTGGGAGTGTCAGCGTTTGGGGATCTCACGTACAACAGTGACAAATACGAGAATTTAAAGTGTGTCTCTCCAATTCTTTACAAAACACACTGTGAAATTTTCTCTATATCCCAACCAAACTTTTACAATCAATCATGGTCGACTGCAGTGCTGTTGCTAGAGCAAAGAACAAACTCACAGTGTGAACAGTGAAGCTTCAAAGTCTATTTAATGGAGCACTGTATTAAAAGAACAAAGCACACCCCTTTTCAAGGACTCAGAAACCAATAAAGAATTGCTTTCCTTTTCGTCAGGGATGATGGGTGGACCTATTGTACGCTGCAGATGCGGGCTGAAATAGTTACTGGCGATCACTCGAGTGTACTTCACGCTTGTACAGCCCTAACCAAAACTGAAATGGCTCGAAGATTTATTGTACAATTCTGCCTTATCAAATTCCATGCAAGACCCATTTAGTGGCTCTCGATTTATTTATACGCGTATAGGCGGTGGAGAGACGGGGAGATTTTAGAGATACGCAGCGATGGGCGCGCATTTCAAATGTAACTGTAACTTGACAAGACGTACTACGTTCCTGCATTGCAAACACAAACCTGTCTATGCTGTTCAGAGGAATGATCATTCTCGGAATCGTTTGTAGAACATGAACACAATGTGTATGCAATTTACACGGAGAATTTCATTACTGAAGCAGGTGGCAAGTGGCTTCTAACAGTAAAAAACCATTGCCCACAATTCGTGTGTGTGTGATTCACCTGACAAACTGCATCACCAACTGTCCATCGGACAATCAGCAGGCTTGGCAAAGATTCTAACCATACGATCTCGTCACTCTGTGTTGCTGGTGGAATATGATGCACCCAACAACAAATGATAGTTGGATAGTCCAAGTATTATTCGTCCGCACGAAAGCCTACCATCAACAACGGGCAAAGGTGGTAAATGCTGAATACCAATTTCGTTTTCCCTAATACCTGCATGGGGGCAAGCGGTGGCGCAATTGGTTAAGGCACTGCGCTACAAACCGGAAGGTCGTCGGTTCGATTCCTGATATATATATACACTGATTACAGAAATAATCGAATGTAATTAACCAAGACATAAACATCAAATTATGCTTTATAAAAATGTGGTAACTCCACATTCTTCCTACAGTTATTTTGGTATTTTTATTTAAACTAATTAAAACCATGATAGCATGGATAAGGACAAAGATTTTTAAATGTAGTTTAAGTCATATGCGACGTGGTAAAAGGACCGAAGGTGAAGAAATGGATATTTGTACGTCAGTAAGCGGAATATTTGTGTGTGTGTGTGTGTGTGTGTAGTTCAATAAAATGACACATAGGCCGCTCTAGCTTGATCACTGTGGAAGGTTCAGTACATGCCGTAAGCCCCAACAATAGCTGCTGGCGACGGCCTGGCTAAGGCAGTCTGACTTGGTTGGTCAAAGGGTTCAGCTATGTATTTGGTCACTCGTTAATAAATATTCTGTTCAGCACAGTTCTCTCTAGTTCTTCAAACAATCTCTATAAGAAGGATTCGAACCCAAGGTGCCCATATCAATATCTACTATACTACAACGCGCAATCCCAAGCCATGCTGGGATACAGCAAACTTCCTTTCTCCTTTGCTTGCACACACAAAATCAACGCATGTGCACGTGTCTCTGCGTTAATATCTGAAGCCCATACGATATTCACGTAATTTGGTAAGTATAAGTATATTTGAAGTCTAAATCATTTTAGTTTTCTAAGCAATTTTCATGATTAAATGTTTTATAGTGGAAATACTCTGAGCAGAAAAATATTCGTGAATGTGTCGAAAAACTCAGACCCAGATGTTGGCCTGAGGAAACTACAATATGCTACAAGATTTCATTAATCCAGTGATTGATAACTAATTTAAATGAAATTTTATATTTGTCAACATGCCACACCATATACATAAGTGTACTAATACTCTTTATGATTAAGCCATAATTAATTATTAATACTTATGTTAGTTTAATAAATGAACTTAAAAAAAAGGATAGGTATTTACGAGTAAATCTGTTGGGACCGGGCCCTCGTCTTGTGAAAAAAAGAATTTACCGGGCCGCGGTCTCACAAAGGTTGAGAAACACTGGTCTAAACTACACTTTACAGTTCTCGGTCGAAGTTCATTTAGCTTCAAATACATGACACATATTTTACAGCCGAGATATGAGCTATACACAGCTCTTATTTTGAGGATTGTAGGCATATGGGTATCAGGATTACTGACTCCCGACGTTTCGAACGAACCCACTGCCTTCATTTTCATGCGCCAAGGAACTGCACGTCGGAAGTCAATTACTCTGTTTCTTAGCGCAATGACCCAGAACACGAAAATCGTCAATATATTTAATGTATTAAACAAAACAGGCGATGTACAGTACGTATAAGAGTTACACTGAGGCGCGTTCGCGTAACTACCGTTGCCGTGGAAAGAAAGCTAAACGTAAAGTTCACCCTAGAACAGGCCACGAAGGCCCAGAGGAAGAGTAGAAGTATAGCTCTACTCTTCCTTTCACCTCGGCACTAGATGGGGTGGGTGGTCAACGCTACGCCCCGACCGCTTTACCCCCTGGGAAAGAGTCCGGTACCCTGTGTATAGGAGGCTGGGTGGGTCCCAGGGTCGGTATGGATAGGTACGGAAAATCTCGCCCCAACCGGGATTCGATCCCAGGACCGTCCAGCCCGTAGCCAGTAGCTAAACCGACTGCGGTACCCCGGCCGTAGGCCTATTGCATATTCCGGGGGACAGAAAGAGAGAGAGAGAGAGAGACAGAGATAGTGTGTGTGTGTGTGTGTGTGTGTGTGCAACCTTCTTTATCAAGCAAGCAAAGCGCATACGCCATATTGTCATCAAGGCCTCTGTCCGGCTGTACCGTATTTTTCCACATTATCTCACAAACGGCACGATTTTCGGGAAAAAGTTATTGAACACAAAATATGTGTTTTGATTTTCTCTACAACTTTTATCTGAAACATTTCTCATTCTAGGGAGAATTCAGCGAGATATAATCATAAATGTATATTGGTCTTCAAGTAAAGTGCACGTTAATCGTGTCAGTTTTTAATGAAACTTGAATTTTCTGGGAAGATTTTTTTTTAGAAAAATCCTCAAATATCAAATCTCATGAAACTCCGTCCAGTGGGAGCGGAGTTGCTCCATGTGGACGGGCGGACAGCCAGACAGGCATAAGAAAGCTAACAGTCGCTTTTTGCAATTTTGCGAAGCGCCTGAAAACTATCGTTTCAGAAAATTTTATATACGTAGATATTCCTGACATGTTAAGTCTCAACCAGTTTATCTCTAGGCCTGGACTATATTAACAGAACAAAGTGAGTGATGTGATGTGAAGTGAAGTGATGTGATGTGATGTGAAGTGGTGTGATGTGAAGTGAAGTGATGTGATGTGATGTGATTTTACGTGACGTGATTTCATGGTGTGCAGCTACGTGTATGGGTACCAACATTCGAAAAGAACTCAACGTATCCATTTCTACCATGAAGATGGAAGCAGCAGGTTCCTCCGAAATGTGGTTATCCATCTACCAAATTACATCCCAGAAGGCCATCATGTTGATGCTCAACCGCCATGCAAACCTCGTGTCTCATACAGGTGTACAATCGTCACGTTCTCCCTATAACGTGCCATGAAGGCACAGATGACTAGTAGAGCTTGAGACTATAGCTTTAATCCTTTGTGTAATAAAACCAACTAGATGCACTAATTTCTGAAATGTATTTTTGGAATAAAACTCTACATGTTTCGGACAGTGCCTCTGTCTATCATCAGCAGCTCGCAGCTCGCGAACTGTCAGCAAAGGTGTATGACATATACCATTGCTGTGTGTACAGTGAAAAACTCCTGATGATGGACGGAGAAACTGTCCGAAACACGCAGAGTTTCATTCCAAAAATAAATTTGAGAAACTGGTAAGAAAACGTAACGGAAGAAGCGATGAAAGTAATACAGCGGAACTTCATAAGAATTTATCACGATGCACGGTCACCTGAACTTCAAATTTGCTTTAATCCTTCTTTAGCCTCGGCGCTAAATGTACGTAGGTGATTAGCGCCACGTGCCGGCCGCGTTACCTCCGGGCGTATAGGTCTAGAAAGGAAAATACAAGTAAGTTCGTGTCACTGCCCAGCAACACTTGTGCATCACCTCACGGTAACGACTCTCAACACCTCTCTCTGCCAAACCGAAGCCAAACAAAGCACTTCCATGGATCGATTCCCTCTAACATCCCCCTCGATCTGTTACGTTTCCCCCTCCTGCAGTCCCCTCGAAGTTGATGCCATTCTGTTCACACGAGGCAGTGATAACCTCATGCAACACGCTCTTTGGGATTGCTGATACGTGCCATAGGTGACAACAACAGAACCTCTCACGAAGCACCTCGTGTGAGCTGCGTCGGCGCACGGGAAACTGTGGCGTCACACCGGTCTGAGGACGCCACAGGCGCGTGTTGCTCGCGCACAGAATTGTTGTTAGTTCAGTAAACTTAACCAAAGTATGACAAATACTGAATGTTTAGTGCAGCCTGAGTAATTACTTGGGCTATCGAGCGAGCTGTTACAGTGTTTAGCTGCATTTGCTTCTAAATTGCGCCTTTTCTGTGAGGTTAGTGAGGCTGGAAGGTGCATGTTGCGGAGTGTATGGCACTGAGCTGATTAGGGCGCCACTGGAATTTCTTACCGCGGCAAACGTATACATTTTAAAATTATCTCCAAATTATCAAAGTACTGCCACCAATAAATAAAATGAATGAGAGGACACAACCAATATGTCCCCCGTTTTTGTTAGCTATCGACAATACAAATATTTGTATCCACATTCATTAAACAAAGCTACGGTCAGCGACTCATAATGGTAGAAAATGTACGGGAAATATTTGTCCGGTCTTGTTATCTTATCTAAGGGTGGACGAAAATACGAATAAGCTTATGACAACGGAGTCGAATATAGATGATGAAAAGACATATGAAATCAGAAACATAAAGGCAATGAATATTTATAGACAGTGAATTAAATAAAGAATGGGCACAATAGTTTAAGGAAATGCAATGTGATCCCGAGAATATTCCTTCTTTTAAAATCCGATAAAATTCCTCCACCTGAACATGGTAATCGAAACAGACACATTTTCTTACGTACTAGTAACAAATTTCATTTTACGCACATGTAAGTCGTTTTACGTACTGTCTCTAAAATGGCCTCCTTCTTCAAGGCGTCGACTTACGGGAAGTCTAGCAAACGAAACGTGTTAAAAATAAATTGCTGGGTGCGTGGTTGACACTGAGTCCTCGAAAACGTGATCTTCAGCGCACATTACCTTGGGTGCGTATGGGAGCAAAATCAGAAGAATTCTCTGGTTTGAAATTCCATCCCTGTGAGATATACTCGTACTTGGGGCAAGGACCAAGAGACGGAGACAAGAAGTCTTTTACCTCTTCCTGGATTTGGTGACACGTCGTTCGAACGTTGTTCATGGGTGGTGCACACGATTGCCATTTTTATGTATACGTCAAAGAGACAGTATGGCTGTCGGACGCAAATAACCCACACCAATTACACGAAGAGCCTCTGCAGTTAGCCAAATTTACTGCAAGGTGTGCGGTTTTTTTTCCTGAGGTGTTAATGGACAAGCTTAAGGGCAGTAATTAGCTTAAAAACTGAACATGTGTCACAAAATGCCTTGCAGTGCGCCGCGAATGAGTTTCCCCGGCGTCTGGGGGAAAGGACGGCCGGAAAGACCAACATGGTTTTTTCTGGCGCAACCACCCCCCCCCCCCCCGGTGGGCCAGGGCCTCCTCTTTAATCTTGTTTCTAGATCACGCACAACGACGCACCGAAGTCGATAGGACTCCTCTGGGCGAGTGATCAGCCCGTCTGACAACACACAACACTCACGACAGACAGACATGCCCCTCGTGGGAATCTAACTCACAATCAAAGCAGGCGAGCGGCCGCAGACCTACGCCACAGACCACGCGGTCACTGGGCCCGGCATACACAAGTGTACGAAATAACATACCCCACCCACTATTGGCGAATAGCAAAATACGTTGGTTTCGTTTTTAGGCACGTTTGCGAAATTGCGAAAAGTGACTATTAGCTTCGTCGTATCCGTCTGTCCGCATGGAACAACTCGGCTCCCACTGGACGGATTTTCAAGAAATTTTATATTTGTGTATTTCTCGAAAATCTGTCAAGGAAATTCACGTTGCATTAAAATCTGAAAAGAATAACGGGCACTTTACACGAAGACCAATATACAATGTTGATCATATATCGCTCAATTCGTCCTAGAATGAGAAACGTTTCATACAAAAGCTGCAGAGAAAATCAAAGCCCAGATTTCATGTTCAATAACATTTTTCGAAAATCGTACCGTTTACGTGATGCGGAAAAATAGTGTAGATCCGGGAAGGCCACAGACGACAATCTGGAGCATGCGCATTGCATGCTAGATACCTAAGGCTACTAACACACACTCAGAATATGTAATACTTATTGCTTTCCACAGCAGCAATGGTTGCACGAACACGCCTCAATGTTGCGTTTATACTTACACTGCCTGTCTTGTTCACAGTTAATGAGCGCAATGTAATGGAATATAATAATCGCTGGTCTTCTCAGACACACCCTGTATAATAGTGTGGGAATAAAGCGGCGACGCAACGTCGGCAGGTGACCTAATTGCGAAACGACGGAAGACGCCGAATGCATTATGCGTGAAATATGCTGAATCCGTTCGAAGCCAACTTGTGGCTCCCTCACATTATCAGTGCTGCCAATTTTGTGGCTTTTCCCGCCAAATATGGTGATTTTGGATATGCGTATGGTTGGTAATATATCTGTCTGGTGGCTAGTGTGGGAAATGCTGCGAGTTTAGATTGTTTTAAAGTGAGAATCTGACGGTTTTTGTGCATAACTGAATTACTTCCTTATTCAGCACTAACTTGTTTGAGTTTCAAGCACTTACTTACTTACTCCATGGTGCAGAGTCCTTCTTGAGAAGCTAACTGGTTCGCAGCTAGTCAAGAAATTCCCCGCATTTCACGAAACCCGAAGGTTCATTACCGCACTCACAAGCGTCCGCCACCTGTCTCTATCCTGGGCCAGCCCAATCCAGTCCATCTCCTGGAGATCCGCCCTAATATTATCCACCCATCTACGCCTAGGTCTCCCCAGTGGTCTCTTTCCCTCCGGTTTCCCCACCAAAACCCTATACGCCCCCTTATCCTCCCCCATACGCGCCACATGCCCTGCCCATCTCATTCTTCTCGATTTTATCACCCGCACAATATTGGGTGAGGAGTACAGATCACTTAGCTCCTCGTTATGCAGTCTCCTCCATTCCC
>Ga0123354_10018266_pt1 | contig 10990 bp, 8 predicted proteins | sample TergutLab28metaG_2_FD_97872 | JGI IMG/M metagenome (GOLD analysis project Ga0123354, IMG submission 97872) | Labiotermes labralis P4 segment gut microbial communities from Petit-Saut dam, French Guiana - Lab288 P4 | ecosystem: Host-associated > Arthropoda: Insects > Digestive system > Gut ... | reverse complement strand
ATAGCGTGGATTAAATGCACGACTTTTTCGCTCTTTTTCCATTTTTCCTTGCTCTTTTTTTTGCAAAATTACGCCTTTTTATTCTTATTGTCAAATATTTATGGATAAATCAGCAGACCCTAAATAATCGAAATAATGCCGGCGACAAAAAAGAAAAAACATTCGCCGGAAAGTTGTATCTTTTTAGCATGAATATGAACGATTGAGCCCGACGAGATGCACGCACTAATTTAATCATTCGATTTATTGCCCCGCATATATAATCGAAACAATGCCAGCAACAAAAAAGAGAAACATGACGATTAACATCGAATGGGTTCCTTTCGGCGAACTTTTAAATTCTTTCCAGATAAAAACGCCCCACAAGGCAGCAACAAGAGTGGCTCCCTGCCCTAATCCGTAGGAAATTGCAGCGCCGGCTTTTCCGGCGGCAATCAGGTTCAACGAATTACCGATACCCCAAATTATTCCTCCCAGAACTCCAACCGAATGTATTGAAAATTTACCGCTAAAATACGTTTTGTAATTCGTCGGCTCGCCATTGATCGGTTTTTTCATCAGGATGGTATTGAAAATAAAGTTACTGATAAAAATACCCAAAGCGAAAATGACCATAGCTGTATAAGGGGTCATCAAGCCTGCCGCAGGCGATTCAAAATTTTTGAGATCCATCGAGGCGGCAACGAAACGGTAGAAGAACGACATCAATAATCCGGCAAGAATGGAAATAAAAATACCTTTCGATGTAACTTTCTGACTGCCGGACGAGGCTTTTTTATAGGCAAACGCATTGATGATAATAGCGATTGTGACTAAACCAACGCCCAGAAACAAGAATAACGGATCTCCTTTTTGCGCTCCAAAATAGTTGATAATCACCCCTAACACAAGCGCCAATCCGATTCCTACAGGGAAAGCGACCGACATTCCGGCAATTGCAATCGCTGCCGATAGAAGAATATTAGCTGCGTTGAAGATGATGCCGCCGAGGAATGCGCTCCCCATATTTTTCATATCGGCTTGAGCCAAGTCTTCGAGAAACCCGCGCCCACTGCTTCCGTGACTTCCGATTGTGAACGCAAAAATCAGCGAGAGGAGCAGTACTCCAATCACATAATCCCAATAGAATAATTCATAACGCCAGGTTTTTCCTGCTAATTTCTGAGTGTTACCCCAAGAACCCCAACAAAGCATGGTAATTACACAAAAGATAATCGCCAGCGGATAATTGTTTACGATAAACATAATAGCTTAATTTTTAGTTAATATTAGTATTCTTATTTAAAAATTCATTCACTTCTTTTTCTGTGGGAATAGACGGTTGAGCGCCCATTCGAGTAACACAAATTGCCGACGCAGCAGTAGCAAATTTTAATGCCTGTTCCCATCCCACGCCGCGAGTTAATCCCGCAGCCAACGCTCCGCAAAAGGTATCGCCGGCGGCAGTAGTATCTATTGCTTTTACGCTGAATGCAGGAATCGAATAAAATTCCTTATCGTTTTTCATCAGGCAGCCTTGTTTTCCTAAAGTCAGCACGACCGTTTGAACGCCTAAATCCAACAACTTATCTACTATGGCTTCTTCTCCGATTTCAATCATCTTCTCACCCGAAATAGTTTCTGCTTCCGTTTCGTTGACTATCAGAATATCAATCATTTTCAGTAATTCTTCATCTAACCGGCAGGCGGGAGCAACATTCAGCATAATCGTTTTTCGTTGCTTATAGGCAAATTCACAAACTGTTTTTATCGTTTCGTATGGAATTTCCATTTGCATCAACACCCTATCGCAGGCGGCAATATCATCTTCTATTTTATGAATATGATTAGGCAACAGCAGATGGTTTGATCCCGGCGTTACCACGATGCAATTTTCCCCATTTTCATCAACGAGTATAATTGCCGTTCCGGAAGGAGCCTCATCGACGAGTAACGCAGAAGAAACATCCAAACCTATTTCCCTAAAATATTTCAGCGTATTTTGTCCGTTTGCATCCGTTCCCAGACAAGTGACAAACTTAACGTTTCCGCCTAACTTATGCGCAGCAACAGCTTGGTTAGCTCCTTTACCTCCCATCACCTGAAGAAAGGATTTTCCTACAATCGTTTCTCCTGCCGCCGGAAAGTTTTTCACTGTCGTTATCAAATCTGTATTTGAACTTCCAATTACTACTATTTTACCCATTTTCTTGTATTTATAAGGCTACATTTCAATCATTCTACAAAGTTACGATTTTTCTAATAGGTAGCGCTTCAATTACAAAAATATTTGTATGAGTTGTAATAATAAAAATTGCTACCTTTGCATCCAGATGTCACAACTAAGATTATATAAAGCTTCGGCGGGGTCGGGTAAAACTTATACGTTAGCGCTCGAATACATCAAAGAATTATTGTTGGGCGGGAGCGATACCTACCGCCGCATTTTAGCTGTTACATTTACGAAAGACGCCACCGGCGAAATGAAAGAACGGATTTTGTCGGATTTATACGGACTTGCTTTCGCCACTCCCGATTCGGCGAATTTTCTCGGTTCGGTGCAAAAAACGCTGAAAGAAGCCGGACGACCGATGGACGAAGCGCTGATTCGCAAGAAAGCAGGCGAGATGCTGAATGCAATTATTCATGATTACAGCCGGCTGTATATCACCACTATCGACAGTTTTTTCCAGAAGATTCTCCGCAATCTGGCGCGGGAGTTGGGAAGAGGTTCAAAGTTCAATCTGGAGATGAATTCCGCTAAAGTGCGTATGGACGCCGTGAGCCGGATGATTGAAAATGCGCACCAAAACCCTCAACTGCTTCAATGGCTGACTACCTACGTCGAGAACAAACTGGAACAAGATGGAAATTGGCGTTTCAAAGATGATGTGTATCGCTTCAGCGCATGTATTTATGATGAGTTTTTTCAGGAACACGAAGCGGTTTTACGCAAACAATTGAATGAAAATCCATCCATTTTCAGCGATATAAAGAATCATCACTTTGCGCTTTTACAAAAATACAAATCGTTTTTCAAGGATACATACCGGCAAGCGATGGATTTACTGAATGCAAACCAATTGGATACAAGCGATTTTATCAGGAAAGGAATTGTATTTGATTTTTGGAAAAACTTGGCGGAAAATCAACAGGGAGATGTTGGGAAAACCATCGAGAATCTGCGGACAGATGCGGAAAATTGGTCAACGAAAACGCACAAACGACGCAATGATATGATTGCCCTTGCCGAAACGCGGTTGATGGATTTATTGGCAGAAACGGTAAGCGTACTTCAGAAGCAGGATACCTCTCAACTGATTCTGGGAAATATTCATCAGTTAGGGCTTATCTGGTATATCACTGAAGAAATCAGCGCTATCAACGCCGAAAACAACAGCTTCATGTTGTCCGATACGGCGTTGTTCCTCCACCGGATGATTGACGCATCCGATTCGCCGTTCATCTATGAAAAAATCGGCGCTGAAATCCGGCATGTAATGATTGACGAGTTTCAGGATACTTCCCGCCTGCAATGGAGTAATTTCAAGGTTTTGCTGTCCGATATTCTTGCCAACAATCGTTTCAGTATGATTGTCGGCGACGTCAAACAATCGATTTACCGTTGGCGGAACGGCGATTGGCGAATCCTGAATCAAATAGGAAAGGAATTGGCAACACGGGAGCAACCGTTGGATTTCAATTACCGGAGTGAAAAACAAGTGGTGACATTTAACAACGACTTTTTCTCGGAAGCCGGAAATTTATTGAATGACAAATACAAAGAAGAACTATTCGATTCGATTGAATCGCCATTTTCTTTGGTTTATAGTAAGGAAAACGTCAGCCAGAAAACGCCTGATAAAACGGATAACGGATATGTGAGCGTCGATTTCTTGCAAGACGGGGAAACGGAAAGCTACAAAGAAGCGGTTTTGTCAACCTTGCTTGAAAAGATACAATTCCTGCAAACGGCTGATATTCGAGCCGGAGATATTTGTATTCTGGTTCGCAACAACAATCAAATCCAGTGGATTGCCGATTATTTTTCATCGAAGAAAGAGGATTATCCCGAATTAGCCGCCGGAAATTATTTGAACATCGTTTCCAACGAAGCTTTTCAATTAAATTCTTCGCTATCGGTACGAATCATTATCGAAGCGCTAAAAACCATTGCATACCCCGACGATTTGGTTTACAAAGCGAATTTAGAGTATCTTCTGAAAAATATCTGTCATCCCGCGCTTGACGCGCGACCCCCTGAAGAATGGGGGATTGCGGGTCTTCGCTTCGCTTCGCCTGCAATGACAACAACGTTGCCTCTTCTCGAACTCATTTCTTATCTGTATCGCTTCTACGGTTTGGAGCGGCTCGAAGGACAGTCGGCTTATCTTTTTTTCTTTTTCGATGCGGTTACCGATTACCTGAAAGACCATTCGACGGATGTACATTCGTTTTTATCGTTCTGGGAAGAGGAATTATCGCAAAAAACCATTTCAGCGGGCGAAGGAATTGAAGGCGTTCGAGCCATGACGATTCATAAAGCAAAAGGACTGCAATTTCATACGGTACTGATTCCGTATTGCAATTGGGAGTTGAACCCGAAAAAGAATCCCATAGTGTGGTGCGGCAGAAAAGAAGGTTATTATGATTTGGAATTGCTTCCGGTGAATTATTCGGATAAGATGAAGAATACCGTTTTCTCGGAAGAATACCGGCAAGAGACCGCGTTTTCATGGTTGGATAATTTAAATTTATTGTATGTTGCATTTACCCGCGCCGAGCAAAACTTGATTATCTTCGGAAAGAATAAAAAGCAACTTTCTTCGCTGGAAAACGTTAAAAACGTGTCGGATTTGCTGCAATGGATTGTTCCCGATAAAATGCCTGTCATCCCGCGCTTGACGCGCGACCCTTCGGATATTCCCGCTTTTCATTACGAAACGGGCGTTATATCCAATATTCGCAAAGCGAAAGAAGAAACGACAAATCCTTTGAAACAAACGCCGCCGCCGCTGTTCGTAGATTTTGTATCCGGCGAGTTCTTAAAAGGGAAATCCGTTTTCAAACAATCGAATCAATCGCGCGAGTTTATTCATTCCGATTCGCCGTCCAAAGAAAAATACGTAACGCACGGAAACATCATGCATGCGCTTTTCGCCGCTATCAACACTCCGGACGATATTGACAAAGCCGTCGATCGCTTCGTTTCGAACGGATTGATTCTTCCTGCGGAAAAAGACGATTACAAAGATAAAATCCATTCTTATTTACAGAATCCGCAAGTGAACGACTGGTTTTCGGGAAAATACACTGTATATCCGGAATTTTCAATTATCATCAATGAAAATGGAACAATTACGACCAAACGTCCCGACCGCGTACTTTTATCCGACGATACGACCCTTGTTATTGATTACAAATTCGGCGAACCGCATCACTCCCACGAAACGCAAATGCAGGAATACCTGACGCTTCTGCACACAATGAATTATCCGAATATCGAAGGATATATATGGTATGTGGAGAAAGGTGAAGTGAGTTATCTTAATAAGTTATCATAAATCACGTAGCAACCGTAAATAAAACACAAGCCGGAAGAAACAAGAATTAAGACGGTTCTCAAAATCTTCGATTCAATCAATTTTTTTGAAAAAGGAACGCTAAATACTCCGGCTGCAAGCATCATCCCGACGATCGTGCCTAATCCGAAAATCACCAAATACAAAATACTGTTAACAGCGGATAGTTTTTTATCAAGCATTACCATTAAAACCAAAGCGCCGCTACCGGCTAAACCATGTACAATACCAATTCCGTAGGAGGCTTTGTGTAGATTTTTACCTTTCAAATGAATATGAGTATGTAAATGTTTATTTTCACCCGCATGCTCATGCTGGTGTTTGTGTAACGAAATTGTCGTCTGTTCATCCCTAAAAAAAATATAGAGCCGGTAAGAAGCAACGATAATCAGCATAAGTCCAACAGTCGCTTCAAAATAAGAAAATGTTCCTTCGGGGATATTCACTTTAAACACAATCATAATTACGCCGACTAAAAAAATGGTGGACGTATGCCCCAACCCCCAGAATATTCCGTCTTTAACTGCCGATAACAACTTGGTGCGTTGTGAAACAATATTGGTGACCGCCAAAATATGGTCGGGTTCAAAAGCATGAAGAAGTCCTCCATACAAGGCAACGAAGAAAAACAAAATTACAGCCATGGATTGTTTAAATTTAGAAATTAAACGCACTGCAAATATAAAATAAATTTGAATGATAAAAAAGATTTCGCGCTAAAAAGTAACATTATGATGAAAAAATGGGGGAAAAAGTAATTCTGTAAAAAAGTTCCAATAATTTATTTGAAACAGTAAAAATCAAACAGCAAGACGAATGGGAAGAATATTTTAGTGAATATAAGAAAGAATGTTGTAACTTTGGCAAGCAAACCAATAAAAAACATATTCCATGATCATCAAAGACATTATCAGACAACCTGAAGGAAGGCGATTGGAGTTTAAAGAATCGTTGCCTGCCAACGCTGATTTAGCAAAAACTGTAATTTCTTTTGCCAATGATGCCGGAGGAGAGTTATACATCGGAATCAAAAACAATCCGAGAGCGATTGTGGGATTACCCGAAGAAGAATTGGTCGCCCTTGAAGAGCAAATAAGTAACGTCATATTCGACCGTTGCTATCCTGCTATTTTGCCGGATATTACATTTTTAATGGAAGATAACAAATACCTGATAAAAGTGTCGGTATATCGTGGGAGTACTCCGCCGTATTACCTTAAAGATAAGGGAAAGTTGCGAGGCACATATATTCGTGTCGGTTCAACAAACCGTCAAGCGGATGAAACAATAATAGCTGAATTGGAACGCCGTAAGCGAAATATATCGTTCGACAGTGAATTGATACATGATAAACCGGCGAAAGACTTGAATATTATAAATTTCAAAAAAGAATACAAAGAAAAGACCGGCGAAATATTAGATAATCAGACTCTACGAAAATTAGAGCTTACAAAAGACCTACAGGGTATAGAGTATCCGACGACCGCTTTAGTGTTGTTTTCGGACGACGAACTCCGGCAATCGTTGTTCCATTTTGCCAAAGTGGAATGTGCAAGGTTTAAGGGAACAGGCTCAGAAGAGTTTATCGACCAAAAAAGTATATATTCCAATATATCAACACAAGCTGAGGAAGCCTATAATTTTGTGCTGCGTCACATAAACAAAGGCGCTACTACAGAAAGCGTTTACACCGTTTCGCGATGGGAATATCCGATAAAAGCTGTAAGAGAAGCGATTCGAAACGCTATCGTACACCGAGATTATTCGCTCACTGGGAAAGATGTCAAGATAGCGGTTTATGATGATATGATTGAAATAACCAATCCGGGATTATTGCCTCCATCGATAGATTATTCGGCGATGGAAAGTCGCCAGAGCGATGCTCGCAACAAAGTGATAGCGCCAATATTCAAACGTTTGGGAGTTATTGACCAATGGGGGAACGGATTGAAATTGATAGCTAACGAATTGAAAGATTACCCACAGATTGATTTTCGCTGGAAAGAAGTAGGATTGTCGTTTCAAGTGCAATTCGTAAAACTTGACTTTAATGAAGGGCAAGAGTTAGGGGCAGAGTCAAGGGCAGAGTTAGGGGCAGAGTTAAAGGCAGAAGGGCAAGAGTTAGGGGCAGAGTCAAGGGCAGAGTTAGGGGCAGAGTCGAAAAAGGTAACTTTGTATAGTGAAATTTTAAAGCAATTGCTAAAAGTTGAAATGAACAAACAAGAACTTGCAAATGCTTTATCAATGGAGAAAATATCAGGGTATATGAATCGAACTGTGAACAAACTGCTTGACCAAAAATTGATTGATAGAACCATTCCTGACAATCTTAATCATCCTGCTCAAAAATTTAAGTTGACGGAACGAGGTAGGGTGTTTTTAGAGTTATTAGGCGCATCAAGGTCTTGATTTTTATTTAACGCACTTGGATATAACCAAAATTTCATGTAATTTTGAAACGGTTTTTCAAACGAAAATGTATGGATAAACTTGAACTATTAAAAGACAATTTGAAAGCCTACGGAAAACTTTGCATCGCTTATTCCGGAGGGGTTGATTCCGCCTTTTTATTATCTATTGCACACAATGTATTAGGCGAAAATGTATTAGCCGTATTAATCGATTCTCCGGTATTGGCTCGACGCGACCAAAAAGAAGCGATAGACTTTTTGAAAAAAAAAGGCGTACATTACGAAGTAATAAAAGGAGACCCGTTTGTTTCGTCCGAGTTTTGTGAGAATATCCGGATGCGTTGTTATTATTGCAAGAAAGTCAATTATAAATCCATCCAGGACGTTGCAAAACAACATGGAATTGAATGGATTGCCGACGGACAGAATATCGACGACGCCCATTCAACGGATCGTCCCGGAGCAAAAGCCGCCGAAGAGTTGGGAGTGGTAAGCCCGTTGATAGATTGCGGATTCACCAAAGAAGATATTCGCTTTTACAGCAAACAACTTGAGCTTGCAACTTGGAATAAACCGTCGAATGCTTGTCTTGCCACCCGTCTTCCTTTCGGATTTGAGATTACCGGACAACGGCTGGCGGTTGTTGAAGCGGCTGAAGAAGCCCTCCGTAGTCGGGGGATGGAAGGCTGTCGCGTTCGCTGGCACGATGCAATCGCCCGCATTGAAGCGCCGCGCCTCCTTTTTGATACAATCCTAAATACGCAAGCGATTATCGAAGAAATCAAAGCGCTTGGATTCAAATACGTTACTCTTGATTTGGAAGGGTTCCGAAGCGGAAGCATGAATTGAAAATTTAACGTCATTGCGGGATTGACCTGCAATCCCCTGATATTATAGCTAATTATGGATATAAAAAATATTTTGGAAGCGGTAAAAACCGGAGCGATATCGATAGAAGAAGCAACCGGAAAACTGAAAACATTGCCTTTCGACGATTTAGGATATGCTGTGGTCGATCATCACCGTCAGTTGCGCAACGGCTGTCCGGAAGTTATTTTCTGCGCGGGGAAAAATGTGCGTCAAGTGGAAGGGATTGTAACGAACCTGCTTGAAGTAGGAAACACGAATGTGCTGGCGACGCGGGCTACGGAAGAAATTGCCCAAGCGGTACAAAAAATTTATCCGAATGCCGAATGGAATCCTTCTGCACGCACGATTGTCGTTCGACGTCAACCCATTGAGAAGTCCGGTATTGGGAAAATCATGGTAGTGACAGCCGGAACATCCGACATTCCGGTCGCCGACGAAGCGGTGGTTACCGCCGAATTTCTGGGTAATGAAGTAGAACGTATTTGCGATGTGGGAGTTGCGGGCATCCATCGGCTTTTTGCCAAATTGGAAAACATTGTTTCCGCTACGGTCATTATCGTTATCGCAGGTATGGAAGGAGCTTTGCCAAGCGTAATCGGAGGATTGACCGATAAACCGATTATCGCTGTGCCGACAAGCGTTGGTTACGGAACGAGTTTCGGCGGAATTACGGCTTTACTTTCGATGCTTAATTCGTGTGCCAACGGCATTTCAGTCGTTAATATCGACAATGGTTTTGGAGCTGCTTATATTGCTAATAGTATTAATAAATTAGTGGTTAACGGTTAGTGATTAGTGGTTAGTGGTAAATAAAAAAATGGTAAATTTGGAATGGAAAAAGTGTTGTATTTTGATTGTTTTTCGGGAATCAGCGGAGATATGACTTTGGCTGCATTAATCGATTTGGGTGTAGATAAAGATTTATTAATTGATGAATTACAGAAGTTAAATCTACCCGGATGGAAAATTGAATTTTCTGAAGTAGCTAAAAACGGCATTTGCGCCAAGCAAGTCAATGTTATTTTGGAAGAACCCGCCCATTCTATTTTGCACCATTTACCGGGAAAACACAACCATATTCACCGAACTATGAACGATATTGCGTCCCTGATTGACAACAGTTCGATTCGAGCTAAAGACTTAGCAAAACGTATCTTTATGCGTTTAGCCTGCGCTGAAGCTAAAATTCACGGAACGACTCCCGACAAAGTGCATTTCCATGAAGTAGGCGCTGTGGATTCGATTATTGATATAGTCGGCGCTGCTATTTGCATCGACATCTTATCTCCCGACAAAATATTCGCCTCTGTACTGCGCGACGGATACGGTTTCACAAAATGTCAACATGGAACGATTCCTATTCCTGTTCCAGCGGTTACTGAAATGCTTGCCGAACGAGGAGTAAATTTTCGCCAATTAGACATCGAAGGAGAATTGATGACGCCAACCGGCGCCGCCATTATTTTGGAAGTGTCCGAAAGTTTTGGAATTATGCCGGAAATGAAAATTTTGAAAACCGGTTATGGCGCAGGTAAAAAAGATTTCACCATACCAAATGTTCTACGGGTAGTCCAAGGGGAATTGTTTGAAGAGGAAACTTCGGATTCGATTACAATTATCGAAACCAATATCGACGACACGACACCGGAAATATTGGGCTATGTCATGGATAAACTTTTTGAAGCGGGCGCAAAAGACGTTTTCTTTACGCCGATTTATATGAAAAAACATCGTCCGGCAACACAATTAACGGTTCTTTGCACCAAGACGCAAATAGCTCAAATGGAACATATTTTGTTTACCGAAACTTCCACCATCGGTTTGCGAAAATTCCAAGCGCAACGCACCTGCCTGCCGCGAGAAATCGTAAAGGTAACAACTCCTTACGGAGAGGTTCAAGCCAAAAAAGTTTCGTTCGATTCCAAGACGCGTTTCGCTCTTGAATACAACGATGCTTGCCGCTTAGCGAAAGAAAAAAATATTCCTTTGATAGAGATTTACCGAAATTTTACAATGGATTGAAGAACTTCCACCACCCGTTCCAAATCATTTTCCGTCAAGGAAGACCCGGAGGGCAGGCATAAACCGTTGTTGAAGAGAGTTTCGCTGACTTTTCCGCCGTAGTAGGGGCAAGAGCTGAAAACCGGT
>Ga0123354_10018264_pt1 | contig 10991 bp, 5 predicted proteins | sample TergutLab28metaG_2_FD_97872 | JGI IMG/M metagenome (GOLD analysis project Ga0123354, IMG submission 97872) | Labiotermes labralis P4 segment gut microbial communities from Petit-Saut dam, French Guiana - Lab288 P4 | ecosystem: Host-associated > Arthropoda: Insects > Digestive system > Gut ... | reverse complement strand
TAGAAATATTTTTTTGTCAGAAATGGTGGGTATTAGCAAATTTTTTTTGTTTATATTTATTTTTTTATTTTACATTTTTTCCTTTTTTTTTTTTTTGTACTTCGATATTCTTATTAAGGTAGCCTACAGATAACAATGGCAGGCGTGCCGGTAGCTATAAGCCTACCACACTTGAGTAAGTATGTTCTGACTTCAATGTACAGGGTATAACGGTTAATTTAGCCTGATGGAATGTTGACTGTTAATAAGAAACATGATGCTTTGTCACCTACTTCACAAATGTCGCTTACTGTAACCAGTTTTACCCAGAGCAGAAGCTCACACCACATTCCAGTCTGCAAAATAAAAAGGAAGTAATTTACGTACCGTGGAACACTGAAGGTTGTTTGGATCTTAACTGTTGGCAACTTTCAGATATTTATACCTTTCAGTCCACTGTGGTCACACATCGTGTAATGGTACAAATTTTGTGTGTGCGTATAGCCTATATCTAACAGAAATGAGTACCAGGAGAATTTCCTGGGGGTAAAGGCGGCCGGTGCGTAAGGCTGACAACCTTACCACCATCCTGTGCCGTTGTCATGAAGTCTGGGAACCTTAACTTCCTGGAACCTTCTGGGCTACTCCAGGCCTGTAACGGGACTGCTTTACCTTTTTATATAGCCTATATACTCGTATATACGCACAATATTATATACAAATTATAGAATGTTTTTACTGCTACTACGGTAGGACATTATCTTTTATTTTTATTAATTTGCTGCATAATGTCTGCATCGATATCATTTTCATAAATTTATCAATCATTCATAAAATCGAATTTAGCTCTTGAAATATTTTGTGAAATATAACCTACAAATAATATTTAATACGAACTTTATATTCATAATCTGTCTACATACTATTTTTTTTTATTCCTAGATAAAAGCAGTATATTTTAATTACGTAGGAAATTGTCGCCACAACAAAGATTTTGCGTCATTTTTGGGTTAAACCGCTCTCAATTACAATCTCCCTATATGGCGCCATATTATTGTGTAATTGTAATTAAATACATATCATTAAGTATGAAATATTAAGAAACCGGCGGTAAATTTTCCTTAATTAACAATCAGGCAAAATGCGTCTTGACCTCAAATTTTCATCTGTTTGAAAGCAGTAAATATTAAATATTATATTCCGAAGTCTGTATTTTTTTTTTATTTACCTAACGTGCAAATCGAATACGTGTTATTTGCATCATAGTACGTACTATCATCTATGTCTTGTCTGTGTCTGCCGTAATTTTCGCAATTTTATCGTAAATGGTATCATTTTTAGAAAGAGGTAGGTAATATATTCCTTTGTTTTGACTCTACCATTTTGAGCTCATGGATCTCCAAACCGTGACCCACGGGCTGCATACGGCGCGCCAAGTTGTGTTTAAAGGCCCGCGGCCACATTGTAAATTAGGTATGCATTCTGTAGTCTGTCTTACGACAGGTTCACAGCCTCTTCCAAAGCGAGTTCTCCACAGAGTGCGATCTAGTGCTTCGTCTATCCATTTCTAGTAGCCTTTCTTTACACTAAGGTCATCCAGTAACTTCTTACGTCTTCTTGATTTCAAACTTTCTCCGTGTTCTGAACATCGTACGTTTTTTCTGTGTAATTCCCCGGCGTCTGAATTTTATATGCCGTCGTTTCGGATCACTCTGTCTGTTCCATCTTCAAAGGCAGGTAGGTACCTACTTACCTATGAAGATGAAACAGAGTGTTCCGAAACGTCGGCAAATAAAATTCTTACGTCTTCCCCGTCTTCCCGTCACTTTTAACCTTCTGTCTACATTTCGTTCAATTACGTGTTTTAGAGCGCAGTTCCTACGCAAGACGTGACTAATCCAGTTGGTTACGTATATGCTGTAAACATCACACAATAATTATGTGGTTAAGTCTACAACACGTGCAGAGGATGGACACAAACAGATCACCAAAACAAGCACTACAATATCAACCCAAAGGACGAAGGAACAAAAGAAGACCGAGAAAGAGATGGAGGGACCAACTTCATCTTGAGGATTAAGGAACAGGAAACACGCCTAACCCTTCATGAACATGGTGATGATGATGAAGTCTACTACTTACTGTTATTTTTCGACATGCCACCCGCGAATCAACCCACAATAATGGGTGAAGCCCTTTCCCATAAAAGGTTTGGACCCACATGATTTATCTGAAACCTTTCTCTACCTAGAACGAATTCAGTGAGATATTATCACATGTGTACATTACATTCTCGTGTAAAGTGCCCGATATTTTTATCCGATTTTAACCAAAACTGAACTTTCGAAACAGACTTCAATGAATGTCCCTGATGTCAAATTTCATAAAAATTGGTCCAGTGGGAGGATACTGGTTCCTGGTGAAAGGGCGGAGGGACAGACGGACGTGCATACATGACGAGGCAACGAGTCGCTTTTTCGGATTGATCAGTAGTGTCTGTGGAAGCCCCACTCTTTGCATTCTGCCAGTCTGTGGCATCTGAACTGATCGTGGTTTATAGCTGTTGCTTCAGTCCGGATTACACTTACTGTCACCCTTCTGCTAACGTATCGATGTCCCGTGCAACGACACAAGTTTAACGTGGTGGTATGTACCCCCCTAGTCAGGAATTAGTGGCGCGTGCGCCAAAGCGGCGATCAATTACATAGCTTCAAAGTACAGTCCGGAAGGGACATATGTAGACCTAACTTCTGGAGATATCATCTCCTCCCTCTTTCGCTGACGTCGTACTGCTTAGTGCTTTGCAAATGTAGATGCGTTCCAAGTCAGTCATGGTCTTTCATGTATACTGTGGGTAAGTGATGATAACGAAAGGCAAGGAAGCCGATTATCCCACATCTCACTAATTTCGCACAATCTTTGATAAAATTACTAACAGAAAGATTGTTTAACTTACAGCTATACCGTCATACGTAGCTAAATTCAGCGAACAATTTGATTTGCCCACTCTCCTTCAAATGCTCCAATTTAAACTGTAAGACTATAAAAAATTGCCGTTAATTCTCCTATGTAATTTATTTAATTCTGCGCACGATATCCACTGATAGCATAAATATAGCACACTACATACATTTATCACATACAGGCTTCAACTTAAAATTTTCGCAAAGCTGCCTTGTTTGTAATTGTAAATAGGTAAAATTTTTCATTCAAATTTTCTATGTAGCCTATAGACTTCCTAGAATTTCGCATACACAGCTGCACTGTTAATTAGTTTCTGCTGTTAAAGTTTAAATTGAATATGAATATTTAACGCTATCTAAATGACACTTCAGGACACATTTCTGCCAAACTATGACTCTAATAACAAGTTAATATTCATGAATAGAGTGAGGAAATTTACATCACAATCTTGTGACTAATTTCATGAAGAAAGGTTCGTCTTGAAGAGCTTCTGCTTAATGGCTGAGCAGAGTCAGAAATTATCCGCCTTTCTTAACAGGAAGGTTAATCGTCATTTTAATTAGAGACTGACATTGGAATTTGGTGTTTGTTGGGCCGTGCATCATTGTGATAACTGAAGAATAAAAACAAATTAGATGCCACTTATTACTTTATGGTACTTCTTACAGGCTCAACATGTTTCGGGCACTACTATGCCACCATTAGGAGCTCACGACTATAATGTTGATTACCACATTGGTCGTTTCTTTTTTGGTTTGCTGTAGGTTGGAAGTTAGGTGCGAGTAGGCTGGAGTAGTGTCTGGGCTGCAGGTTATAGCCCGGACACTACTCCAGCCTAACCGCACCTTACCTCTAACCTACAGCAACCAAAGAAAGAGACGACCAATGTGGTAATCAACATTATAGTCGTCAGCTCCTGATGATGGTCATAGTAGTGCCCGAAACATGTTGAGTCCATAAGAAGTACCATAAAGTACAAGTAATAAGTGGCATCTAATTGGTTTTTATTCTTCAGTTATCACAATGATGCACGGTCCAAAAAGCATCAAATATTAACACTTCTACTTTCCGTACCACCACAGACTAAGGCATATGAAATGACGCATTTTCCCGTTGCTTCTGTTGCCTGTAAACACCTTTTTCTTAGGAATTCAAGCGCTTGGAAACAAAAGCAGAGCAGATTGGTGTAGCAATAACGCTCAAGGCCATGGGTCTACAATTCAAATTGAGCGGGTATAAAATGATAATTTGTAAAGTTAAAGTGGGACGCACCCAGTTTTAAGAAATAAAGAGGGCAAGCATTTTCATTGCAAGTAAGCACGTCATTGGGAATAATTAACACATTAATAACAAAATGAAAATGTATTATAATTACTTAATTTAAAACTTATTACATTATTATCTCTGTCCGTTGACGTATGTTGTACGTCACCATCAAAAGATATGGAACATTTTTGAGGCTTTACACTCGCAGAAACATTTCAAATCAAACACCTGATTCGATTAATGATTCGGGTCACCTTATATAATTAGATGTTAATCAAAGAGAGAGCGCCATATAATATTAACTGGCGGTCCTCGTGTTTGATACCCCTGCTCTAGAATTTTAGCCGAAAAAGAAACTTTTAGAAACTCACCTTATTCTGAGTCAGCTGAATCTATTCAGTACCTTCAGATCTCTTTTTTTTTATATTAAGTTTCATTTTAATACCAGTTTTCCTCCTGCCGCAGTCCCCTCTTCATGTTTTATGATTCAAAATTTTGTCTCCCACATACGTTTACATATCCAGGACTTTTTTTATTTACCACAAAATACTATTAAGAGAAGAGTAAAAACAGCGGAGTTCGTATTATGAACTTTTCTCCACCCTTTACTTTCTGTGTGTTAGGTCAAAATGTTCTCCTAAGCGCGTTTGCCTTCAAAGACTCTCAGTCGAGGAGGGCTTTTCCATCAGTCAAGTTTTCCTAGGTCATAAAAGCGATAGAAAGTCATTAAAAAGTTAATTTTTTCGCTAAAGCATAATTAATTTTCATCATAATCCCCCAGAATATTGACGCGTTTTTCCCAACTTGGCCCAAGTTTAAACATTCCATCGCCATAGAAACCAGTCCATTGCATCTACAAACGTTCACGAATAACTGTTTCCACTCTGTTATATTTGTACTCTCGGCCACCTCCTAGGTTTTGCTCCAGTGTTGCCCAAACGAATGATGTTTCACGAGGTGTGATCCATCAGCGTGGCAGTGTAAACCAACAGAGCGCGCGATGGACACGAGTGGGCCTTTGAAGCAAAATTTTAAAGCTGAAGATTCTACAAAAATCCTTATGCAGAAATTTTTAATTGTGAATGTTCGCGAATAAAAAATCCCGACTTTTACCGCGAGGTAAAGACATGGGATTCTGAGCTGATATTTATAAATGTTAAAAAACTTGATCCTCTCAGCACACCGTCATGAGAACCATTACAACAGAACGGTTTAAGCTTAAGGGGCATCAGCAGATGTTCTGTATTTTACTACATTTTTAAAAATCTTCTTGACATTCTTCATGATTTTGCTCCGAATTCTAGTAAGTGACAAACTAAAGATCCATTTTCTAGTGATTAATCAAATTTGACGCCAGGAATGACGTATAGGAGAGTGGAGTTAGAATTCCAGTCTTTCTGATATATCATCTCTGAACGGCGGTGAGAGGTTAGCTTAAAATCTTGACGCTTTACGTCCAGGGAAAGAAAGTTCGTTGCCCTTTGGGTAGAGGGCTGGGTAGACCCCACTGCCAGTTTTGACACAGGGGACAAGAGGAAAAATTTCAGAGTCCCCACGATTCGAACCCAGATTCTGCACAGCACATTTGCAATATCGAGTAAGCTAATAGGCTTGCGTAGACGTAAGTCTGCTTAGGATTTTTCTAAGTTTATAGACCAAAATTGACGCTATATTTCTTAGGGATTTTTTTGTGGTTCCCTACGTTTCATGGCTTCGCCCAACAAAATATTTGCATGAGGCAGAATCTGGTATTTACAGTCCCTCCTAGTTTCCTTGGACACTTCCAATGAGTTTTTCTAAAGTGAAGTTCAAAAGGAAACGCACTAGAACATTTTTAAAGACTATTTCGTATTTATTTTTATTAAGAACTACTCCACTTTTGACAGTACGTTTGGTGAGTGTCGTAAAACAAAATGAAGAGGGAAAGGTCGGTGAAAATAAAACACAATTCTTTCTTAACATCGCCACTAGGTAGATGCTGTTTGTCATCTTCACGCACCAGCCACTTACCCTGGAAGAAAGAGCTTAATGGAGTGTTTGGAAACAGGGGGGAATGTTCCCAGTATTGACTCCTTCCACAAAAGTTCCAGAGGCGCACAAATCAGTTATTACTCAGGTTATTTAAGGAATTATTTGTCCACTGTATAAGAAAGGTGACCAGTTGGAATGCGCTCACTATAGACGAATCACTCTGTTAAATGTAGCATATAAGGTATTTTCTAATATCTTGTTCACAAGACTTCTTTCTCATGTAGAAAGAGAGCTTGGACATTAACAGGCGGGGTTTCACCCAGGAAAGTCGGCTATAAATAGGATTTTTGAATTGCGACAAATTTTAGAAGAGATTTAAGAATTTAGAACTTCCATCCACCTATTTTTTGTTGATTTCAAAAGTGCGCATGAGAGCATTGATAGGGAGCAAATGTATACAGCCATGAATGAACTAAATATTCCACAGACATTAATAACCTTAGTGAGACTGTTAATGTCTCACACGCAGAGCCAGATTAAAATTCAGTCTAAGCTCTCAGCACCTTTTATAATGCACAAGGGTGCCCGACAAGGAGACACACTGGTATGCCTACTTTTTAATATAGTATTGGAATAAGCAATTAGAAAATCAGGCACGCAAACAAGAGGCACCACATTCTACAAATCGGTCCAACTTATGGCCTACGCTGATGACATAGTTATCATTGACAGGGCTCTAGCATCAGTGAAAGAAGGTTTTCAGTTACTCGAAGAGGCAAGTAAAGAAGTGGGATTAGTCATCAACGAAGGCAAAACCAAATATATTGTAGCACCCAGCACTCAGAATTGCAGCAAACCGCGCGCCATTCAAATAGGACGATACAATTTTTTATTTTCGTTTTTATACCGTGCATGTTGTTAAATCACTCAATTATTTTACCAACCACTGCACTTATATAAATTTATAAAATTTACACCTTAAAACTTTAAAAACGCTCCTACGTGTTTAGGTCCCAGGATCATCATCAGGGAGCTATATCGTCCTTGCTAAAGTTACACTATTAAAAGTCATATTAATTTCACCATTCCAATTGGTTTTATGGCAGCATGCCGTGTTGTGTTGTGTTGCCAAGAGTGCCCTGTTATGGATGCGTAAATTTTATAAATTTATATAAGTGCAGTGGTTGGTAAAATAATTGAGTGACTTGAGGACGATACAACTTTGAAAGAGTTGACAGCTACACATATCTTGGTTCATTGGTGAATGGCGACAGTAATGTCTCAGAAGAAATTACAAACCGGCTTATAGCGGCTAATAGATCATATTTTGGACTAAAAAGTGAGTTTAAGTCACAGTCACTTTCCAGGAAGACAAGAATTCTTATATATACAACACTTGTGAGGCCAATACTTACATAAGCCGCAGGAACCTGGACTAGGACAAAAAATGATGAAAGAAGACTGAATATCTTCGAAAGGAAAATCCTTCGCAGAGTACGAGTTGGTACGATATGCGAGGGAGGGCAGTGGCGGAAGCGGTACAATAGGGAACTGGAAGAGCTTTACAATGAACCAAACATAATTAACGTAATAAAATCCAGTGAGGTGGGCGGGCCATGTTGTGCGAATGGATGAAAACGAATTACCTGAAAAGATACTGTGGACAAACCTTGGAGGTAACCGAGGACGTGGCCGACCGAAATCAAAATGGATTGACGGAGTGGAGGAAGACACAAGGCAACTGAGTTGTAGAAAGTGGCGGGCGGATGCCCAGGATAGAGGACGCTGGCGACATTTGCTTGAGGAGACCGAAGCCCGCCCTGGGGTGTAGAGCCGATGATGATGATGACTGGTTATTTAAAGAAGAAGTTTCAACAGCGGTTATTCTAAATTACAGCTAAGAACATGCAGGGAATGGGTGTTTTGTACTTAAATTAATATAATGTAATATATAAATTGTTTTAAATTTTTAAAGTTCTAAAGACTTCACGTGGTTTCCTTTCATTCACACTATTACGCACTCGCTCTTCGGAAATTAATTTCACAATTTTTTACGTTACTAATCAGGAACAGAACTACATTATTACACTATTTCCTCTGTACAGAGTCAAACAGTTTGTTTAATACTGTCCATGATGGAAAGTATTTCCAATAGTAATGTACTATGTAATTTCAACTAGACTCTAAATTATGTAGAGTGAAAACACCATATAATTTATTTTTATTTAAGCTTTATTTAGATGTTTGACCAATACGAAACGAAAGAAGATAGAGTTTCTCGAAATCCTACCAATAGCTTCGGTTACTAACCTTGAAAAAACACACAAATTCCCCACCGAGGCTTCATTTTACGTACGTTGTGCATAGAAGGCATAAAGATATTCCAAGACACATTTATGTACGGAGAATGATCCGCGTCCTCTTGGCGAAGGGTACATTGCCACTGACAGGCCTAACAAAGTATATATTTGGGCCTAACGTTTGGTACCTTCTCTTCTCCACAGCTTCCAGACCGATTGTGGGAGCCGAAAAACGTTTAATTTACTGGGTACTGAGACAGAGGTTTTAACTTTCTAATGCAAATTGGCTGCAAAGTCAAAATCGGGCCTCTCAAAGTCAAAAAACTTTGTGGAAAAAATCCGAAATCCAACGTTACTTTTTAAAGTGTGTTATACATGATGTCAAATTTCTTCATATTTCTGCATTTTTTAAATTTTCAACGTAGAAAAACTCACGGATGTAAAATGCCCATTTTATTTAATTTTGCAGGGTATCTTAGGCGTAATGTGCAACTAAAATAATAGAATGGGCAGCAAAAATTTGTAAGTCTGAAAATATAAATGGTCACATTATTCAGCTGTGTGGGTCGCGTGGTTGTCTGGCCTGGTCTAAAGACAAATGTAAGGCCAGGCACATCGTCAGAAAGACTGCATTTTCTCCACATATTGTAGTTGTATATTACATATAATTCTCGCAAGAAACAAAAGTTGTTAGGCCTTCTTTACAATGTAAAATAGAGCGCCTTATGTGGCGACCACAACCATCAGTCCCGACTCGCCGTCTGTCTCTCTGTCTATGATAAAGTACCAGCAACGAAACTCGTTTTGATTTGTGTAAAAGTCTGTACATATATTCTCTACACGTGTGTGATTTTCTTGAAAATAGGTTGTGACATTCATATTCTACTTAGGGGTCGCAATGAGCTTCTATCCGTACCTCCCAAATATCTCGGCCGATTTAGATGAAAATCGGTACACGTAATGACGTTGGGCAGTTGTGGGTGCAGTAAAAGGCATGCTTTACTTAAGGGCATAAATGAAATTCTGTCTTATTTTCTACATGTTCTTCCCTTGAGGATAAAATCTGATATAGAAGATGCCTCAAAAACAATTAAAACACTTTATTATCCAACAGATGCACAAATGTAAAATTCGTAGATACAATTAGAATTATTATAAAATATTTTAAATATTTAAAATTGCTCCAACATGTTTCGGATCACAAGGGATCCATCATCAGGGAGCCCTATACAGTGCTTGACTAAAATTACAGTAATGGTTCTATCGTGTCTGTTGATATGGACGTAGTCGGTGTTATGGCAGCATATTTGCCCATAGTGTGTGTGTGTGTGTGTGTGCGTGTGTGTCCTGCACAGTCTAGAGAGGCAGTATACACACGCGCCACGGGTAAATATGCTGCCATAACACCGACTACGTCCATGTCAACGGACAAGATAGAACCATTACTGCAATTTTAGCGAAGCACTGTATAGAGCTCCCTGATGATGGATCCCTTGTGATCCGAAACATGTTGGAGCAATTTTAAATATTTAAAATATTTTATAATAATTCTAATTGTATCTACGAATTATACATTTGTGCGTCTGTTGGATAATAAAGTGTTTTAATCGTCATTGACGTGCGGTACAAACATGAAGAATGTCTCAAAAACTTTATACTTTTTTGAGTTTGATAAAATTGTATAACGAAAACGATACTCTTCTTAAAGGAGTAAATGAAATTGGCCAGCATTTTCTACACTTCTTGTCCTGTTTGGATAACATTTAGAAAAGGAAACGTCCACAGATCTGATTTCGTGATTATGAATTTCGTGAAATCAGGCGACTGAAAGTTAAACTTTAGTTCGGGGTGTGAATGAATTTATGCCTATTCTTTACACGTTCATATTCCGATGTAGATGAAATTTGGTATAAGAGATTTACACTTAATGCTTTTGAGCATTTTCGAGTTTCGTGAATATCGGCGTAGGGAAGACGGTGCATTTTTTATGGGGTGCATATTCAATTACGGTAAAGACGTACGGGAATTTGAAAGTAAAAAAGTAATTTCCGTGCAGTACATCACGAAGTAGCAACCTTGTATCCTTTTACAACGTAAATGACAGTTCTTACTAACAGAAACACAGGGTTCCCTCTGCTGCGCTAAGTGAAGACATAAAGGCCTGTATAATGTACATTAATGGAGTTCATTGACATGGAAAAACCGACTAGTAACTTCTTTATATCCGTCTCTCTGTCGATACATTCCAATTTCAGTTAAAAGAGGACAAAAAACAGACAACTGGTACAAAACCCTACACTTAGGGACGATCTTTTGCCATGATCGGTCTTCAAAATGGAGACAGACTGCGTTGTTAGTCACGTATGTACTGAAGCAGAAAAAATTTTTTTTTAAATATAATTTAGACGACACGTGTGTCCATATGGCTTAATGACGTGGTACTTAATTAAGCACAGGGGCAAACCCTTACCTAAAGATATTCACACATTTATTAGGCTCAGGTTCCCTCCC
>Ga0123354_10018262_pt1 | contig 10991 bp, 10 predicted proteins | sample TergutLab28metaG_2_FD_97872 | JGI IMG/M metagenome (GOLD analysis project Ga0123354, IMG submission 97872) | Labiotermes labralis P4 segment gut microbial communities from Petit-Saut dam, French Guiana - Lab288 P4 | ecosystem: Host-associated > Arthropoda: Insects > Digestive system > Gut ... | reverse complement strand
GTATGTCCAGTTCGAGGGAAGTATGCAATATGTGATATTAAGTCTTTGGTAAATTTCTTGATCATTTGAATATCAAATATTGTGGATTTTAAAAAAAATTATACAATTTATAAAACCTAGGTAACTTCTTTTGGAGAGGAGTAACATTAGGGAGTATAGTTTTACTATGTTAATTCGCCAGTGGCAGAGTGATTCATATGTGGTGTTGTAGTAATTGAGTCCCGAAGATGTTATGTAGAATTGGTGTTTCTTCATTACTACAACACCACATTGAGTCAGTCACTCCGACATTGGTGAATTGCCATAGTGCATTTTAAAGAAGTTGTAAAATTTATAAAACCTAGATAGCTTATTTTGGAGAGGGGTAACATTAGGGAATATAGTTTTACTATGTTAATTCACCAGTGGCAGAGTGATTCATATGTGGTGTTGTAGTAATTGAGCTCCAGAAGATGTTATGTAGAATTGGTGTTTCTTCATTACTATGACACCACACTGAGTCAGTCACTCCGCCATTGGTGAATTGACATTTGACATAGTGCATTTTAAAGAAGTTGATAAAATTTATAAAACCTAGATAGCTTATTTTGGAGAGCGGTAACATTAGGGAGTATAGTTTTACTATGTTAATTCACCAATTGCAGAGTGATTCATATGTGGTGTTGTAGTAATTGAGTCCCGAAGGTGTTATGTAGAATTGGTGTTTCTTCATTACTACACAACACATTGAGTCAGTCACTCGCCATTGGCGAATTAACATAGTGCATTTGAAAAAGTTTATAAAATTTATAAAACCTAGGTAGCTTATTTTGGAGAGGGATAACATTAGTGAGTATAGTTTTACTATGTAAATTCGCCAGTGGCAGAGTGATTCATATGTGGTGTTGTAGTAATTGAGTCCCGAAGATGTTTTGTAGAATTGGTGTTTCTTCATTATTACAACAACACACTGAGTCAGTCACTCCGCCATTGGTGAATTGACATAGTGCATTTGAAAAGGTTATAAAAGTAATAAAAACCTAGATAGCTTATTTTGGAAAGGGGTTCTGCATTTTTAACACAACACACACCACATGTGTCTACTTTGTATGCATAGAAGAACCTTGTAATTCATGCATGCTGATTTTTAAATCATAATCCGCTGAATGAAGACAATTTCAAAATATCTACATTGTATGTACACAATAGTAGGAACAGAAAGTCAGTAAAAATTGAAATGGCCGTACCCATAACAGAATGTGTAAACTTTAAACACTGGCCTGTTATAATTTACTTCAGTAGTGCTGTACAGAGAGAATTCGTGTTGCAACCGAATTTTCTAGAATAAACTGCTTAAGAAGGGAGTATGTAGAAGGTAGTTTCCACAGATCTTGAATTCATTACCTGCAGTGTTAAATTGACTTTTAATTAATCTGTAAGAAAATATGTTCAAATATTCATGTACTGTTTTTTTTAAATTTTGAATGCTGGCATAGTAGCTGCATTTCATGCCATGACATTGTGGCCAATTACAATAGTCAGCCAGGAATAACTGTCAATCATCATGTTTGTCATATTTTCTCTGTGTGTAGTGTATATGGCTGAATGTGGTATTTGGAACCTTTAAGTGAGCCATCCCGTTGTGTTGCATACAATCATGAAGGTAGCTAGAGTTAGTCAAACACAACTTACGAATATCTTATTGCTAAGGAGCTTTATTTACATATAAAAATATAAAAATAATCAATCCCATTATAGGCCTGGACAGGCCCTGTGGGTTCGAAGAGGTTGAGGCTCCCAGATTTCAAGGCAATCGGCATATGAAGTTGGTAAGTTCGTCAGTCTTATGCACTTATTTACATAGTGTACCTTAAGAACAAGAGGAACTACATGTTTCGGCCTTTTTTCTGGGCCATCCTAAGGTTGAACGTATGTCCAGTTCGAGGGAAGTATACAATATGTGATATTAAGTCTTTGGTAAATTTCTTGAACATTTGAATATCAAATATTGTGGATTTAAAAAAAAAATTATAGAATTTATAAAACCTAGGTAGTTTATTTTGGAGAGCGGTAACATTAGGGAGTATAGTTTTACTATGTTAATTTGCCAGTGGCAGAGTGATTCATATGTGGTGTTGTAGTAATTGAGTCCCGAAGATGTTATGTAGAATTGGTGTTTCTTCATTACTGCAACACCACATTGAGTCAGTCACTCCGCCATTGGTGAGTTGCCATAGTGTATTTTAAAGAAGTTGTAAAATTTATAAAACCTAGATAGCTTATTTTGGAGAGGGGTAACATTAGTGAGTATAGTTTTACTATGTTAATTCACCAGTGGCAGAGTGATTCATATGTGGTGTTGTAGTAATTGAGTCCCGAAGATGTTATGTAGAATTGGTGTTTCTTCATTACTACAACACCACATTCAGTCAGTCACTTTGCCATTGGTGAATTAACATAGCGCATTTTAAAGAAGTTGTAAAATTTATAAAACCTAGATAGTTTATTTTGGAGAGGGGTAACATTAGGGAGTATAGTTTTACTATGTTAATTCACCAGTGGCAGAGTGATTCATATGTGGTGTTGTAGTAATTGAGCACCAGAAGATGTTATAGAGAATTGGTGTTTCTTCATTACTACAACACCACACTGAGTCAATCACTCCACCATTGGTGAATTAACATAGTGCATTTTAAAGAAGTTGTAAAATTTATAAAGCCTAGATAGCTTATTTTGGAGAGGGGTAACATTAGGGAGTATAATTTTACTATGTTAATTTGCCAGTGGCGGAGTGATTCGTATGTGGTGTTGTAGTAATTGAGTCCCGAAGATGTTACGTAGAATTGGTGTTTCCTCATTATTACAACACCACACTGAGTCACTCACTCCGCAATTGGCGACTTAACATAGTAAAATCAGTCCCGTTACAGGCCCGGAGGGTCCCAGATTGTTCCAAGAAGTTAGGGCTCCCAGATTTCGTGACAACGGTAGAGGATGGTGGTAGGTTGTCAGCCTTATGCAACGGCCGCCTTTACCCCCAGGAAATATTCCTGGTACTTTTGTATGTTAGAGGCTGAGTCGACCCCAGGGCCATAGTGCGATCAGAAGAATTTTATGTCAATGAAAGAATTAACACAGTGCATTTGAAAAAGGTTATAAAATTTTAAAAAAATGTAGGTAGGTTATTTTGGAGAGGATTAACATTAGGGAGTATGGTTTTACTATGTTAATTCGCCAGTGGCAGAGTGATTGAATCATATGTGGTGTTGCAGTAATTGAGTCCCGAAAATATCACGTAGAATTGGTGTTTCTTCATTACTACAACACCACACTGAGTCAGTCACTCCGCCATTGGCGAATTAACATAGTGCATTTGAAAAAGGTTCTAAAATTTATAAAACCTAGATAGCTTATTTTGGAGAGGGGTAACATTAGGCAGTATTGTTTTACTATGTTAATTCACCAGTGGCAGAGTGATTAAATCATATGTGGTGTCGTAGTAATTGAGCTCGTGAAGATTTTATGTACAATTGGTGTTTCTTTGTTACTACGACACCACACTGAGTTAATCACTCCGCCATTGGTGAATTAACATAGTAAAACTCTACTCCTTAATGTGCTACCCCTTCTCCAATATGAACTATATAGTTTTTTAGATATTGTAACTTTTTTAAAATTCACATTATTAAATATTCAAATGAACAAGTAATTTTATCGATGAAAATGTGATTTTGTTAGAAACCAAAGACTTAATATAGCATATTGTGTAGTTCCCTCGAACAGGGCGTACATTCAACCTGATGATGGCCTAGAAAAAATTTGAAACATATAGTTGCTCTTGCTCTTAAGGTACGATGCATAAAGAAAGGTCCTTAGCAATAAGATAAATCATAAATTGTGTTTGAATTACTCTACCTATCTTTATGAATGGAATATGTAGCAACATGTAAGGTGATGAAATAATGTATGCTCAAGATGCCTTACTGTTAAAAACAGCAGACACCATTGATGATAAATATAATGGTATTTATCCAAAAGTTAAAGATGTAAGACTAGTGCGTAACTTAATCATTGTACTTTCACTTTATGTACTATGTACAGTATCTGTGTGAAGTGTTTCATGAACTGAAACTGACGAACATTGTCACCACTGCTTTGTGAACACTGTGAATTTTGGTACCTTATTTTTCCTCTTTACCTTAAGTAAATCTTTCAAACCAAATTTTATTTATTGTCCCCTTTTTTTTTAAAAAAAATATATTATTTCAGTTACTTTCTTTGTAATTAATATCTGCTTTGTGATTCAGTAACATTTTATTTGAGGATTCAGGTCTTCTTGGATATGACACCATGTTTTTGAGTTAATGGTTCCTCGCATGTCAGAGGTACTGCTTTCCTTTGGCACGATCGGAACCATTAACCAGATGACACATCATCATATCCCAAAAGACCTCAATTGTCAGCAACACCACTGTAAGAACCTCAAACATTGCAACATTTTATGTATTCTAAACTATACACTATTTTCCAAATTTTTCAAGGACATACTTTTAAAAGATCACACCCCATGTAAACACTTCTTATATTCTTGCATTTCAGAAAGAATATGAGTACCAAAATACTCCATTACTATTCACTCTAAAACTCAAAGCATAATTGTATAAATGATCACCTGAGTGTGTTTTATTTATGCTAATGAATTCCAATTTGGGAGTCATCTCAAGGTATAGTTAAACATTAAGAATAACTTGTGTTTTGTAGAAAATGTACCAACTTAAATTATGTCTTTCACTTGACCTCATAGCCTATTACACGGCAACACTAAATGTTCTGTAACTAGGTGTGGCCTGGTTGAAAGTTTCAGGAGAGCTGTCTTGCAAAACAGTTGATCTCATTAATGTAGCAGCTGATAAATGCATTACCTTCTCTCAAGAAATTTTGTGGCAGTTTTTTGAGTTCTTTTGATGTTTCAGTACATATCAAGAATATTTCCAAATACAGTCTATTTCCAGAATGTTGGTTCTAAATTTGTCTTTAGTGAATGAGTAGTGATGTATATAATTTAAAAATTTAATTACTGCATTTTGTAATAAAACCTAATACTTGAATCGCAAAGCTGACACAGTTTCATAGCTACTAAACCATAGGTTCGCCTATGTTTTGCATATCTTTCTGCAGCAGGATATAGCTTAGTGCTTTAAATCGTTATAGAGTAGGGGTTATTGTTACCATAACACAGAAAAACAAATTGAAAATTTTGTTTTGCCCCTGGATGAAAATAGGTGAATTTTTATAATTTGTCCACGCTGAATCCAGATCTGAAAAAGAAATATGCTATCACCTAAAGTTTTCTGGAATTTCAGTTTGTGTTTTTTTTTTGGGGGGGGGGGGGGCATTTTCAACGATTTTTTTAATATATTTTGTTAGAATGTGCAATTGGGCAACTGGATCCGATGGTTTAAATTCACTTTTTCATGTTGAAACGAACATAATGAATTCAAAAATTGCCGCATAAAAATAACTTCAAGAAATTACACAACAAAAGTGTGGAAATAAATGCTTCATATTAATCACTTTTAAAACTTCTTTCTGCAACTCATTCTTTTGTAACTGGCAATAGACAATAGACACCTGTTCGGTAATGTTCCAACAACAGTCAGCCAACATGTTCTGTGACCACTTTCCTGCATATCCTTTCTCCATGGTGGAAATATCCTGCTGGAACATTCGCCATATTTGTTGCTCACTGTACCAAAATTCGGGGAGGAAAAGCCCAAGTTGGAATGTTAAAAATGACATATTATGCCCCATAGTCTGGTATGCATTAAACAAGTTCTCAACATGTTCCATGTAGTTTTCGTCTTTTACATTTCCAAGGAAATTCAGACAAACCGCTTTGAACTTCAGCCACGCAGATTTCTCATTTTCCGACAACGGGCTTTCAAATATATCAACATTAATGATTGCATAAATTTGCGGTTGAATAAAGATGCCCACTTTTAATTTAAAATCACAGAGTTCCGGAAATTTTTATCTCCATTACTCAAAACCCTTATCATGTTTGTTCGTAGCTTAAACGAAATTAACATTAACCGGAAAGTATTGTGCATTAGCGGTAACACAGTCTTATCTTTGTCAACTAGCGGTTGATTTCTGACACACTTTCCCCCGATACTGACTTATCTCGCATGGGTCAGGCCTTAATTTTGTAATGTTTGCCTTTTGCTCGGCTGTCCCATTTACAAAATAAACAGCAAAGAACTTTGTGCAGTCAGACCGCTTTCCTAAGTGTAACCCTATGACTTTAAGGTCTCCACATATTTTCCGTCCATATTTTGAGTAACAGCTTTCAAGAGCAAATTCATATTTTCTTAGGTTTCCTTCATGCGGACAGAGAGGGCAGTCGGTACTGGCGGGTAAATATTTCCGTTATGAGCAGCATCGCCTTTAAACTAACTTAGACGAATCTACGAAACGTCATTCCTCAGGTCTGTGTGTACATCGCAGCTCTTGCAGAAGTCCTTCTACATCATTAACCTAGACTAATTCGCCGTCCTTAGAAAAAAAATGAAGAGAAAGTGTTTTCTCGCCTTTCCTGTATGACACTTTTAACACCTTGCTGTTAACACTTCTAACAGCTTGCAGTAAAAATTCCATCCCTGTAGACGAGAAGTCAAGAATTCCGCCTGAATTTTCGGAAGATTGAGGTCTCTTACTAGATAATTACGTTCAAATTGCCAAATAAGATAAGGTACAGTTCGTTTCGGGAAATAAGGATTCACATTGGAACATAAAGGTCCAGGTTCGTCTTCTGGAGAGGTGGCTGGTTGGTTCTTCTTCATGCAGGGCCCATTGTTAAGGTGGTTTTAGAATTGGTATGGAATCGTCATGTTCAAGAGGTCTTGGGGCTGACGGAATATTGGGGTAAACTATGGGATTTGTGGAGTTTTAATTGTGGCCATCTAATTCTGTTAAATGAAAGTAACGGTTAGTAAGGTCATCCTTGTGTTATATCCACACCAAAGGGACTGCGAAATGCATTGACTGGTGAGTGCGAATTACCCAGCCACCTAAATATCGCGAACGTCTGTGGTCAACATGTATGTGAAGCCTGGCTCTTGTCCTGATCTCAAACTTTACAGCCAAAATACAATTCATAGTCATTCCTCACTATAAGGGTAATGGATTTTGTCTGCGACTTTCGTGTAAATTCACCACAGACGTAACAAAATAAGTTCGGCGAATTAACAAATTTACGAGACATGGCGAACAGAACTCAATAAAATACATTTATGTTACAATGTTTAATAATATTCAAACGAACTACATGAAAATTAACACTGTTACACTTTGGCTCACAATTTCAGTGATCAAAACAAAAACATATTCACGCAAAAGAACGTGCGATACGTGACGACAGAGACGCTTACTACCGCTGTCCACCGATATTCACCAAAGAGCAAGGTCAACTGAACTGCCAAAGCTTATGGCAACGTTACGTATAATACACAGTTTTCTCCTCCCTAAAACCCTCGAAGTGTCACAACACTGAGAGATGAATAAAACACTTTATTATCCAACAGATACACAAATATATAATTCGTAGATACAATTAGAATTATTATAAAATATTTAAAATTGCTCCAACATGTTTCGGATCACAAGGGATCCATCATCTGGGAGCTTTATACAGTGCTTGGCTAAAATTACAGTAACGGTTCTATCTAGTCCGTTGATATGAACGTAGTCGGTGTTATGGCACCATATTTGCCCGTGGTGCGTGTGTGTACTGCACAGTGTAGAGTGTGCCTCTCTAGACTGTGCAGTACAGACATGCACCACGGGCAAATAAGCTGCCATAACACCGACTACGTCCATATCAACGGACACGACAGAACCATTACTGTAATTTTAGCCAAGCACTGTATAGAGCTCCCTAATGATGGATCCCTTGTGATCCGAAACATGTTGGAGCAATTTTGAATATTTTAAAATATTTTATAATAATTCTAATTTTATCTACGAATTATATATTTGTGCATCTGTTGGATAATAACGTGTTTTAATCGTCACTGATGCACGGTACAAACAGGAAGACTGAGAAATGAATACGATTTTTGTTTCGGGTTGTCTGCCTGGCCGCACCTTCAAACCTACCGACAGCAAGCGTTTTCCAATTTAAATGCGCCTGTTCCTCGGAAATTTTGGGTCATAACGCAAAACGGATTTCAGATCTGTAATCAGCGCAAAAAAATACATTATAATCACCTAATTTCATTTCGGGGCATATTTCATTGCTCAATGGTGCAATCTCTGTTAATGTCCGAATTCGAGACTCATCCACACCGTCACTGTACTGACTGAGCTATTGTGGTTGCTGGTAAAGCACTGGTCATATTAATTCTCGCTGAATTCTTCTTAGAATGAGAAATGTTTCAGACAGAGTTGGAGAAAAAATCAGAAGACACATTTTACGTTCAATAATTTTCCCGCGAATATTATCGTTTCGAGACAATGTGGGAAAATATTGTAGAGCTGAATAGGCCACAGATGATAATAAGGCGCATGCACTGTGCGTGCTTGATACCTGAGGGTGCAGACACACACTCAGACTATGTAATAAATTTATTAAATTGAACCGTCTTTACACAACATACAAATAACAGTTGCAAATCTACAACTGGTTAATTAAGCGACATGTTTCGGCCTTGTTCGGCCATCATCGCTTAATTTGCAGCTGTTATTTGTGTGTTGTGTAAAGACTGTTCAATTTAATACATTTGTTACTTGTACACAGCGGGATGGAAACAGTCCAATTCAGACTATGTAATACTTACTGCTTTTCCTCTGTAACAATGGTTGCACCATCGCGCCTCACTGTAACGTGTGTAGGCACACTACCTCTCTTGTTGAAATATATTTTGCAGTTTCTACATTCCCCCGACCACAAACTAATATACTTTATACAACTTTTTTATAGACTTTGAAACTACAGTTTTGCCTGCATTATCTCATGAAGACCCGTGTGCTTTATAAAAGAAAACCTTGACCATGATTTCTGAATCAGTCACTTATACCGCCGCCATTTGAACACTCGGCACGTGCACGAACTGTCTTCCAGTCAAGCGGCACCTTGCGGTACAGAGGACGGACACTCACTGCATCCGCAAAGCCTGGCAACCGACTGACACACCCGCCGGTGCTGCTGCCATTGTTGGCTCAGTGGCAGGCTAACGTGACGGTAGAATCCCCGCACTGTCTGGCCGCCGCTGCTGCTGGTGGTGATCTCACTAATGAGGGCGCGTCAGAGGCTTCTAGCGGCACCGTCACACCGACGACTGTTTGCTGGCACTATGGAGTTTGCAGTTGGACAAGGGGATTATGTGGGTAAATGAAGGGAGGGAGGGAATTATACAAATGGCTGCTTTGCGAGCTGTATTCTTTATTATTATCATCATCATCATCTCCTCTATGCAGGGTATTTATATTTATATTCCTGAGACAAACTATGTCCCTAGGGAATACAGTGTTGCAGCTATTCTGTTGTTACTATTCATGGTGCTTATATCGTATGTTTCAGTGTTGAATCTATTGTATTTTTACATTAGTACTTTCCGAAGTATGTGTGCAGTGCCCAATATTGCTGTTTTCTGGAGTTCTTTGACTTCATGTATTCCTGGTATGTTGCTCACGTATTTTCTGAATGACTTTGAAATAGCCCCAGCCGTCCCTATTATAACTGATATCAGCTTTGTTTTTACATTCCACAAGCGCTGTTTTTTTTTATTGTAAGATCTTTACATTTTAGAATCTTTTCAGCTTCTTTTTTTAATCACATTTCTGTCTCCTGAGATGATGATGATTATTATTATCATCATCGTCGTCGTCATCATCATCATCATCATCATTGCTGCAGAAGCTGTCATTTTATCGTCTGTAGTAGTAGTAGTAGTAGTAGTAGCATTAGTAGTAGAAGCAGCAGCAGCAGTGACGCTGGTGGTGGTAGTGATGGAATTGCATACGTTATTGTTGGGTTAAAGACAGAGGAGCTGTATGGTGTGGAATACAAACAAAAAGGAAAAGAAAAGTATTGTGAAACATTTTGGGAAGGATTTCGAGAGGAAACACTTAGAAAACACAGAAGGAGAGGAGTTGTTAAATTTTAAAGCTAGGTTCATATATGAATTGTTGATAGAGTTACTGGATTCAACTGGCTCAGGACTTGGTTTCGTTGTTTAATTGGCTGGGCAACTGATCGGTCGGCCCGATAAAGACGAGTGTTTTGACTGTAACTTGGTCACTGAACCTAGCAAACCAAAGTAAAGTAATGAAAATTAGACACAATTTAGAAAATAAGTCACTTGAATTATAAAAATATATGCATTAAAATTGCATAATCTTGCATTTTTGCGTCATTAATAAGTCTGGTGACGATGGTGTCTAACCTATACGAATATCTGCTTTTCTTCGATACCCGAGATAACGCAATGCGACAGAATTACAGAATTTTGTATCATGCTGGACCCCAAAAACGTAACACTCCATATCTCCCCCTTTAATTGCCGGGTTCGCCATTTCAGTTCTCGTCTGTGATTCCTGCTAACCAAAATACTGTTATTTATAAACACTTTCTCCCCATTCCTCTTTCACTCAGTAAAACAGAGTCGCGTTCGTGTCTCACTGTGTATAAGAGAAATGACAACTGCTGCTGGCCGTACCTCTTCAATAACCTAGGAATAAATGGCATCATATTGGTGTAAAGATCATCCCCATCACTTCAGTGATGAACATTACCAGCGAAACAGCAAATAATACAGGTTTATTCAAAATGATTGTCGGGGTTTCAACAACTTGTCATACACAATACACTTTAGATAGAAGTATATGTGTTTTTTTTTTATTTAATAGAACAACACTCCAAGTTTTTGTTACATACCTTACAGGTGCTCTATATGTGCACCCTTTGTGATTCTACAAACATCAACACGATAATCGAGTTCGTTCCAAACTGT
>Ga0123354_10018261_pt1 | contig 10992 bp, 6 predicted proteins | sample TergutLab28metaG_2_FD_97872 | JGI IMG/M metagenome (GOLD analysis project Ga0123354, IMG submission 97872) | Labiotermes labralis P4 segment gut microbial communities from Petit-Saut dam, French Guiana - Lab288 P4 | ecosystem: Host-associated > Arthropoda: Insects > Digestive system > Gut ... | reverse complement strand
ATAGGCTCAACATGTTTCGGGCATTACTGTGCCCATCATCAGGAGCTCGCGACTATAATGTTGATTACCACATTGGTCGTTTCGTTCTTGGTTTGCTGTAGGTTGGAGGTTAGTTGCGGTTAGGCTGGAATAGTGTTATTATTTCAGTACTTACCTGTAACGTTTAATTTCTCTCCTATTTCATCCCAAAGTTTTGGCTTGAGATCTCTGTTGTAGTAAATTTTTATTCTTTGGTCCCAAAGAGGTCGCATATCTCTAACAAGTTCTATTAGATACGTTTTGTCCATTGCAACGACACTCGAATCCCATGCGCACTGCAGCAGTTATGTGACCAGACTGTCGGCCCGGAAACACACTCACTTTGTTGGCGCCAGACAGTCGGGGGAGATAACATTCCAATCGTATCGGTTTCACTGTAGCAACTGACATAAACAGTAATGTTTCTGATTTCTACTTCCTTGTCTGGAGTCTGTCCTGACTGTTGTGTCGTTTCTGGCTCCAGTGTAGCCGTACTCTAAACCAGGAGGGCCGACACCGCTGTCATTGCACACGATTCTAAGCCATTTGCTTCCAGGTGCCAATTCCCACAACTTATTTCGCTAAGACCTATCTTAATGTTACCCTCCCACTTCCATTTCGTCGTTGACCTCATCAAAATCCCGTAGGCCACGTACCGTGTAAGATTTAAGGTTTTCGCAACCGTGCTGATGAAGACTTCAGCCATCTTGGATTCTACGCTGTGTTGGTTGATAAGTGCTTACTGAAATTCTTGAGGAACTAACTGCCGTCACATTTAGGGTCAAATGAGACACGGCGTCACAACCCAGAACACTGGAATCTTCTGTACGTGTTCCCACATTCGAGGTGCGTAATTCGGGAACACAGACGCCGTAACCAATGGCTGGTCAGCTGCAGTTCTTCATCCGTCAGAACCCTGTCTGCAGTTACGGACGCAATGGAAACAAATACGGGAAAATTACAGCGTGAAACACCATTTCTTGTGAGCGATTTTCCATCTGCAGCCGGTCCCTGTCTGTATCCTCCACACCCGCCGTGAATAGAGGTGTTAAACACCCGCGATGGACCAGTTCCAGTTACCAGAACAGGCCCTGCTGAATGCGATAAATAAGGTAATGAAGAAGTTGTTGATGTCCTTCTTGTTATGAGATTACATATTTGGAACATTAAAAAATTCATCAAAACATTCTCTTCACGTAGAGTTTTTCCATATTTTGAGCCAATTGAACTTCTTAATCATACGATTTTGCTAGACGTCACATACCCAACACGTGTACGATGTAAATGCAGGGCCAACAGGGAATTCCCACGTTGCATATGAATAATTTCCCTGACCGAGTCAAAGGCGACATAGTAAACAAACAAGGGGGGGTTTAATACAGTCGTGTAGCCTACAGACTTGATGTTTTATTGATTTTAGTAATAAATGTACTCATCGATGAACGGTGGGCTGTGTTTTCAATGAGTCACTCTGCCAGCGAACTGCTCGGTGGATCTGGGGCTTCAGTAACAGCGTCCTTCGGTGAATGTGGCAAAGAATCGGTCGGCCACATTGGAGGTGCTCGCGCCTACCGTAAAGTGGGGCAAAGCGTGACACAATTGTAGGTGGCAAGTGAGTGAACATGACCCACTTGGGTCCTGGAATGTGGCCGACTGACAAACCGACAGTGTTTCTGCATATTTCGTGACCTTTCAGTGGCTGTTATCATTATCCAATCAAGTACAGGCTTTCGTCACTCAGTGGCTGACATTGCGTTATGACGAAGTTTTGAGTGCAGAATTAAAATTTGGCGCCTTATACTGGGATGTTCAGTGAACAGCAATTTGAGAAGCGGAAAACACAGCTGTGCGGGCAAAATATTGCGTACATCTTGTCAGAATATTACGTATATATTGTCAGAAAATTATATATATATATATATATATATATGTGTGTGTGTGTGTGTGTGTGTGTGTGTGTATAAGTTCACCCTAGAACAGGCCATGAAGGCCCAGAGGGGGAGTAGAGGTACAGCTCTACCCTTTCTTTAACCTCGGCACTAGATGGGGGTGGGTGGCCAACGCCACGCCCCGGCCGCTTTACCCCCGGGAAAGACCTGGTACCCGTTGTACAGGAGGCTGGGTGTGCCCCAGAGCCGGTCTGGACAGGTGCAGAATATTTCGCCCCCACCGGGATTCGATCCCCGGACTGTCCAGCCCGTAGCGAGTCGCTATACCGACTGATCTATCCCGACCCATGGTGTGTATTAGTGTCAGAACATATGTATGTATGTATACACACACACACACACACACATTATCAGAACATAGTGTATATCTTATCATCTTATAACACTTTGCTTCGGAAATGTACTGTGTGAACAAGGATGTGGGGTACTGTAGTTAGTATAGTGACTATGGGCTGGACAGTCCAGGGTTCATATCCAGCTAGGGGCAAGAGATTTTCTCCTTTCCAAAACATGCAGACCATTTCTGTGGCCCACCCAGCCTCCCATTCAATTGGGAGTGGCATCTAATGCCAAGCTAAGAATGACAGGAGTTAAACATGGAGTGGACAGGGATGACTTTACCACGTGAATGATGGAGGCCGTTTATTTTACAAATGTTTTAGTGTACGTTTCTGATGCAACAGTGTACCAAAAGCTCTAGTGCATGAATAACAAGATTGAAAATTGTGTAATATAAAGTATGTAAGGGTAATCAAAACATAACTCAGATATATCTATAGCACTAATGGCTGAAGCTAGCAACTACATGTTTCGGCTTTAGTAATGGCCATCACCAGGTTGTGCAAATACTTAGTGTGGAATAACTATACAATATGCAAAGTAGCAGTATGGTTTGATGACAAGATCTACTTTGCATATTGTACAGTTATTCCACACTAAGTATTTGCACAACCTAATGATGGCCATTACTAAAGCCGAAACATGTAGTTGCTAGCTTCAGCCATTAGTGCTATAGATATATCTGAGTTATGTTTTGACTACCTTGTACACGTGTATATCTTACATTGTATTGTAACACACAACAGGGATGCCACACCTCAAAGTGAAAACTGTGTACTCTGTGATACAGTATAATGGAGTTACCAACATGGCCTTTACTCTCAAAATGCCAAAAGTTTTCACGGTAACATGCATATAAGAAAAGTATGGCCCTTCCTGTGCCGATATCCATGAAACTCACAAATACTCAACAGCATTATGTGCAGACCTCCTATGCCAATTTCACTGTAATGGGACAGTGAGTGTGGGCTGTTGGGACAGAAATTGATTAATGCCGCTAAGTAAGGTATGGCTTACACTGCCCTGAGTTTCACAGAACTTACAATCATGCCATAAATTTTTGTGGGCATCATTCCAAATGGGCTGAAAAAAATGTAGGAACCACAGGCAAAATTTTGTGTACTCCCTTCTCTAAAGTATGGTTTTCACTGCACCGGAATTCATGAAATTTACAACTGTTTAATTACATCGTCTTTGTCACAAGAAAGTGTATATAGTATGTTGCACTTATATATTAATTTTAATCGTTTATGCATTGAGCAGCGAGATGATGGTCCAAAAAGACTGAAAAGCATAGCTTGCATGAAAATACACAGTTTCGTCATGACAGTATTTGACCGTTTATTCATTCAACATACCTGCTAGGCTTAGATCTGTGATGGAAAAGGAGATGTTACAAAACTGATTCAGGAATCCACCTAGCCTCCTTGTCCCTCTATATTGGGGTCTTTTTCCCCAGGTGTAGAGCGGATGGTGCAAGAAGCTAAGGCACCACTCTCTATGCAGAGGTTGGGAAATAGTGAAGATGGATCGCCACTTCCTTGTATGTCTACACGGCATGCATACGAACAACTTACTTACATGGAGATGGACAAAGCAAAATAATTTTTTTTTCCCCACACATTATGTGTAACTGTACTGAACAGGCAGATCATTTAGTCAACTTGCAGCAGCAGGAGAGACAATTGACAGTTTTGTTTCTCTTTGGTTCAGAATTTGTTGGAAAGTAGAGCACGTTCGAAATGTGATGGCACACGTGCAGAAACCAGATTTGGTCTTTCAGCAAAACGGACGAGTCCATTTAAATCGGCGGGGGGGGTCAGTTCAGTCGACTGCTGGCAGTCGAAGAGTGTGGATCAGCGGATAGACCATGGATAGACCATGTTCCGACGTACAGTGCAAGGCTGCTGGCTACCCACTCCATTCGCATCTTTCCCCTTCACTTCCCCTCCCACGCGTCACCGTGTGCCATCAGGTTCCGAACGGCCTATAACAACTGGCTGCTCTTTGTAGCTCAAGTCACTGATCACAGGCCAAATGTAATATTGCCGAATTTGACGTTCAGGTGACTGTGCATCGTGATAAATTCTTATAATAAAACCAACTAGATGCACTAATTTCTCAAATTTATTTTTGGAATAAAACTCTACATGTTTCAGGCAGTTCCCCTGTCCATCATCAGGAGTTTGCTGTGCGTACAATGGAAAACTCCTGATGATGGACAGAGGAACTGCCTGAAACATGTAGAGTTTTATTCCAAAATAAATTTGAGAAATTAGTGCATCTTGTTGGTTTTATTATAAGTAATATTGCCCTTGTGGTTTCTTGCATGCTAAGCCAAGACAAAATGAAACAAATCTACCATATTTCAACCTTGCAAGTGCAAAGTTAGCATGTCTGTAGACCCCTGTTTTTAGGCGACTCACATAAGTTGTGAAAGCACCTATTAGCTTTGCTATGTCTTTCTGTCTCTGTTCGTTTGTCTGCAGGTATCAGCGCGGCTCCCACTGGGTGGATTTCCACAAAATTTGATATTGGAAACTTAAGAAACCCTGTCAGGAAAGTTCATATTTTGTTACAATCAGACAAAAATATTGGGCACTTTATTTAAACACCTAGGTATGCTGCATTGTTGCTGGCAACATAAATTCAACATGAAATCACTCTCTTGGGAAATGGTATCAAGCTTTTAAGATAGTTGAGGGCGTATAAGTATTACAAAATGTCGTAGCTGAGAAAGAATACTAAAGAGCAGGCATTATTGCATTTCTGTAGTATTCCATAGCATTCAGTTTTTACAATATATTGTTGGCAGCGACATATATAGGTCTACAGTACAACAGAAACACTGTTGAGTTTCTGCAGCAGCAGTGTTTAGCTTAACAGCACAGCCAAGAACTCATTGTTATCTGAGACATAAATTCTAGTGAAATGTGTCTAAGGCTGTAAGGCCAGCCGAGGACATAAAAACATTGCACAAAATTGCAGTGGTATGTTATATGCACATTGCCTACAATGGTTAATTAAACACAACAATAAATTTCTAAATCACATTTCTTTCACAGTATGAAAAGGAAAACAACACTTTATCTTTGGATTTATTTACTTACTTTTTAGTTTTATTTTTGGAATGCATAAATTTTTTGGGCAGTAACAATTTCTATACTGTGTAGTAGAAAAATTACACTACAGAATTGGAAAATAAATTTCTGAAATATCTTCACTATAATATTTTGGTAGGAATACTTTAAAAAATGTATAAAATTTCAGTACTAATATTGCTACCAAAGCACCCTCCCCCCACCCCTGATTTAAAAATTCGACCACCCAACCCTATAATATGGGGTAATTAAATCCTCCTTTTCTGTGTAATAAGTTTAACCCATCTGCATCCTTCCCCATGTCAGGTAGCCTCCCCTAGGATAAGTGATTGCAGTTATTACCAATATTCCTCATCTTTGCATTACTGTAAAGTGTGTACTTTCACTGGTCTCTAGATGTCACTTGCAGCCTATGCAGTTTACTGAAATCTGCAGTCACAGTATCTCCCACAGGTGACCATTTTCAAGCAGTCCTTTGCATTTTGTGTAAAAGTTTGTTTTTGGTTGCTTTTGCCTGTGGCATAGCAGCCCATAGGTATGCATATGCATGTGAATGGATTAAAGACACCTCAGGCAGTGAGCTATTTCCAACTTGACACTGCTGTGAAAATGGCCTCTTTATTACAAAAGAAATAAAGTTAAATTTATTCAAGCAATGGGCATGTGCTTCATAGAATTTTAAAACTCTCACCAACACTGACATCTGAAGCTGTGTTCTGCAGCTTTCATTTTGTATTTCGTACTCATAACTTCACATTTTTTTAATATCAATTAAAGTTGTGTGCACCAAGTCTCAGTTTGTGTCCTCACACAAGAACACTGTGCCAAACTACCATGTGGGCAGCCATGATCCAAAGCACAGCCTCAATCTTGCATGCTGCCGATGGCCGCTGGTCCGCAGTGTGTTCCGTCTGACCCCGGTCCTCATGCTGCTGCTTCTCCTTCAGGGCCTCTGTGATAGTCCTACTGATTGCCCTCATGAGTGGGTAGTTACTGGATCCTCCACCACTGTTGTTGATGCAGTCTCCATGGAAATCATCAGTGTCAATAGACCACACCATTGTACCAGCCAGATCAAGCTTCATGGCAAATTTAACCTGCAGAAAGGACACACCGACACTAAAAATAAATGAATAAATGAAGTGTTGTGAATCTTGCTGTAACTCATGCTGCATCAGAAAAGACTAGTTACATGCTGGATGACTGACATTCAGTCCCTGGCAGGAAGAGGGAATTTTCCCTTCTCTTTTTTGTTTAACCAGTTCTGAGGCCCATCCATCTTACCAGCCTATGAGTAAGAATCACTCTTTTCTTGGAGGTAAAGTGGCCCAGATGTAAAAGTGACAGCTCACTTTCATTCAGTACTGAAGTGAAAATACATTGAAACTTACCTCATATACAGCCACATCTTCATGACATGGTGCTTAAGCACAGGGAAGAATTTACCTCTGTCTTTTAACTGTAATCCACATAAACACATTCTGTGCTTGTAAATTGAGATGGTTCTGAAATTGTAGATGTGCTTTACTCAAAATACTCATAATAAACTAAGTATAGGGAGACTGTAACTGACTGGATGTTGTGCTGTGTTGACTGGTAAATATTTACCATCATTTCAGAGAAATGTAGTGCCTCCAATTTAAGAGTCAAGAAGCCTTCGTACTGTGAAGTGGTACTGTCCAGTTATCATGGCACTACATCCTCACAGACTTGAACCCTTACCCTAACAACAGTTCACATATTACGATACCTTATTATTTACTTATTTAATTTTCAGTTTATTTAAAGTTGCTTTGTCAACTGTGCAAGTTATGTAATGTCAAATTACTGGATGATTGTGCAGCATGAAGTGAGAATGACATGATTGAATTATAAGGCTGCAGAACACCACAGAATACATCAGCAAGGTTGGTGTATGAACTGAGATCCAAAACTATAACTTGCTGAGTATAAAGATGGAGAATGACACATAACATTTTATTAGTGTGTAACTGGAAACTACAGTAAAGACATGTGAGCCGGGTAGCTCAGTCGGTATAGTGACTGAGCTACAGGCTGGACAGTCTGGGATCGAATCCCGGTGGGGACGAGATTTTCTGACTGTCCAGACCGGCCCTGGGGCCCACCCAGCCTCCTGTAAAATGGGTACCAGTTCTTCCCCGGGGGTAAAGTGGGGCCGGGGCATGCTGCTGACCACTCACCCCCTTCTAGTGCCACGGTCATGGAAGAGTAGAGCTATACCTCTTCCCACCCTCTGGGCCACACCGGGTCTGTAACGGGATCACTTTACCTTTACCTTTTACAGTAAAGACATAACTGAACCATATTCAAGAGAACTGATTGTAGAAATAGTTCGTGCCGAACCAGAGCATTGTCTCTAGAGCTATGTCAGCAGTATAAACATTCACCTTCTCTGCAATGCTGTGCTCATTGTCATATGTGATCACCTTGGAGCCTTGAACTGCGTATGGTGTCATCGAGGTCTCATCCCAGAATGTCTTCCAACCACTTGACATATTAAGACAGATCTGCAATGGATCGGTTGAGACAACAAGAATTATTCTTTTGACAGCCAGTGTTAGTTTGGTCTACATGTGAGTAGCTGTGCCTTGCTGTGCTTGAATAAAACATATCTGAAATTTCAGTTGTGATTGTAGTGACTTGATTGGCATATTTCATTGCAAATCAGTATCTTATATAACTGTCATGTCTTAGAAACAATATGAGATAATGTTAGTATTTGTAATGTATTTCCACACACAGCTGCATGTGGCTAACAACAATGGCTCATTAGCTATTGCCAGCAAACTGAATAATACATATAATTTATTACGGCTGCCATGTTGCTTTACATTTCTGAAAAATATAACCTCGACACCTTCACACATATTTTCCAATGATTTATTACTGCACAGTGTTCCACAAGCATATATTGAAGAGCTGCCACCTAAGATGGTTGCGTAGCTGACATGGTGTTAATCGTGGTAGGATATTACAAGGTACAAAGTTGAGTGGCCTTTTATGACATATTGTGTCTGTGCCAAATTTGATGGAAATCTGTCTGTTACGGGGGAGACACGTGCAGAAGGATAGGGGGTACGATGGTTCCATAAGCTTGTCTCTCCGTATAAATTAAATAAAGAATGAAAAACAATGTATCAGTTAAGGAATGCGGAAAATGGCACCATGTTTTGCAGTTAGGTAATGGCAAAAGTGTTTGGCAAGGAATTCGTGGAAATTAGGGGAAGAGTAAATGTCTTGATATTCTTATATAGGTTGTCTTCTGAACATCTTAACTCTGGTTAGGACATTTTTATTTTTCAACAAACTACTGACTTCATAGCACACACCTCATTGTAGCCCATAAAGCCATCTTCCTTGCTGTATGGCCCTGGGAACCCTTTAGAACCTGCAGGTGCACCCATCACCAGGGTGCTCTCCTCATTCTCCAACAGGAACGTGCGGCCGTACAGCGGCAATCCCAATACCAACTTCCGGGGAGGTGCTCCCTGCTTAAGCATGTACTTGATGGCATATTCCTGCAAATTGCATATCATTATTAATCCCAGGTGTGCTAACAGTTGAATATTGACTAAGCTCAGTGTTCTGTGGGACTGTACCAACCTGTTACCTGCTGAAAGACCCATTCAGGGAAATGTGTATTTCGTATGTTTAACCTTGAGGTTTGTATTAAATACAGTAGAATATTGATAGTTTGGATCCCAATTGTTCAAGGCTCCATTTCATGCTGTAGTCGTGATTGTTTCTGTTGGGGGTATGGAACTTACTTGGTGTGCATGTATGTGTGTGTGCACGCCTTTCAGACGGTTCTGTATTGCTGTTTTGCTGCTTTTTTTTGTATTCTTGTGTTGTTTGCTTTAAGTATTAACTTTAACACAGCCTCACATTGACTGCTAAAAGTAAGAGGAAATATATTTCCATTGTTGTGATCCGTGTAGTCTGAGTTTTCAGTAACTGGAGGCAGCCTGAATCCTGTTCACCTCGAACTATTGAAATTCTGCTCTGCAGACAAAACATGTATGATGGAATTTTTTTAAGTAATCATTACGAAGACTGGGCTGTACAGTTCCTGAACTAGTTTAGTGGAAGAATGCTTGGAATAGATCAGGCATTCATAGTGTGTGTGTGTGTGTGTGTGTGTATGTGTATACACACATATACAGCAGTGCACATGTGAAATAATTGTGGTAGAAAGAAAGAAATGCCAGCTCATTTATTTTACCTCACATGAACATGTCACAGAAATGCCTTTAAAAGTTAGAACTTACCACAGTGAGTGTGTCTCCTGGCTGTAATGATGTCAGGGGTGCATTGGCCCCTACACGCTTATCCCAAGAGCCATGAAGGTCATAACACATGGCATGTATGTAATCCAGGTATTGGCTAAGTGCTGGTATGTCGTATGCCGCATCGATCGTGTCTTGTCCCATGCCAAAAGCTGCCGTCAACAGCCAGCCATACTTGTCGAACTCCTCACGCAACTCCTGAAAGCCACATTATAGTCCAGTTATGTATCTATTAGTCACACACCTACTGTCAGGTGCTGCATGTACAGAGAGAGCTGCTTTGCACCTGGAACACTTTGTTTTGTTTTATGACATTTCACTGGAATATCAGGTAATTAGCAAGAAGGGAGAAAATGTGCAAGGACATTGGAAACAATCTGACTAGAAGTTCTGCAAGAAAGTTTTGTCACATCAATAATATAGTGTTGTGAATAAGCATTACACATGGGTGAAAACAGAATTAGTCTGTGAGCATAAAAATACAAAGACCTCAAATAAGTTATCATTTGAAGTTCAAAGGCTAGGTGTTGCAGCCAATCGTTTTTAGTATAGTTGTTTCTTAGGATTGCTTGTGTCAGTTACGGACGGTTCATGGCATGTGTTGTAAGTTAATCTGTCAACGTGTATTCGGGACCATTGGTGATAGGTAGGAGGCGAGGGATTTAAATGAGAAAATGTTAGCAGCTGACAATGGATGCTAGCAGTCCAGTAAGGAAGTCAGTCGCATACGAGTTTGGTGTAGGTAGGAGTACAGGCCAGTGACTGTCAGTTTCCTAGAAATTATCTAGTTGTTTTACTGGATATAATGCTCCATTATTTTATATCAAGAATAAATTGAGTAAATAAAATAACAAATAAAAAAAATAATTAAAACTATATGTGATTCGGTGAACCACACCCGTTTCCCGAAAGAGGATCACCTACCAGACTGAGCACGTCGGGACAACAAAGTTACGAAGTGTGATCGTGTAGAGTGTGAAGAGCAAATGAGGATAAATGGAGAACACCAACACTGGTGAAAATACCACAGCAATTCCTCTTCAGAAATTCTATTGCTATTTACATATTAAATTTCACAAAACATTCACCTCAAAATAGATCTTAAAAGTGGGACTAAAACCTAAGCCAGTCTCATCCTTACAATCTGTTTCCCTGTGACCCATTTAAATATTAACTTTTATAAGCAACAAAATATTTTGTAAGACTTAAGGAAAATGTGTACTGAACATAAGATGTGTGTGTTGTGTTTCTCTACAAATTGGTTTTTTTTTTTTTTTT
>Ga0123354_10018259_pt1 | contig 10993 bp, 7 predicted proteins | sample TergutLab28metaG_2_FD_97872 | JGI IMG/M metagenome (GOLD analysis project Ga0123354, IMG submission 97872) | Labiotermes labralis P4 segment gut microbial communities from Petit-Saut dam, French Guiana - Lab288 P4 | ecosystem: Host-associated > Arthropoda: Insects > Digestive system > Gut ... | reverse complement strand
GTGCCAACTTTTGAGGATAGAGGGGTGTCACGTGGTCAGCGCAACGGGTCCCCACAGCCGTTAATCTCTGTTTTCTAGACCTGGAGCCGCTACTTTTTTCATTCAAGTTGACCTCACGAGGCTCACGAGGCTGAGTGGACCCCGTTCCAGACCCTCTACTACTCAGAAAATCTGGTAGCGCCGGGGACCTCTGTATCTGCAGCCAGAAACTCTGACCACTAGACCACAGCGGCGGTCTTTAGCAGAATATAGGAGACAGTAACTCATACTCGCACGCACTGAAATTTCTGCGTTCCTGATCAGATGGCAAGTACAAAATCTATGGTAGCATTCAACGTAGTATCTTTACCGTTCATTCGCTACGTAATATATAATTTGTATGTTCAGATGGCCAACACTGACTCTAATAAGGAACATCAAGTTACGACGGAAAAACTTCACAATATGCACACCTGTCTTCTAAACTGTGAGCAACAGTAGTTACGGAGTTGTCTAGGAGTGGTCCTACAGCACGGAGATGGGTGAGGGCCTGTGAGAGACCAAAATCGTCCACAGCATTATCTAAAATGTTACTAGATAAAAAGAAGGGCCTCAAAACTTCTTATTCTGTACTCCTCGTCTAACATTTTTAAGATAAAACTGTGACGAGACGTGACAGACATGCAGGTCCACGTTCATGAGGGAAATAAGAAAAGCATCAACAATTTTTATACAATGACCGTATAGGAAATAATTCATGTGTGATACCTATCAGTACAAGGGAGGACCTATCTTAAATGCATATTCACAGAAATCGGTTGTGAAAGTGGGGTTACGAACCTATTACATATGTTTTTTGATACGAGGGCGGGGGCGAGGAACCATCGGATTCCTTACATGTAAACGGAGCATCGCCTCAACACTATTCTTATAACAAAATACTCGTTTCTATACGAAACTACTTCCAACTTTGAAGTAATAACAGAAGAAACAGACGGACAGTCATGTAACAATTATTCTTGAAATGACGATAAAGAAATGAAGCATGTTGAAAGGAAAGGCCTATAGTTCACCAGACGTCAAGGGGCGGTGAGGTCGCACATGATTATTGCAGCGAACCACGGACAGAAATTAGGAATCAGCTTCACATAGTTTCTTATGAACTAAACAAGGTCATGAGAAAACCAACATCATGCCTTCCTTCACCTTCCAAAAGTTCGACATGAACGAAGAAATGGCAGATTCGGTTGTGCTGTAATGTAAGTACATAACTTCAAAGGCACACACCCGGCTCCAAATTGCGTCCGTACAATTCAGTTCATATTCAACAAACAATAAGCACCCAATCACACCTAATTTTAAGGGAGGGACGGGGCTCTCCCTTCACCCAATTCGGAGGTTTCTCAGAAGGCATGACCTTCACATCAGATTAGCATTTGTATGAAACAAAGTCACCGTTCCTCATTTGGGAATGCGATCGATTTGCTGCACGCTGCTGGTACGGACAAGCACGAGAAAAGCGTTTCCTTATGGAAGAGTTATCTGCCGGCTGCACCGACCGGCGGGCTACAGACGGGGCGGCCGAGGTTGGATTCCCAACAGCAGTATTCCGTCGATATGAGAATAAAACAAACAAGTGCGTATAAGATATGTGAATTTACTACAAACGTCGAAAATCTCCTACATGTTTCAGTCACCTTCTGTGGCCATCTTCAGGGCGGATATGTTACAAAGAACCCAAACCAATGTATCAATGTAAAATATTTAGTTCTAAACATGTGGTTTAAAATATATTACAATATAAAATACAGATGAAGTTTCTGTGACCACTGATGGGGATTTTAATTTAGGTAGGTGTTAGATGATTTGATCTGCATAGTCTGTTAAAACAAATTGGGGCACTGGCAGTGTGTAATTCCTCCTTCGTATTCTTACAGTCATGTGTTAACTTTTGCCTATTGGGCATTTATCAATTTTAAACATTTCATGACCATGCAATGATGCTTCAATACGTGAATAAAGCCAACAAGTTCATGTAAGATATGTGAATTTGTTATATACGTCGAAAACCTCCTACGTGTTTCGGTCACCTTCTTTGGCCATCTTCAGGGAGGTGTTGTACGAAGGATACGTTACCAATGTGTACATATAAAATATTAAGTTTTTACATATATGGTTTAAAATGTTACAATATATATTTTATATCTTATTTATATGGGATAAGGGCACTGCGTTTTGATGTGACGCGCTGCAGCGTCCGCACGTGTACCAATTCTTCGTGCGTGGCTTAACGACCCTCTTAACATTATTCAGTTTCTGTAAAGCACTGATAAGACGCGCAGGACGTGACACTCACGGGAGAGGGGAGAACAGAAATGCATACAGAGTCATGGTCGGGAAACATGATGTGAAAAGACAGACGGAAAGATCCTGGTTCCGTGATATACGGCGCATTCCTTGACCAGCTGACAAACTGTTGGGTTCTCAAGGTGGACTCTGCCCCATGGAGTTAGTAAACGTCAAATGATAAAACTATTTGTCCATAATTGAGAAGAGAGGCCGCGTAAGGAATCCGACTTGGCTTAACCTAAGGTACTACCCCGACATCTGCGAGAGGCTGACAAAAACCACGAATAACCTCCCGTACAGGCAGCCGGTGTCCGGAACCCTACAAATACAAAAACAGTTCTTTCTACCCATTCGACCACGGTGTCCAGTAACACAACGTCTTGTCAGCACACCGACGTCCATTACTTTCGTGACATAATGACGTCGGGCTTGAAGACAGCAACGACGTCACTGCAACTGAGAACTCGGTTTTGTGGAGCGAAGAAAATGTTTGTGAGCGTAAGAAAGGATAGGAAAATGGTAGCTCTTCAGAATCCATATTACATAAGTGGCTAAAAATTGGGAAAAGAGGGAGGGGGGGGGGGCACGGTGACTTGGCTGCCACCTGTTAACCAAAGAATCGTGTCGATTCCCGTCAAAGGCAAGGGATTTTATCTCTCCGTAACGTGCAGACTGACTCTGGGATCGACTCAGCCTCCTATTCAATGCGTTCCGAGGTCCCTTTCCTCTGGGGTAAAGTGACCGGGGAGTGTAGTTGAACACTAACCTCAATCTAGTGCCGAGGTTAAGAACGTGGAGCTGCACCTCCACTTCCTCATATATGGGCTTCATGGAGTGTTAACGGACAAGTTTACTTTAACATAACGGTGGTAAAGCGTGGCCTACTCTAAATTCCAAGCGCGTTCTTGTGAAATCCGTGTGTACATAATGCAAACACACAAACATGAGTGGAACAGCTAATCAACAGAAAGCACATCAAAACATACAGAGAAATAAAAAGAAATAAGTACCCCCATTAAATATACACATCAACAAAGTATCTCCAATAAACCTTCTAGAAATCGATGTTGTCTATGTTCTACGTCAAGTGACTCTTCAATAACGATCCCTTTCTACATAAACTGTACATAGGCCTACGCTCGAATACGCATTAAAATATGGATTACAGTGCACCTATGGCCATATGAGCCAAAAGTATGTCAACGTTAGTGGGTTATAGCTGCCGCGTGTGGTACTATAGCCGGCGAACAGTGTTTCGGTGGAACATGAAGTCTGAACATCCTCTAATCCTGAAGATGTAGACAGCATGTTCCTCCAAGACGTTGGTAACCATCTATAATTACACGATTCCATAATCCTAAACATCGCAACCTAAGTTTTCTAGACAGCAGAATGAAGATATTAAGCTTATTCCTTGGTGGGGACTCACAAACAACAGGCACCACCCTACAAAATTTGGTCGCCAGGGGCACTTGGCGCCCGGGATTTGTCCATCCCTAGATTTGCATTCGCTTATTTCGGCAAAACGGGTCACAACCTTGGAACATCGCATGTGGGGACACTCACGGACACTTGAAATGGTGGCGTTCATGTATTGCACAGTACTGTGGGGACTCCTGTTACCTTGATACAGTGTCAAAGATAGATGTTTGTGACAATGAAGGCCATTAACGAGTAACATGTATGCAGAGTTATTTGCCCGACCTTCATGATAATTAAAGCACTCTTATAATACGCAATGAAAATAGCATATGGTTCATGTGGAATATTCCTCCATCGATGCCAGTCTCTGATAAATTACGGTTCTTTCCGTCACTTCTGCAATTTTCGTACATTACATCAAACTCCCCACCCCCCCCTCTCTCTCTCTCTCTCTCTCTCTCTCTCTCTCACAGCATCAGCACCAGCAGCAGTTCAGGTCAGCATAAACTCATTCCATGGTTCAAAGTCTTCCTCAAACAATTAACAGTAGTTATTAAGCTCGTCAAAATCAACGCCTGGAACCCGAAGCTACAACACAGTCATCACAAGAGGTCATCACAAGAGGTCACCACTAGACCCCATCTTAGCAAGTTAACTCCAGTTCCTGCATTCGTAACTTTTTCTCTAAGGCTGCTTCTATCCTCAGCTTTTCCCAGTTTTCTCAAGTGGATTGTTCCACGTACCGGTACTGTTCTTCTGTCCATGCTACATGTCCCGCTCATCTCAAACCTTCTGTACAAGACAACCATTACAATGTTCAGCGGTACAAATTACTACGCCCTTCGCCAAGTATTTTTCCCATCCAATGTATCACGTTCTTCCCAGTCACCTTTCTTAATTTTAAACATAAAAAGTTAACCACTCTCCCGTTACTTTACAGTACTGATGTATTCCCACCACAGCACTTGAAAAAAAAATCGCGTAGCACGAATCGTGTTTATTCCCAAGTTTCATCCCCAAAATTGTTCCTAAAATTTTGATCAAATTTTGAAAATTGTCAATTTAATTTTTATTCGCTTTGGGACAGTGATAGAGACAGGTGGCGGACGCTTGTGAGTGCGGTAATGAACCTTCGGGTTCCATAAAATGCGGGGAATTTCTTGACTAGCTGCAAACCAGTTAGCTTCTCAAGGACTCTGCACCATGGATTAAGCAAGTAAGTAAGTTTGGTTCTATACAGTATCATATTTCACAACGAAACTCAAATCGAACATTTTTTATCAATTTTTCACAACTGGGTCACAGTTTATAAAGATGGCACATGACATAAAACACGCATCCTATTACAACCCAAAACCTTAAGTTCTAACACAAGTATACATTTAAGGAATTACGCCAGACAGTAAGAAGCATTTCTAACTTGTTGCCCCACTTTCATTATATCCTGGCTGCCAGGTATGCAGACTTTGCTACTGCATGCCACTCAACTCTTCAGATTTCTACATTCCATAATAAAAACGCGTCGGACGATGAAATTCATGAAGCAGCGGCGGTGCTGGAACTGCTTACACAGGGTCATATTACATATGGTTGAGTTTCAGACTTCTTTTGTGCGACATACAAGTACACAGTGGCTGCACGAAATCTATATTTAGCTCTACGTATGACAGTCGTAACTAGTCAACCCATGGAACTATGCAAGTGAAATTCTGTACGGAGAGAAGCCACACACCACACACGTACCTATTCCAACATGCTGCCTGTACTTGAACAATTCACAAAATAGGGACGATAGGACGAGATGAAACTCCTGATATGATAATATATTTATTTACTGCAACTGGGTTTTCACCCGGTGGCAGTGATCCGATAAATATAAAGTAGACTATCTCCGCACTTAAGTAATAAGTTCTCCTATGATCGATAAATAAATACATAACAATACTATGAATGTCGGACAACTGCAAGCAATGAAGCAAATCTGACCTACTGCAATTCGACCGCATAACCCGACAACTACATCAAGAGTCCAGCAATGTAAACCACGGAGCTATGTCTGCGTAACACCCTGGAATGTAAATGTACAACACCAAAATCTAACATTAACAACATATGAACTGCAAACTTTCAGAGAGAAAAGTACGCTTTAACCTTTTAAAGCCTACTGGTTACGTAATGCACCAACATGTTTATCACTCTATAATTGTACTTTCTGTCCACACTGTATACATACGTTTTGTATTTATCTCAGAATAAACAGCGACTTCTGCCCCATACAACATAACTGATTGGTTTTTATAACCGAGATGAAAAGTGTTTACTGCGCGGTGCGAACTGTGTCTTTAAATAAAGCAGTCTGCGCTTCGTCCTTAAATGGTTCAGAGTACCGTCAGACATATGAATGTTAATGTACAACATCCAAATCTAATATTAACATATGAATTGGAAACGTTCAGTCAGAAAAGTACGCTTTAAGAGCACCGTCAGGAACCTGCTTTTCCATACAGACTGATGTTCCGCTTGTAAACCTGATGCTGTCGCATTCGGCGACGTACAGGCATTGCCATGGATGTCACGTACACAACAGCACGACAAGTTTCTGAACACTTGCCAAATTGCTGCATGAAGCCGGGTACTGGACAGCTCCTAACATTTTACGCTCCATTTTGTTTGCAAGTCTGTTGCTGATGTTACAGTCACTGACCATTAATCCCTTTCATTTCCAAAATTCCAGCACCACAGTCATCAAAGAGAAGTGCATGTTTGTATAGCCCTACCTCAGAAAGGTACAAAATAAAACATGTGGAAGAACCACCACCCTAATATCACTACGACACGTGATCAAAGGCAGGGCCAGTGGTTGGGTTAATACACTCGCAACAGGTTTCGCAAGCCAAGTTATCAGACCAAACATAATATATACAACGGTCCTCGTCCAGCTACATGAATCCATTCGGTAGGGGAAAGGAAGTTTGTTTTTGCCATTATCGTGTCCAGACCGCCCATGCAGCCCATCCAGTCTCCTGTCTAAATGGTACGAGACGGTCATCTTTCGCCGGTGGATCAATGGTCACAGTGCAAAGCAAACCACTCTCATCCACACAGTCCCCGGGTCAACAAGCGTGATGCTTCACCTCGAACCATCCCAATCACCCATTTGAGACACTTACACGAAGGGAAACTTTACATAAACTAAGAAAGAGCCTTCACAGCAGATTAAAACTTCCCAAATATTACAAAATGTCAAAACAGTAAATGGCGCCGGCATTCACGCAGGTTGCCAAACTACCTGGATCACGCGGACACACACTGGGTCACACATAGGTCTAATTCATTAGAACTACGTCCCTTTTAAAAATCCCTGCATACCAGGAGCCGCGTTTTAATAAATCCTGGTCAAGACCAAAAAGAGGACGAAAATGAGATACTGTAACGCAGGGGTGCACAAACCACGGGTGTCAGGTCGCCAGGTCAACTAATTTTATACTGTGATGCCTAGCTTGCGTGGGTCCGCAGTATGGAACGCACTTGTCATCCCTCGGGCGCCTAAAATTCTCAGGCCGCTTCTATTTTTGCGGAGGGGGGGATGTGTGCTTTCATGTTTTAATGTTTCTGAATAAGCAATGCTTTGCTAAAAAAAAAACGGTCAGTGAATTTCAAATGAAGCCTGTTTAGATTTGCAGAATGCTCGTTTGCTACGTTCTGAGAACTGCTGCAGGAACTCCAGAATTGTTAATTCTGACGTACGGAATGAATCCAGTGCTTTACGGCAAGAACGAACTGCAATCTGGAATATACAAGTTTTACAGATGCGTTCCTTTTGGTTTTGCATGTATTCTGACCTTGATTTTTAGCCGATTCAAATATACTGCTCGCAGACAGACACAATTCACACAAACTTATTTGTTTATAATTCGTTAAACATACACAATATATCAGAAAGTTGCAAATAAAATTTACACAAATCTTAAACGGATCGACTGCATCACAGTTAACTTCAAGTATTATACATAAGGAGCTTGTGGAATAATGAAATGTACAGTTTCGGCCACACGCAGGTATCTACAGCTCCGTATGAAAAAATGCTTGTAAAAAATTATATTCATTCGATCTGAGCTTCAAGAGAACCCTAGGTGACGCTATAACCAGACCATAAACGTTCAAAATGAAATCCGTAACTTTAGGCGTAAACACACAACTGCCAACCTTCGCTGAAACGTATTTAAGAGCGCGAGAATTTCTCACAGCAGTGTGCTGGGATTGATACACTGTGTCGCTGAATAAACAGAGCCCGAACGTTTCGAAGGACCGTACCGCCTTCATCTACAGGTTCAAGCAGTCCTTGGCCTGCTTGACCATGCAGATAAAGGCACTACGGTCCTTTCACGCGTCGGAGAACCATTTACCAAACGATACAAGTAACATCCCAGAAGACTCAAATCTTCGCATTTAATAGTTTTCGGGGTGAAGTGTAAAGTGGCAGATATGACGTGTATGAAGTGGCAAATATCAACTCTCCATCTTCGACGTGAATGCAAGAACTCATAATTCCTGCCTGAAAATGCCCAGCACGCAAACGATGTGTACGACACTTCTCTTTCGTCACCCAATATTATCACTCTTCGATCCTCTTACAGATGGTTCCAAGTTTTTTTTTTTTTTAATTTCGGGAACTCGTTATAATGTTTATATGATGTATGATGTGACATGGGGTAACTGCAACAAGGCCAATACAACTGTACGTCTTGATACTACTGTGTCAGCAGATTTTAAAAAAAAGGGGGTCGCTGCAGTAAAGGACGTGACGTGGGCTAGGATAAAGGAAACAGAAGGGGTAGGCCTGCGGACATGTGAATATAAATACGAAGAAAAAGAGGGAGGGCGACGATGACGTGCATGAGGCAGAGGAGGAGGCAAATGAAGCTGTAATTTTTTATACCGGTGATCGTTCTCCCACTTTTTCGCAAATGTCTGGGAAACTTTACGAAGGGCCTTTACGTAGCAAAGGGCCAAAATACGTGGCTGATTAATGAAATGCATGTAGTAAAATTTCTATTAATTATTTTTAGAGCGCCTGGCTGAATTGAAATCCAAAGTAACATTCACGCCCCTGTGTTCGTACGTAGCTTCATGCAAAGCGGCTAAATCGTTCGAAAGTTACTTGTTTTTAGTTGGGGACGTATAGACAAACACACGGACATCATACAAAAGTCCCCCACTCCTCTCCTGAGCCACATAAGACCATTTACTTCCAACAGGTAAACGGCATCGAACAAAACAAGGGGGTGGTCCCAAATGGAGTAGCTCGAAAAATGAGCAAATCCTGGCCCTCTTTTATCAAACCAGATTTCGCAAAAACAGCATGAATCTTGTGGTTTATGGCATCCGTGAACAAACGTTAACACAGAATTTCATAAATTATTCGCCAGTTACTGTTTAAAACAAGTTTACAACAAACAGAATTTATGACATGTACTGTCCTTCAAATATTTGCAGTGAGGCCAAAATGTACCGTCATCTAAGAAATATACAATTCAGTGTTCTATTTCTAGGCATAATTACCACTAGAACTACTTTGCCATATGTAACCTTAGAGTCACGCTACCAAGCGAACGAATTGGCACACATGCAGTTCCCCATACATCATCTTATCAACTTGAACCATCTAATTAAATGTACTTTCTGTTTTTTTTTAGCGCCATGTGCCATCACTACTGTATTAATCTAATCAGCAAATGGAGTCCTCTGTCAAGATTTGGAAACGCCGATGTAAATAAAAAACCTCATCACAGTTATTCCTGTCAACACACCCATATATGAGTGGCAGAATTCTCAGTACATACACAGGATATAACTAAGCAAACTCAACCTGTAACTCCACAGGAATTCCCAGACAACTCCATTCCAAACTAACAGCACCAATTTAGAAGTGTGGTACAATACAAAAATGAGGCACAACCTAGAATCTGTAACAGTCAAAGATAGGTGATATAACGTTCATACAAAGAACTACGTCAGCTCCATGGTAAAAAGTTTTCCCTCTACACCTGACAACTATTCTGATGGAGACACAAATCCCCCAAGTTATAAAACACGACACTCCTTATTATGGTCATAGACACCTTGTCACTGGCCAATATCCTGAAAAAAACTTAAAAAATTCTACAGCTACAAAACTATTTTTAAACTACTTTCCTTCCCTGTAAAGGAAGAAACCAGGCTTTTGAGATAATCACATTTGTATGTTTGTGTTTGTGTGCATCTATTTCAACTTTTGAACCAGCTGCCCACTTTTCACAAACTATGACCACTGGAAAACACCTCAGTGCCATCCATTTTCATTTCCAACAGTCTTTCACTAATAACATGATGCAAGTGCAAATTTCTGAGGTGGGTGTGACACTAGCACCATTACAGTAGGGTCCCAAAATGAGGCATGGTAATGGGCCTTCAAAACATATGAAACTTATGTTAAGGTAATATTCTTACAGAATGCAAAATAACAACACAGTAGTTCCACAGAGATTTTCTTTCGCATACCATATTATGATCACAATTAATAAACAAATTTAGCCAGGTATGTGAAAAGTGGTATGGAGGTGGTCATCAAGATAACAACATGTTATGAATAAAATATTGTTTCAGAGTCAAATGCAAACATAACAACAATGCCAATATTTCAGTTATAACCAAGCAAATGTCATATATACAGATTTGGGCCAAAGTAATAACATTTAAAGATTTTCAACTACAATACCATTTTAATCGCTTGGTACATGTGTGTCAATACAAACTAAAATAATGAAACAAACCAGGCAGGAAATGGGGCACATAAATTATGTATGTAGTGTCCACACACTGATTTCTGAACTTCAATCAAAATATACATTTCTCCAATAAAGAATGAATAATAAGCTTCAAACAAATCCCACAAAGAACATGTGACAGGATACCCACTTCTTTACACTTTCTTTTCCATTTCTATACTCAGCCCAGTGGCAATCTAACTACAGCACTGCACGATTATTTCTGTGGACACTTAATACATAACACTGGAAATTAAATTGATTTTTATTTGCTCAATTTCCTAGTATCACGACTTTTAACACCACTGTAAAGTTTAAGAGAAAATACGAAGGTATCTTCATATCACCCCCCACACACACACTTCACTTATGTAAGTAATGTGTTAGACATAATACTTCACAACTTTCTAATGTATGTAATGCCATAATAAGTTTTT
>Ga0123354_10018258_pt1 | contig 10994 bp, 9 predicted proteins | sample TergutLab28metaG_2_FD_97872 | JGI IMG/M metagenome (GOLD analysis project Ga0123354, IMG submission 97872) | Labiotermes labralis P4 segment gut microbial communities from Petit-Saut dam, French Guiana - Lab288 P4 | ecosystem: Host-associated > Arthropoda: Insects > Digestive system > Gut ... | reverse complement strand
TCAGCTGCGAAGGTGATGGGCACAGTCTTCTGGGATGCAGAGGGGTTGATTTTGGCCGAATTCCTGGAACCTGGGCAAACCATCACTGCTGCTCGTTATGTCCAGACACTGCACAAGCTCCGTTGTGCATTGTGCAATAAACATCCTGCATGACAACGCTTGCCCCCACGCCGCTCGCCTCACATCGGAAGCAACTGCAAAGATGGGGTGGGACGTTCTTCCACACCCCTCCTATAGCCCTGATCTGGCACCCTTCGACTACCATCTTTTCGGATTTGTGAAGGATCAGCTGCGCGGACAACGTAATGAGACAACGGAGGCAATTCAGAAAGCAGTGCAACAGTGTCTTCGGATGGCTGGAACGGAATTTTACAAAAGGGGAATTTTCAAATTCCCAAAACGCTGGGAGAAATGTGTACAAAGAAGTGGCGATTATGTGGAAAAATAAAGAAAGGTCTGCAGATTAAGGTGGTGTATTTGGTTTGTCAATAATAAAGCATGTTACTTTACAAAAAATTGTTGCTCATGACTTTCGGTACGACCCTCGTATATATATTCTTAAAGTACCAAAAATTAAGAAAATTGTAGTATATGAAATGAAATTTCTTGTACCAAACTACAGCTGCCTCCAGAACCCCTGACTAGGGGGCAACCACCCCCAAATTCCTGTTCTCTCTGTCCTCAACTGAATTTGTTGAACCCCCCAAACAAAATTCCTGGGTACGCCACTGTAATGCTGTTAAAAAATGCTGTGAATAATGAATTATGCATCAACAGCCTTCATTTATATAAATTAAAAACAGGATTAGTCTAACATGGTAAGCAACAATTTCACAAGATTAACCATTTACAAGAAATATAGGAATGTATCTGCAAAACACCTTGTGACAATGAGTACACTGAAATTCAAATTCAATGTTTTATCCTCCTAACCAAGTTCCTAAATCTCTATGTGTCACTAGGATACAGTCTACTGCTAACAGTAAGCATTACATAAACTGGATGGCAAGTTACTGAGAATTTAACATGATAATCCTTGTCTTGTAACCATAAAGTCCTATTACAAAGGGCTATAAGTGCAGGTATGAAATTATTTAAAACGGAAAATGCATCACTAAGAGTAGACAGTCTGAAATTCATGATGTGCAATAACCAATGTTCACACGGATGTACAGACATGCTTGTCACATAATGAATACAGTTTTTCATACAGTAATGTTAGTACCACTTGAGCATACTTCAGATAAAATTATTCCACACACTCTACACATGTCCATATCATGTCATATCTGTATTAACGCACAACAAATACATCACCTACTAACCTGCCATGACAAAAAATGTACATGCCAGAGGTAGTGTATATACACAGGAATGAGAGAACCTGCAGCAATATCAGGTTAGAGTGCTGTGCTAATTGACTTACATCACAAGCATACAAAAACCACATTGTTCTTTTAATCCCTCTTGTATCAGAAACTGGTGCAGGATTTGAAACCAGTCTGGCAAGGGATACAGTGTAGTAGTACTTCATACTTAATCCTGTCACCTGATGGAAGAAACAGAACCCATCTCCAGAACACTGTGACTTGAAATCAAGAGTGTAGCTATGGCAGCTTGAGTAGCGCAGCCACATCAGGCAACAGAGTTGAAGGAGTGGAAAAATGAAAGAAATCTGATTTTCTGTGCTTAACAAATTTTACCAATCAACACAATGTTATGTATCACAAGAAATGGGTCTTCTGAAGCCACAGTGTGAGAACCACAAATCTCACAAAGTACTTGGTCCATTGTCTTCAAAACATAACACACACAACTCATTCCTGCTTATTCAGTCCATCGGTGTGCACAGTGTGCATTGGTGCACACATAATAAAGTCTCATCTCTTCCTGAAATATAAAAAATGCTAATTTAGTATACAGGACAATTTAATTTTGGTATTACAGCCCACTCAAATAAAATCTAATTTTATTCTGATCCAGGTCAGTCCAGTCTAATTTTTCACTACTATTTCACATATATTACAAGAGTGCACACCATGTCTATCTCAATTTTAAAAAATTTGTGTTTTGAAATTTTAACCACCGAACTCTGTATGCATTGGTTGTTACTTAAGTAGAGCAAAAAGAAATTAACACTTACGGTGAGAAAAATCACTTCCTGTGTTGGTCCAGTCACTGAGATTGGAACTGACTACTTACATCCATACACACATATGTACATACACACACACACAAGCACAAACACATTTTATGGATCCATCATCTGTTCAGTGATGGCTTGAATATGAAATTGGTCATAAACAATACTGGATTGTGATATACAATCTGATATGTGACTGGTGCAGAAAAGTTTCTTAATAGTCATTATGAGTTAAATTTTTTAGTTCTTTATTAATTACAGAGGATAGACAGAATTATGTAAGCAATACCAGGAAAACTATGACATGTCAGGATGGATGGTGTCCTAGTCAAGATTCATTCCAGGGACTACAGTAACAACTACTGAAGTTGATCTGTTATCTGTTAAACTAGATGGTATTTAACCTGAGGTAATACAAATACGACCTTATTCAGTGACCGCCCATTTATAGAGAAAAATCCTTAATTCCAGGAAGACATGTGCATGTCAGTAACTGAAAGAATTGTGTATATATATATTTGTAACATAACTTACTTCAGCTCGCCGAGTCTGTGCCTGGAAAAATACTGCTTCTCGGTGATTGCACTTCGGACAAGGATGATCCTCGCTTCGAGGCAAAGTGGGATCAGAGATTACATCTGACACAATATGTGTTAGTTCACTGTAAAAGCAAGAGAAGTGTAATTTGGTAAGCCTTCTGGCTACAGCTGTATTTGTAATAGCTATGGTATGATTATGACAATAAGGGGCTTCATTGGTTTAGTTACACTGACTTCATTGAAGTATTAAATGTATGGGCTTCTATTAAATGTGTAACATCATGATATCAGTAAACCTGAAAGCAATACAGGTAACAATATAGCTAGTGTAGTAGATAACAGATTCTGTGATAGCCTAGGTTATATTTTGTAGTGTTCAGATATACCTGTGGGGTACAAAATTAAAAGCAAATCCAAATTATGTGCCTGATGGTCTTTATGAAGAAAATGGACTTTTGTGGTCAACAAAATATTGCTTATGATGAAAAAAAAAATTGCAGCACTTTACCCAAATGTATGATACAGTAGTATCATCTATATGCTGCATGTGGTGATTATTCCCCACAATTTCACATTATGTGTGATCATAAATGTTACTGAGTAAATAAGAGTTGCCATTGGGTATGGGAATTCAAATTTCTATAGTAATGTTGCCTTAGCTCCAGTTGTGCTGAAAATATTTATATTAGTAACATATGGGATTAATTTAGGTATAAATTATAGTCACAACTATTGGCAACTCTTGAATAAGCCACTGCTGGCAATAATGTATACTTTGTCTTCTAACCTGAGATACATGCATATAAACTTTATCTTCAACTCATCACCTCTCATGTCAGAGTAATATTAAACACAAGTCAAATGACCCTGCAATTAATGTTGCGATACATTGTTTAGCAGGCGTGTTAGTAGTGCACAAACTGGCCTGTGTGAAAGCAATTCTCTCAGTGTTGTTGGACCATTATTGACCTTTTACAGCTAGTTTGTAGTCAACAATTAAAAAGCAAAATGTTCAACTAATTGGCAGTGCCAACAATCATTCATTTAGTCTTCGTATAATCCTCAAAAATCTCAATTTAACTCTTAATAAAGTGTAGTAGCAGATGCAGCAAGCCAGGAATCAAACATGGGGCTTTATAAACCAATACTATCTGACCACATACAGACTCAGAATAGTTCACACTAGTGTTCTAGATGAATAAAATCAGCACTCCCTGTTATAAACTTATTTCTGCTTATCATTACCCCCTGTTTCTGCTCACTAACAATGATCCATGTTTATTACTACTGCTTGCATGTAACTAACAACAGCCAGCCCATATGTACACGGGAACCATTAAGCATGTAGAAATATTATGTACTGAAATATAATTTAAACGTCTACTGAGTGGCATAGTTTATTCTGTACATCTGGGCACCAAAAAAGTTACTAGAAAATTTAGATAATGTCTGTTTATGACCGTGTCCAATAAAAAACCTTATCTACTGTTCAATTTGTTAGTTTGTTTACTCACTCAATTTCATGCATGATTTTGTTGACATATATGCAATTGCTGTCAGCTAGCTGCTTATATTCACAATTCCGACACTGAAATATAAAATATAATTCATAATTTGTACAACCAAATTCACAGGCAAAGAATAAGTACTATAAAAATTTCGCTTTTGAGATTTTGCAAATATTCATTAGACCGAAACGCCCTCCACAGTTAGACAAACTGCACTTACTGCATAAAGCAAAACTTTGTTCTCTTTATCCTCCTTTGGGTACAACATGTTGTTACTGTAACAAAAATATTCTTGTAAATTAAAATAGTCACAATTAACTGCTAGCAGATAACCCACAACTAACAAATTAATTTATAAATAACAAACCATTCCTGACAAAACCTAATACCAACAAATCCAGGCCCATCATCATGTGTGTCAAAACCTGTTGCTTTAGACATAATTTGTATTTTATAACACAGAATATCCAACGACAACACTATAGAAAACTTTTTAGGTTATAGTTTCTAGTACACAACAAAATGTTTATAGGAAGTGGAACTCACAGATTACAGATTACTACGCCAGTCAACTGATAGCCCAAGTATGAGTGCTGATCCGGAGAGTCAAATTAGTGATCTAAAATTACCCAACACACTCCGTGTTTTTAATTTTCCACTTCCGCTATGTTCTTCATTCTGTAAAATGAAAGCTTTTGAGTTAATGAATTCATCACCACAAACGAAAGAAATACAAAAAGAGTTTTGTCCCTGTGCTCACCAAGAGTAAATGTAGGGGCAGTGGAGGTATAGCTCCATTGATGTCTGACTTCGGAGCTGGATCGGCAAGTGAGCTGCCTTGTCCCCGGGAAATGGTCCCCCAGTACCCATGAACAGGGGACTGGTTGGTCCCCAGAGACAATCTGGGCATTTTTCATTAGCGATAAACCCCTCGATTTTGTGGAAGTCCAGTTCCGGATCGTTCCGCCCTAGCCCAGTTAGTGTACGCACTGCACTGCTACTAGATATGTATAAGAAATAAAACGAGTTGATAATGGGGATGGACCCTTTGCGACAGTATGAACACATTGGCAATGATGTTTTGAGAAATTCTTTGTCGATGTTGGCAATGAGGTAAATTTCAAGTCTCCATGTAACAACACGGCAAAATGGCTGCCGTGGTAGGAACATTTGTTCGTAAAGGTGCGGTTGGCGTATCAGTTGGCGGCAAGCTTCTCCTGCAAAATGCGGGGTCGTTATATTTTGCGCAGTAAGGATTTAATTGTGTTATATAGGTTGAATAGGAATCGTTTAGCATTATTTGCCGTCTGGTTTAGAATAGGTGCCACAGTGGTTATTTTCAGTATGTGTTATTAGTATAATAATATTAGTATATAATGAGGTAAATAGTTGGTACGTATTGCGAATCGGAGTCCGTAATTCTTATCATGCTGTACCCTTGTTTTCTGAATTGGAATATACCCACTCCGTGTAAAAAAACCAGGTGATCAAGGCACTGTTCAAGTGCTTGGTTCTGGGTTAGAATCCAACAGGAAAAAATTGATATATGTCAGCATTTCTACTGTCTTGTGCTGATACAGGCCTTGTGACATGCAGATCGCCTATATAAGAAGTCCTTCCAGATGTCAACAGACATTGGGAATTACTGAAAACAGGATGCCCTGTGCCTAATTGGCATGTAGCGCCATAGAGATAATTGGCAGACAAATGCTGTTCTAATTTCTAGACAAGTAGCAGTTGTATTTGGTGGTTCACTGTACCCTGTTACAATGGTTGGTTCATGTGTTGTATTCATATTGTTGGGCCTCTCCATTGTTTGCGTATAGGATATGTCTGTATTAGTATAAATCCGCATGTTTTTCTCATAGATTCAGAGACAATATGAACTCTGTGTTGGTGTGTCTTGTATGCTGGTAGACTTCCACATTTTATATGCAGCCACCTAACAACTTCTACATTTTATTAACATTTATAGAGTTTATCATACAATGATCCACTGCTTTTATTGAATTGTAATTTTAATAATGTTAATAATTTGTAACTTTAGCAAGCACAAAGCTCAGTCTCCCTGAGGATGGTGCAGAGGCACTGAAACATCTAGAAGTACTTATAAAATATTTTAGTATATATGTTTGTGCATTTGTTGGTACAAATAATAAACGGTACAAAATGCACGGTATGTGCCTCACAATAGACATTGCAATTTTTTTTCCCAGTGTTTATTATAAAGTTATTTCTGTGAAACCAAGGTCCCGATTCCTTCATAACATATTTAATTTTATATTAAAGAGCACTTTCATTTTTTTCAATGATCAACAAATTGGTATCATCTGCAAATAAAACCAAATTTGCCTCTTGGATATTTAATGGATGGTTATTTATAAAGAGTACAATAGTAACAGAATGTTGGAAGTGTTTTTGATAGCAGACAGTTCTAACATGCCTGGGTATGTGGGACCAGCACAGAATGCTTCATTATAACATAGTATAAGCTGTTCTAATAGAGACAGAAATAGAAGTTTGAACAAATAAGATACTCCAAAAATCCACTCAGGAATAACCAACATTAGGGTAATGACAAGCATGAAAACAAGTCTCTTGCAGAGAATTATTTAAGAAATATAACACTTTGAAGTCTAGGCCCGAGCAAGGCTCAGGATGTGCCAGCTTTCTGGGCGGACCACAGCCAAGTACAGGTCAGATTATGCTTTTGTGTATGTATGTAACATTCAAGGCTTGAACTTGGGTTTGGGTCACATGGAAAAATATGTCAAAAATGCCCGGGTTTCTGGACCCAACAAAGTACTAAAGAGCTGGAGCACAAAGTGTTAATACACTTCACTTGCCATCAAGATTATACTCTTATTTTTGTCATGTGTCATAACCATTGTGGAAAACTTTCAGACCAGTTGAGATGTACACTGTAGAAACCCTCATGAAGTATCGTAAATGACTGACTTCATAGGAATCAAGTTTTAATATTTTCCATTTTGTATGTTGTGGAGTATTGCAGGCAGATGCTGGCTTCCCCAGTTTTCTATATGAGCTTGTTCAAACCTGTACAAGGTTTCATTCCAAATTCTTCATTGTCTGTCTGTCTTTAATAAGTCGTGACAGTATCATTAAAAGCTTAAATCGTGTTATAAAAGGATGAATATTGCATTACAAGGTGGTCTCTTCCCTTGCTCTTATTCAGTAGAAGAGTTTTGTTTAAGTGAAGGTCTTAAGTAAGTTCATGGTAAATGTTTGTGAAGAAAATAGTTCTGTCATATAAATATTTTCTTATTTGTGATATACTATTTTTAAGAGATATCTTGAATGGCTGTGTGGGCTAGGTAGCTCAGTCGGTATAGCAACTAACTATGGGCTGGACGGTCTGGGATCGAATCCTGGTGGGGACAAGATTTTCTGCCTGTCCAGACCGGCCCTGGGGCCCACCCAGCCTCCTGTAAAATGGGTACCAGGTTTTTCCAGGGGGTAAAGTGCGGCTGGGGCGTGCTGCTGACCACTTACCCCCTTCTAGTGCCGCAGTCATGGAAGAGTAGAGCTGTACCTCTACCCCCCCTCTGGGCCACACTGGGCCTGTAATGGGATCACTTTACCTTTTTTTTTTATCTTGAATGGCTGTAACAACTAATTGTGTTTATGGTTGTGCATGTTTTGTACTGAATTTGCCTTTGTATCAGTATTTGTTTGTATAATAACATGGTACAACCTTGCCTGGCCCAGGAAGAGAATTGTAGAATGTTAATAAATTCAAATTTTGAACATGAAGATAGGATGGTCAGTGAATAATGATGTCAGAAGAATGTGAAAGGAAGCACTTGTGACCTGATTTGGGCTACTGACACAACACTTACTTGGGGATACTGAGGAAAACCACAAAAAATCACAGTCACTTTAACAGTTCTTAAGGATGAGATTAGATCGTGGCATCTCGAGCATAGGAAGTAGGAGTGAAGTGTACTTGACCATGGTGTGAATATGATGTTGCAGATCACAGCAAAGGGGAGCCAAGAAGTGGTTTCCAGATTATGAATTTACCAAGCAGTTTGAAGGTCCAGTAATGTATCCTGATGAGCGGTCATCGCTGTGGAAGATGCCTCCATGGAATCACATACTCACTCCAGTTGAGAAGAAAGTTCGCAATTTTACCCTGAACTTTGGCCCTCAGCATCCAGCTGCTCATGGTGTCTTGCGGCTTGTGCTGGAACTAGATGGAGAGGTATGGTCATCTTTGTGTTCCAGGATTATGTATTTTTAGTTTTCCATAGCAAGTTTTTTCTTTGGATATGTAGTACAGAATTGGACATGCTTTCTTTTGAGTCAGTCACAACATCATTGTGGTGGACACTAATTAAACTGCATGCATTTTGAGGCCACCCCACTTAGTACCTTTGACTCCATACCCTTAACAAGGAAAGTAACTGTGCACTTGTTTCATTTTGTTTCAGACTGTGATGAGGTCTGATCCTCATATTGGCCTTCTACACCGTGGTACAGAGAAGCTGATTGAGTACAAGACGTACACGCAGGCACTGCCTTACTTTGACCGACTAGACTATGTTTCAATGATGTGCAATGAGCAGTGTTACTCACTGGCTGTGGAAAAGCTTCTCAACATAGATATTCCAAAGAGAGCGAAGTATATTAGAAGTGAGTGTTATTCCTTTGCTCTAAGAGTGCTAGGAGTAACAACTTAGTCTTTGTATAATGCAGAACAAGCAAGTCTGGGCTAATGCAAAAACTGGATTATTGGACTGTGGGTTTATGAACATCATATTGAGATGCAGGTACAGAAACATGACTGTGGAATGGTGGCACATCACGTGATGACGTATGTATAAAGCCTTATAGCCCAGCATCCATCAGTCTGAATATTATAAATGTTTGTGTTGACATATGGAGAAAAGTCAGTAATTCTAGTTTTGCTATATTGCTTGTTATGAAGTCTCATATCATGGTTTGCATTTTCATCTCAAAATCATGTATCCCTTCACATGAATAACCTATATTGTATGTTTGTTTATCTCGAAACATGTAGTTTTAATAGTGACAGTAACTAGATGGTTTGGCGTAATAAGGAATTTCTCTAGATTTGTATTTTAGAGGTGCCTGGTTTGAAAATTGGCCAGATTGTTGGCTATCATGACTCAGGTTCTTATGAGGTCTTCCCAGGCAAATGCTGGGATAGTACCTTGAGTATGTCATTACTGCTTCAGTTCATATCCTTTCCAGTTTATCACTTATAAGTTATCCTACCATTTGATGCTCTGTGGTCTGAATTATTCAATGCACTGTAAAATAACCCACAAAAAATGAAGATAAAAATACCAAGAAAGAAATTGATGCTTTTTTACATTCCCATAGTGGAAAATTAATAAGCCTTTATATTTTTCTGTTTTTCTATCTGGAAGCCAGAAGTGTCTATAAGTTATTTTATGTATTCCTAAGTTAGTTTGAGGTGTTGGTGTGTAATGGTGACATGGTGCTTACAAGAATTAAAATTTGTGTCAGGGGGCATGTAAAATTAAGATACATAAACTGCAGTGCTCAAGATACACACTTGGTAGTGAACCTTCGGGATCCATAAAAAGCAGAGAATTTCTTGGCTAGTTGAGAACTAGTTAGCCTCTCAAGAAGGACTCTGCTCCATGGAGTAAGTAAACTGCAGCAGAAAAACGAAGTTTGTCTATAGGTGCAGTGTGGATGCATATGACAATAATACATTTCCATGGCATTGTTACAGCAATGTTTGCTGAGATAACTCGACTTCTGAACCACATTATGGCCATTGGCACACATGCATTGGATATTGGTGCCCTGACACCATTCTTCTGGTTGTTTGAAGAGCGTGAGAAGATGATGGAGTTTTATGAGCGTGTGTCTGGAGCGAGAATGCATGCTGCTTATGTTCGACCAGGCGGCGTAAATCAGGTATGTGCATAGGCTGTATGTGCTGCAGAAGTGGGTGGGACTCTGGTGCCTTGTTGTAATAATGCCAACACATTTCTGTGGTACTGTCTATGCTGTTTAAGATATTTGACATATACAGATGGAACAAGGTAATTCCTGAGTTGGGCCTTCTGGTTTTGGCTTCATGCTGTGCTGTGGATAGATACTGATATTTTGAAGGAATGTATTGCCTCCATCTTTAGTGTTGAAGGATTAGGCAGCATATCTGAAAAATCAGTATCCACCTGCAAGACTGCACAGTGTCAGACCCAAAAGACTAATATGATCAGTTCCTGCTGAGAAAACGTGAAAATTAATGTAAAATACTTCTCTTGTGATATTTGTGATGCTGGTAGTGGTATTGTTGGAGATACAAGTTTTGTGGGATATGATGCTGTGTTGAATGGTGAATGGTGAACTGATGTTGTGGAGGAGATTGTTTCCTTAATCTTCAGGCAGTCACTTTTTGCACAAAAAAGTGTGTGATTATTTGAAGATGGAGGAGGCTGTATGCTCCCCTGAACTGTCTGTAGCTGTTTACTGAACATGGTGTCATATCTGAAAAGGCTGTGATGTTCAAGATATTTTCAGTTGAGTAAATCTGTGTGATTGTTTCCCTTTTCTATAACAAAGTTAGAAGAGTGCATGGAAATAATGTACATACATGTTTTAATCACCAGGGTCATCACTTATTCTTGTTAATTTTTTACCTTGGGGATAATGGTACTCTACGAGGTCTGTTAGAAAAGTATCCGACCGTATTTTTTTATGCGAACACCTGATGGATTATAATCTAGCGCGCTTGCATGAGCCGACCTTGAACCTTAGTGCGCATGCGTGAATTTTTTC
>Ga0123354_10018257_pt1 | contig 10994 bp, 9 predicted proteins | sample TergutLab28metaG_2_FD_97872 | JGI IMG/M metagenome (GOLD analysis project Ga0123354, IMG submission 97872) | Labiotermes labralis P4 segment gut microbial communities from Petit-Saut dam, French Guiana - Lab288 P4 | ecosystem: Host-associated > Arthropoda: Insects > Digestive system > Gut ... | reverse complement strand
GGAGTGGCTTGTGATAACGTTGTGTAGGGAAGAGTGGCTTGTGATAACGTTGTGTAGGGAGGAGTGGCTTGTGATAATTTCGTGTAGGGAGGAGTGGCTTGTGATAACGTCGTGTAGGGAGGAGTGGCTTGTGATAACGTTGTGTACGGAGGAGTGACTTGTGACAATGTTTTATAGGGAGGAATGACTTGTGATGATGATAATGATAATGATAATGATGATGATAATAATAATAATAATAAAATGCAGAGTTCTACATGAACTGCTTGGCAGATTGTACAGCTGTGTTTTTGTTATAGCAGCCGGTGGGTGTATTTACATTTGATTTAGTTTTATACAAGCCAGTACATATAATTGCCTCTGTGCTGTAATGTTATGGGAGTTGTTGCATATAGTTATCACTGCTTTAGTATTATATAAGCTGGTACGTATAGTTACCACTGTGCTTTAATGTTAGAGTAGATGGTACATATATTTACGACTGATTTAGTGTTATATAAGGTGGTACGCATAGTTACCACTGGGCTTTAGTGTCATGGCAGCTGGTATGTATAGTTACCAATGTAGAATACTTTGTTTTGCAGTTGGTACGTATGGTTACCAATGTACTTTAATATTGCAGCAGTTGGTACATAAATCCACCACTGTGTCTTATTGTCGCAGCTGATATATATATATATAGTTTGAACTATGCTTTAACGTTATACCAGCTGATACATATAGTTACCATTGCGTTTTAGTGTTACTTCATCTGGTAAACATAGTTACCACCGCGCTTTAATATTATAGTAGCTGGTACGTAGAGTTAGTACTGTGCTTTAATGTTACAGCAGTTGGTACTTACAGTTGCCACTGTGTTTTATTGTTATTTCGTTTAGTACATAGTTACCACTGTGTTTTAATGTTATAGTAGCTGGTACGTATAGTTACCACTGTGCTGTAGAGTTGTAGTTGCTGGTAGATGTATTTACCTCTTTGCTGTAGTGTTACAGCTTGGTACACATAGTTACCACTGTGTTTTAGTGTATAGCAGCCGGTACATGTAGTTACCACTGTGCTAGTTACTTCCGTGCATTAGAGGTTAAAGCTTATTTGTCAGCGAGGGCGTCAGTCGGTGTCCCTTGGCAGAATATTTGCAGATGGCGCATAAGCCGGTCACAGACTTGCGAACTGTGTCCTTGCCGCAGGAAGCGCAGTTGGAGTGTGTAATTATTAATCTTCATTAGGGCAGTCACGTGACAGAAGTGTCTGTGCGTGATGTCCTGTTTAAGCCATCAGCCCTGTCAATGAATTACAAGCTGATCGAACGGGAGGTCCAGGTTTACACCCCAAACATGTCGCAGAGCGGAGTAAAGAATAGGGAACACGACTTCCTAATTTATGGATAACAAGAATGTGCCAGACCCTGCCCGTTTGACTGTGCCAGCCGCAAATGACGCCAAAACCTGGCTTCTGTAACCAGACGCCTTGGTGCACGTGGGATTCTGATATCATTGTCCGCTGCTCGCTTACACGTGCAATTAGTTGTGGGTCGCTCGCGTTATTGTTGTTGAGACGCCTTGCAGTTGCTGCAGGTCTGCATGCCACAAGACCTCAATATCAGTCGTCCCATTAAGCTTCTAATCTCGTGCGAGCCACTCCTTGTAAGCCACGCAATTCAGCCCAGCACCAACACAAGTAACATCTGTTGCAACATGGTGTGTGATGGTGTGTCAGCAGGCCACACCAATCATACGTGAATCGAGATGCTCTGTTTTATCCACATTTCCTTTCCTTTTATGTTTAGGGACATACAGACTTTCATGTTATGTGTGCTGTATCTTATAATGTGTTTTGCTAAGAGCACTTACTGCGTTCTTATGGACTATAATGTAAAATGTCTATGTATATACGTATGTATATATGTATGTATGTATGTATGTATGTATGTATGTATGCATGTGTGTATGTATGTGTGTGTGTATGTATGTATGTATGTGTGTGTGTATGCATGTATGTATGTATGTATGTATGTGTGTATGTGTGTATGTATGTATGTGTATGTATGCAGACGTACACCCTCCATTCATACAAGTTGTCTAGTGATGCTTAACCTCTATTCGCCTCGCGGCCCAATTCCGATCTGTTAAACCCTGACGCCCACAAATGCCTCTAAGGCAATATTACTGCAATTTTTGAACTGTCACAAACATGTGTGTTTGTATACTGCACTGCCGGCGAACAAAGTAAACACATTCACACGCTGGAGCACCTCCCCCCCCCCCATCCCATTGCGATACTGCATGAAAATCGGCCATGTGACATCACTCACAAACCAAATTATATTATGACCATGGATAACCATGGGTGACTTAGTGACAACAAGGGTATTGCATAACTTTCAGAGAAGGCACAACATAATTTTTATGTTAATATATGTTACATTTTAATGTCAAGATACGTAAAGGGACAAGTGGCGGTTGGCCGCCGTGCTGGAGACGCTGTTCGGACGCCGCATCAAGATGACAATTGCGCGGTCCTTCTGCTTCAATTCCGTAGTGCATTGCAGTGTTTGTTTTAGATCTGCAAGCAGTGCGGAAGTGAGGTGGAAGAGGCTTCGGTAACATCTAGCAACTGGTCACACCTTCGGTAACATCTAGCAACTAGTCACACGTTTCTAAACTCAGGATTTCGTTCGTACCTGACTCCTTGACTACTTCAAGTGCCATCTGGGATCTGCACACCAGATGGATGTAATCTGAAGCCAGCTTGTTCTGGAAGCCTATAAAGCCTATCAGACTCTAGCTGTTACCTAAAGCCCAGTGGTTACTATATGTACCACCAGGTTAAACATTCAGAGTTCCCGCATTCTGGCCATACACTGTATTTATGTGTTTTGTGTCGATCTCAGAACAAACAGCGATTATTTCCCTATACAGCATTAACTAACTTGTTTTTATAACCGAGACGGATATTGTGTTTACTGCGCGGTACGAACTGGGTCTTGAATTCTCATTAATTGTAGGCTGCAATTTGTTAACCATGTTCAGCTCAAGAATCGCTGTTGGCTATGATATTGTTGCAGGACACCTAAATACCCCGTGTCAAGACATAATTTTGTACCATTTTGCTTCAAAAGGTTACACCGAATCATCAAGACTTTTCGCATTGACCCCACACACGTTACAGTTCCATTCCCAATTAATGGTTCACACTTTCCCACACTCCCATCTCCGTTCATTCCGCCCTGATCATGCTGCATTTCCACTGGAGTGGTTTAGTTTTTGTAACTCTTCAGTCTGCCTTCAGTACTCCGTCAATGAACGCCGTCTGTCAGTCACCCACAAACACAATGAACGTCACCGGTGTTCAGCCATGTTTTGGCCGTAAACACAGCACTTTGGACACACATAATTTAGCGACGAATTTATAACGTCATAAAAGTAAGTAAGGTGTTTCACATAGGTGTGTTCGCTGAGCAACAGCACACTGTGGTAATATTGACAACTAATCTCACCTTACACGCTGTTATTTTCTGATACTTTTACTGCCGATAACCAATAATTTATCGCCACGCACCATCAGCAAGGCGCTGCCAGCTGCACAGAAAGGCTTTATAAGGTTACTTACTGTTAATGAAGTGTGTGGAGTTTCTGATATATTCCTCTATTACCTTACTGCCGATACTTTCCTACTCGGCTGCCCTGGTTACACTCTGTTGGGATAGCCTGTTTATTATCGATTTTATGCACTGAAAGTGTAAGATTGGGTAGTTGTTGCACTTGAGATGTTCTCAGTTTTGACAATATAGTAGCTAAATTTTCAAAGATAAAAAAAATAAATAAATTAGGGAGTCAAATTTATTTTTAAAAATAAAAGGGACGCGAATAGAGGTCGGTATTGCAGACCTACCGCAGTGCGTGCGGTTGTAAACATGTGGTTGGGTGCGAGATGTCCGTTGTGTGTTGTGCGTTAAGTCAGCGACTGGAAATGGGGAGAAAGCGAAGCAAACATATAAACTTGACATAAGTTACATGTTTGTAAATTTGTGTGTTCTCCCAAACCGCCAGGTGAACTGGTGAAGACGGACGGTGATAGAATATTATCACGGTCTTTCAGGCAAAAGACATGGAAACCAGGAGGAAGGCGCAGTCCGAGACGTACATGCGTAAACAGACATTACAGTGCTGATCAAATGCAAAATTAGCGTCTTTGCATCTCTGAAAATAATATGGCGATTTCACACGCGTTACAACGTCAGAAACGTTAGGAACGGGCTGATGCAGATCTTCACTGTTATTACTCGAGATCTTAAGACTAAAATCGTCAACGAGTCCACGGATTCCAGCACAATTTCTAACAACTCTCAGATTCAAACTGTAACATCTCCCCTTAGTATATAAGTAGATTGTGAAGCCATTTTCGGATTCAACCTTTCGAAAGCTCAACTTTACTTCATCTTATAAAAGTACACATTCCGTACCGCACAGAGAACGTACTCTGTCTTCGTTTTAATCATGAATAGTTTCACCCTCTAAATCCTGGTGGTAATTATAGGTACCAATATATCTGAAAATGAAAGTGTGTAAGTTGTCCTTACGACTACCACAAGACAACCCTCAGACAGCATTAACCAGCTGTTTTCTGTAATGGTAGCAGGCTGTGTTCTCTGTGAGGAGCGAAATGAGATTAATGGCAGTCTTTTACACGAGTCGTGCCATGGCTCAGGCGGTTACTGGCCGGCCTTGCACAGCGGAGGACCGGGTTCATATCCATCTCTGCCCATGTGACATTTGTAGTGGACATAGTGCACTGGAACAGACCTCAGTCAGAATACTTCCGTTTTTGCTGTCAGTATGGTCCATAGTCATTCACACACCCACCTACCCAACCGGCACTGTACGATGTTGGCAGTTGTCAGGGTCACTAAAGAACACGCTTAAATCAAAATCTTCGGTCGCTTAATTCTGTTAGGGTCATAATGCTTGCTTATTGTGTGAATCGCAAGAAACACGCTAATAAACTGTGTGGGAAATAAGTGTAAAACGTTCAACAGTGGATGGGCCACCCTTTTCCTTAGTCTCTACACCAAGTTACAGCCTCGACTCTCCGCTGCAGCATCAGCATTAATTTCCCTTCATGCTGAAAGACAATTTCCTAGTACAAACACTTGGTTGAAAGAATTACGGTCTCCGGCATCACCTGTGTCCCTCAAGCTAAAAGCACAATTTCAGAACACAAACACTTGTGTAGCGGCTTCCGATGTCACAAACAACGTCGTACTCTAGAGGACTTGTGATTGATTCACATTTCACATGTCCTTCGACCGCAGCTGCTCGGGTGAAAGGCTTTCTCATTTTGAATTTAGGAACTGCGAGCAAAAGGAGACACGTTTAACAGTGGTGTAGGAACTGATATGGTTTATGACCCCTTTAAAGCCTAGTGATTACTTCACCTGCCACCAGGCTTATCATACTTAAATCCCACATGCAGCCCGCACAGTGTATTTATGTGTTTTGTGTGGATCTGAGAACGAACAGCGATTATTTCCCTATACAACATTAACTGACTGGTTTTTATAACCGAGATGAATTGTGTTTACTGCGCGGTACGGACTGAACGTCTAAATTTAATTCAGGTTTAGTTCAGACTTGAAAGAGTTGAAGGAAGCAGATGTTTCAAAACACTGCTCTACCCATTCCCTTCTCCCAGCATTACGCCCGGTCTCATTACGCGCCCCATTATACGGTGGTTATTTTCGAACTATCACACCGTCTTTCAGGTTATGTTAACCGTCAGTCAGTCGACACGGTATCTAAACTGGAAGCCCAAAATATGAAACCGTGTGGTTGGGTAGATAGGGATCAGCGTTTCGGAAAACCCCAATTCTTCAGTCTCCAGGACATACAGTCAACAACCTACCCCGAAACGTCACTGTACAAAAAACTACGTGAAGTCACATGACAAAGGCCGTCATGTGTTCGTGTTTCCCGAAGCACGTGTTTCCAGATATAAGCAGCTTCAGGTGTTTTTTCAGTGTTCCTGTGGACTGTAGGCTAACTGCTGGCACAGTCAATAAGTAACACACAAAAGTGGCCCAGTAATGCACATCTGTTTTGTTGAAGATATTTTGTCGTTTGCATTTCTGTCGTTAACCGTTTCGTTATAACTATTTAGTTAACTTAGCTACAGGAGCCACAATTAACGTCGCAGTCCTCAGCGTTCTAAACCAAAACACCGCGACGCTCCAAATATGCACGATTCTCGATTTGTGAGGCACTTTCTAATGCGCATTTATCTAACGGCAGTGAAGTGGGGTCCGTAGCAGAGGAGACGAAAGCACATGAAGAGCGACTGCATTGTAGTTCATGGCACAGTTAGGAGGGCTCTATAAACTGGAGTGAATAAATGACAGAATTATACATCTCCACAATAACAAAATTGAATTCTTTAGTTGAAAAGGAAGATATTTCCGCTTTTCTGCCACTGGACACGGCACACTTTTCATCCAGTCATCTAACTTCCTATGACGGTGCACAGTAAATTTTAAAGAACCGTCCGTTATGAGACCCACAATCCAAAAATATTATAAAATTCTTACTTAAAAATCAAATAGTGTGCCTGAATATAGATATATCAGTGGGCACACGCCGGACTGTCGAGGTTCAGATCCCGGCTGGGACATACATTTTTGTCCTCAGTACAAAATCCGGACCAGCTGTCAGGCCCACCCTGACTGCTAGTCAAGGGATATCGTGGGCTTCTTTTCCGGGGGTAAGTGGCTGGGGAGTGAATCTGACCCGTGACGTCCTTCTAATTCCGAAGTTTGGAAATCATGGACCCGCACCTCCGCGCCACAATACTTTCCTGTGATGCTTTACTTAGTTAAGTGCAGGAACGGCTTAATGTTTATTTTCAGAATATTTTGTTCCAGAAGACCTGCTAACATTCAAAATAACTGTTTCACCAGATGCTTCATTTGCAATGCATGGGGGCTGGCGCCTGTTACTGCGGATTCCAGACATGGAAACACGTGGGACTTGGTTCTTGTTGCAATAAGTAGGCCTCACTACACTTACTGCCTCCCATTATGCAGGATCCTTATTTTATCCGACAAACGTATTTGTCACTTTCCTCCGCCGTTCAGTCCGGCGTGTGGGCAAATGGCTGAGTGGACTTCGCTAGTATGTTGAGCGACATGAGAGGAAGTGACAAACGATACTTGTCAGATAAAATAATGAACGTGTATTTTGCGATTTGGATGTCTTGGAACTTCTTAATGTATATGTTGATTTAACGACGTTTTGAATGTCTTGAATATCTCGGACATTGTAAAGACGAACGACGCGTTGATTAGTGAATAATTAATTGGAAGGGATTTTGAGAGGGTGGGGTGGCCTGTAGCATAATTGAAAGTGGATTGACGATCAGCTTATGCACTTGTTGTTTATTTAACAACGCTGCCGGTAACCTAAAGCATGACAGCAGGGTCCCGAACAGAGATCTGAACCAGCAGTTCACCCACTTGACCACGACGTGGAAGAAAAATCGTTTATGTCGTTTGGTGCTTCACTTGGCCACTTCAGAGTTCGTTTCTTTAGAAAGATCTCATCCTATAGAACAGAAATAAACTCCACTTTGCCAAGTCCTGTCCGTTCCTAAGGGAATACTATCATAAAACCTGAGTTTTATTTCACTGTTGGCTACTGCAGAGATACGTGCCTGCAGGGCTGCAGACCTAACGGGGTCACGGATGTGGAAATGCCCGCAAGCAGCGCGAATTCTTAAACTGCACATCTTGGAACCTACAGCCGGTGGCGGTAATGGAATACTGGGAGGGAAAGAATCATAAAGAAAGACTGGCAAGTAGAATTCTGCGGAAAATGAAGAACGTGCATATGCATGTGTCGTGTTTCAGTGACCCCTGATTCTGACGTGCGGGACGGCCTGGCCTTAAATTACACAGGAGAGGACAAAGAATGTATCCAATACATTTACCGAACTCAGGATATTCTTCTATACAGCCTTTTATCCTGAATAATTACGCCTTTAACGCCTAGTGGCAAACATGTGTACTGCCAGGATCAACACTAAAACTGCGTTTTGTCCATCCTCTATACATTTGTGTGTTCCTTATCGTTCTCTTCGTAAGTACGGATTCTTTACCTACACCTACTGGTCTTTCTAATGGAAACTCACTCTCTTTTCTGTGAATCCTTACATACAATGCAGATTAAATTTGTCTTGAAGTGTGAATGTAGCCGGAAGCTCCTACAACCGGCTGACTCGATTAAGGTTTCCCCTGGTCTTCTTTTCTGTTACAGCAAGTGCTCAATTTGCATAGAAAACCCATGCAGTACTGCCTGTTTATCATACAAGCCATTAACAGATACCTTTTACAAATTCCCCTCATATCGCAGTGACACAAACCCTCCCCTCCAAACACCAAGTTCTACACTCAGTTGACCGTCCACACGCCCAGAAGAGTAGTGGCAGGAGGTGACAAACGACACTTGGCAGACAAAATAAGGATCCTGCACTTCCCATCACTCTATCACTTCCTCAGGTTGTCGTCAGTTGCTTTCGGAAATTACGTAGGCCTTTTGATACTCTGGCCAAGAAATTCAGTCCATTGCAGGGATGATCCCAGTCCAGACTACCGTCAGATAACGGGGATGATCTACATTCCTGATTTTCAGTTTACATTTTGGACACTTGGTAAGCGCATTTTGACTTTATGGGAGCCCAGAGTTGCATGTAGAATGCAAATTATGCACAGTTCGGTGCTGCCTGCAGCGAAATGTTTAACGTAGCCCACGTGGCAAGAGTGACACATATCTAGCCACTGTGACACTTCAACACTATGCGCCGTGCGCTGCCCAGTCGATTTTACTGAATCCTTTAAAGCCAAGTGATTACTGTAGGTACAGCGAAGTTTAATATCAGACTCTCTCCATTTTGCCCGCAGGTTATGTTTACATGTTTCGTATAATTCCTAGAAAAAGGTCGGCATTTCAGTATATAACATTCACCGAATGATCCGTCTAATCGAAGCAAAACCTGTTCCCTTTCAAGCACAAACTAAATCTTTATACAATATGTTATAAGCCGTAATGCAGTTTGATCTTAATCTTCAAAGTATTAGCTTGCTATAGTTTAATCTTACATTCTGCTGACATATTGCCACTCCAAATCACAGCTGACACTATTTGCACTGCACTGTTTTGTATTTAAATCTCCATACTGTGGTTTGTAACTGGGATAAAGCAGCCGGAGCTTTACGCCCACTCACATCTAGGCCCGAGGTTGAGACTGAGAAGACTACGTCGCCACATCCCCCTCCTTATGCCCTCATGGCAAGTGTGGGGCAGTTTCACCTTCATTTTTACCACTTGCTCTGTTTACCTTTCGCAGAATTCACACAATCGACTGTTATTATTATTCTTTATGATATTGAAGGTACTGTGTTTGTAATGGAGACGCAGTGTGCTTGCTGCCAGATAGTAAGTGAATGTGTGTGTGTGTGTATATATATATAGATGAAATTTGAGCTCCAAATTGTTACTGATTTCCGAAATAAAATGTCGGAAATCCGTCACTTATACCACGTATATTTGTTTGTCAGGTGAATTAACGGAGATTTGAATCACGACATGTAGGAATACTTGCACAACGCAGTATATTTATTCAGAATTCTTAATTTCGATAAATAAGTAAAAATTGACGTTTGTTGGCCATTACAGTGTTTGGCAAGTTGTTATCCGTAAATGCGGTTTAAGTAGGCTTCAGTAAAGTTGTTTGTATTTATTCAATTAATAAAGTTCCTGATGACTTTTCCCTCGATTCTGATGCAGCATCTGACTTTGTTCGAATCGTATACCGTGCTGGCTGCGGTTTATGGAACGACTGTTCTCTATACACCTATGCTGCTCAGAGGGGCCGAACTTCATTAAAATAACGCGTGTTTGTCAGCCATGCCAAGGGTACTTACGCTATGGATCGTGACTACAACAGCGGTCGCTAGAACCGTCTTCAATATGCTGATTTATCGTCCTGCACCAAAGTGTTTTGGGCGTGGTGTCTGCGCAGAGGCAAGGCTCGCTGTCATATACTGATGCGTTGTTTTCTTACGTTGTTGTTGTTGTTGTTCTAAGGTTTGTGACTGTGCTAAAGAACTGTGTGCTATAAAATAACGCAGTGACCGGTAAATGGTACTGTAATATCGTCACTTTTACAATAAACCCAAATTCCTAAGAGTTTATTGCAATTTGAAGACAGTAATATACTTCATTTGCCGGTCCCAGTGGCCGCGCGGTCTAAAGCCTAGGTTTGCAGCCGCTCGCCTGCTGAGATTATGAGTTCGAATCCCACCGGAGGCATTGATGTTTGTCTGTTGTGAGTGTTGTGTGTTGTCAGGTAGAGGTCTCTGCAACGAGCTGATCACTAGTCGAGAGGAGTCCTACTGACTGTGATGCGTCGCTGTGTTTGACCTGGAAACCTCGTGAATGAGGAGGCACTGGCCCAATAGGGGTATCGCGCCAAAAACTAACATAATATATTTAATTTCGATTAATAAGTATGGTGTCGGTCGACACAGTTCCATAACCCCCGATGTGCCCATTTTACGATTCGTGGTTGTTCCCCTGCACTGAGAACTGTCAGCCGTAGACCGATTGCTAAGCAATATCCAGTGTCTGTGTCTTATAATTTAACACATATCAAACCAAACGTTCGGTCACTTAAGACCACAGGACAACGTAGTTCAGGGTTCCAAAGATTCGGTCACATTTCTTTAATGGAAATCCTTAATTTAAATTGTACTGCTGGACACTTTATTTTGGCACTGGTTGTTTGTCAACAGTTTGAAGACGCATATGGTTTTAATTAAGTTTAATGTGCAATACATGCCTCACAATGTGCAATACATGCCTCACAATGTGCAATACATGCCTCACAATGTGCAATACATGCCTCACAATGTGCAATACATGCCTCACAATGTGCAATACATGCCT
>Ga0123354_10018256_pt1 | contig 10994 bp, 9 predicted proteins | sample TergutLab28metaG_2_FD_97872 | JGI IMG/M metagenome (GOLD analysis project Ga0123354, IMG submission 97872) | Labiotermes labralis P4 segment gut microbial communities from Petit-Saut dam, French Guiana - Lab288 P4 | ecosystem: Host-associated > Arthropoda: Insects > Digestive system > Gut ... | reverse complement strand
GGAGGAAATTATAGCACATCCAGGTATCTTCCTACTGTGGGTGTCTTGGGTGCTCGGTGATATTCTTTCCAGCGGGCTCGTTGCAAGAAGTCCATGTAGTCGTTTAGCGAGAGGCGTCGCTGTGTCTGGAGACGGTATGCTACTAGATGGGCTACGATCCATACTATCGCCGCCTGTCTTTGGGGGTGGCCAGTGATGGAAGGTCGGACGTAGGATCCTTTCCTCTGGTATGTGTGTGGGGTGTATGCGTAGTATTGCCGCTGTCCTGGTTTTTGTCCAAGTCCATATCACTGGTCCTTCATCACAGGCAATTAGTCGATGCAGTAGTGTATCTGTAGCCCCGCATCTCACGCAGGACGTTGTTGTGGTGAGATGAATTGCTGCCAAACTTTCGTTAGTATGTATTATTTCGTGTATGGCAGCATACCACGTTGCTTTTATAAGGTCGGAAAGTCCGGTAGTGTGTACATTTTTCCATACTCGCTGCCATGCAATTCCTGGGTATTTGCGGGCAATACGCTGCTCATTGGTGCCGTTGCTCGTTGTGGCCATTGTTAGCAGCACTCCTTAGAGACGATTTTTAAACTTTTTCATGGTTTCTTGTAGGTCTGGTGGGGGGACATATGCCATGTCCAAGGCATAGCGACAGATATAGGTTATCCCAGTTGGAAGGCCGTGTACTTTAGGGGGGTTCGCAATGGGTCCGGTGAGTTTCCACTTTCTCATCAGTGATGTATTAGAACTGTTCTTCGTACATATGAACCATAGTCGGGCATACAGGAGCGTCTTACATTTGGCTTCTATGTTCGCCAGGGCCCAGCCGCCCTGTTCTTTAGGGAGTTGTAGTGTGGTCACAGGTACCAGGTGCACACAATTGTCAGTTTTTGCAGGTGCTCCTTGGTGGGTGGGAGAATTTGTGCCAGATACCAAATTTTCGCGAGAAGACATAGGTGTACATATTGTATTCGTTGTGCGAGGCAGAGGGTTCGAGCAAAGGCTTTTCTTGCTTGTGCACGTACCGCCCGTATGGCTCCTGCCCAGCTGTCTTTCACCGATTTTGCAATGGTGGTTCCATATTGGGTCCCCAAGATCGTAACTTGGTCGTGAGACTCAATTCCAAGTTCAGTTGCTGGCTGCAACCACCCCCCAATGAGAAGGACCTTCGATTTCTTTGAGTTGAGCTTTGCTCCGGTGGCTGTTTCGTAACATCGCACGGCCTCGTGGATGATTGCGAACTCTCCAGGTTGGGTTACTAGGACTGTTACATCATCAGCATATGCGACGACTGGGGGGCTCCGCGTACTTCGGCCTAGTCTGATGCTCGGCAGGTTGTCTTCTAGTGTGCGAAGAAGGGGGTGCAGGCAAAGGGCATATAGTATCATACTTAATGGACAACCTTGGCGCACTGCAGTTTGGATTGGTATGGGCCCCGCCAAAGTCCCGTTAGTTTGAACTGAGGCCGTGGCGTTTTCGTATAGCGTGTGTAGCCTCTCGATGAACCATTCACTGATGCCATATCGGTGTAAGATTTGATATTGCGAAAGTGTTAAGGACGTTGCGGTGCCCGGAGACATCGTTGCCCTGCATATCCAGTACTTGACGGATGACTCTGGTCTCACGCCGCTTGACGATTTTGAGGATATGGAAGAGGGAGGGTTCCTCATCTTCCATTTTGTCTTGAGCATTGTTGTCCAGCATGACCTTTTCCATTCGCCTCGCGTGTAAGCGTACTATCTTGGCTTTATAGCGCTGGAGTGCTGGTAGTTTGGCGGGTTCTGGGATATCACTACGTAAAATGTCATATCTGCACTGATAGAGGTGATTTTGCATTATTTTATAATCTTTGTAACGTTCGTACTGTTCTTTGCGGATGAGGATAGGAAGGCGTTCTTTTACACACCGCTCCCACCACATAGTTATATCGGGATAATGCCGTTTATGATTCTGCCATTTTACCCATTCAGAGCTTATCCGTTTTATGAGATGTTTATCGTTTATTAGTATGGGGTCCATCTTCCATCTGACTCGTGCTCTCTGCAGATTTGTGTCTTGTACTGTATTGCGTATCGCGACAACGTAGTGGTCCGTGAATGCGGCAGGTATAATTTCTATCCCCATTTTTTTGCTGCATTTCTGAGGTTATGTAGAAACAGTCTAGTCTCGTGGCTCCGTGGGGGGAGTAGTAGGTGTATGTAGGTCGGGAGGGGTTCTGTTTCGAAGCATCGTGTAGTTCTAATCCCCGGATCATCTCCGAGAGGGCCCTGCTAGGTTGAAAGTGTCCTGTGGTGTCACTGGGTGTAATACGCAGTTGAAATCACCCCCAATAAGGAGATCGGTAGGGCCGCCGTGAAAAAAATATGGCAGCTCAGTGGTATAGAATTATTCTCTGTCGGCCCGCCTTGCTGTCCCTGACGGTGCGTATAGTTTATTAATCGTATTCCCTTGTAGTCCGCCGCTATCGTTCGTCCTGGGGGTAAAGTAGTTATATTTGTGAGATGCAATGTGCTCTTTGCTGGAATGGCCGTTCCGCGTATGGAAGCTCCTATGTTTAAATATGCGTTATAACCACGAACATTCATAACCTCCATGCTCGTCACTTCTTGGGTAAAGATTATATCAAAGTGATGTCGTCGTATAAAGTCAGCCAGCATCCCCACTCTCGTTCGCGCAGTTATACCATTGATATTTAATGTGGCAATTTTGATGGTGCTTATTGGGACGTTCGGTGGAGTGGGGGGGGGAGGGGTTGTTTTGTTGGGATGAAATGTCATGTCTTCCTGTCTTGGTTGACTGTCCGTCGCGTTCTGTTGCGGGAGCGTTCTTTCTGTGGTTCTCCTGTCTTCTCCAATTTCATTTTCTTGGGCCTTTTCGGAGAGATCCTCACATCGTCTTGAGCTCGTTCGTTATCCTGCTGCGGTAACTCAGTGTCCATTCCTTCTATAGTCCTGTCTCCCTTGTCGCTGCATTAGCCCATGCTGTCTGTCTGTTGTTCTATGTGTTCGTGTTTCTGTAGTTTGCTCTGGTGTCGAAGATCTCTATTCTCTCGTATAGTTGTTACATTGTGTACTGCGTCCTCCATTATGGTATCAGTGTCTTGTTCCATTTGACTTTGTTGCTGTTGTTGTTGACTTGCCGTCTCATTGTGTGCATCACTGTTTATCCGGTGTCGTTCTGGTTCTACGGTTGGTGGAGGGTCGGTTTCTTCTATGCAAGTGTCGTCCTCATGACGTGGCACGTCCATGTTAGGGAGTGTATGATCCACAGGGTTCTCTGCATTATTGCTCAGTGTGACATATTTTGCGTTCTCCGTCAGTGTGGGAGGTGTCGATGTTTTGGGTGCTACGACAGTTTCGTATGTTTTGTGTTGTTGGTCGCGAGACACGGCCCCTCTGTCCCTACGCTTGGGGCACGTCGGATAGAGATGACCGATGTCTCCACATCCATAGTACGTGGCTGGTTGTCCTTCATAGGACAGTAGTGCCTTGTGCCCATCCAACGTTAGTTGTGAAGGAATGTGTTTAGTCAGTTTTATCGTGACTTGACGAACAACATTCGGTACTTTATATATACGTATACGTCTTTGGCCACAGTTCTTCTATTACAGCTAGTACTGTTCCAAAGTGGGTGAGCGCGGTTCGTATGGCGTGTTCTTTTACTTCGGGCTGTAGGTTGGTGATACGGACGCGTTTAGTGCCCATCCCAGCTATTGCTATGTTGACTATTGATAGTAATCCGTTGTGATGTTTGTATTCGGCTTGTCCTTTGTTTCCCTAAGGAGGGCTTGAACGTACGCGTTATCTATCAATTTTATGAATACTTGCCTTTTTATTCCGCCAATCTGAATCATGCTGACAGTGTGTTCTGGAATACGTAGGACTTGTTGAATCCACTCGTGGATGTCATATGCGGTGACACGCGGACTGGTTGGGTCGAATGTACAAACTATTGTATTGAGACGTTCGGTAATTGTGCACTAACACTACTCTTCTACCTTACGTAGGCCACTCGACCTTACTCACTATACTGCCTTTCACTTTCAACTCAAAGGTTAATCACTCCGCGCACAACCTTACTGGTCAGAAGCTCTGAGCAGACTGACCCAGGACCTCATGATTTGTAGTCAGAGACTCTGACCACTAGACTTCGAGGCTGGTCTCGACTATAATATTAAGTCCCGTCAATAGTTAACAGAACTGCGGTCGGTATCGTCACTTTCTGCTTTACTTTCAAGAAAACTGAGACAAAACTTCTGCGGCCAAACGGCAATCATGTGGGCTTCAACACATTTTCGGAAATCAAAATAAACAGCACGAAAAGTCGCCTGAAGACGTCTCGTTCTGTACACTAGCAGTGTCCAGTTAGTGGTACCTGTGATGTCTCTTCATATCACCTACCTAAAGTCCTACTGCTGGCCTGTTAACAGGGCCTGAAATAGAACTCACTATGACTGCTGACGTTTGCGCAGCTGGTTTCTGTGTTCAAAATCACGCTTAAGGCTCTAGTCACTGCAGCGTGACTGTAAGCTAACATTTCAAGAAGAAGGTCCCCTTCGTTAGAGATCAGTCTCTTAGGGCGTGGACACAAATCCGGCTAACGGCCGCCTTCCCTAACCCCACAAACCGATATGCAATGCAGGCCGTCCTGCTGACCCACAGTCACGAATTCTACATGCCTAGTTCATCATCTTTATGAACCCAAAATTTTGGCTACAACCAAAAATTACTCAGTACTATCAACTCCCAATGGTGTGCTGGAACAGCTCAGTCGGTATAGCGACTCGCCACTCGCTCTACGGTCCAGGATTCCAAAGCCGATGGCGGCGATATTTTCCGCAACCATCCAGACCGGTCATGGGGCCCACCCAGCCTCCTGTACGATGGTTACCGGGTTTCCTTCCCGGGGGTAAAGCGGCCGGGGCGTGGCGTTGACCACCCATATCTAGCGCCGAGGTTGAAGAAAGAGTACAGCTATATCTCTATACTCCTGTGGTACTTCATGGCCTGTTATTTGGTGACCTTTACCTTTTACCTATTAATTCATAATGAATTTTTGAAGAAACTTAAGCAGTAAAGCAGGTCTACAGCAGTGAAACTGTCATTTAATGTGCCTGATTTTAGGCACTCTAAGCACCGCCGCAGATGCACTTGCTTTGTGACCATAAATCAGATGGGAATGAATCGAATCATGTGTAAGAATTAGGACTAAGAAAGACGTGGCCTATTTAAAGCATAATATTTCAGCAGTTGCCTGCAATCACTGATGTCACGTCGAACGCCACATGCTAGCCTATTTCCCGTCAGATATTAAAATCTATTGCACCTCTACAGAAGCCTATTGCCTTAGCACTGTGAATATGCTGTGTAAGGCTCTATATCTCTCACGGGTACTGAAGGCGTGAATTAGATATGGAGATTTCTAGTAACGGGACTACGTGATATGAATATGACGCCGTGTATGTAGCTAGCAGGCACCAACATTTCAGAAACAATCTCCCGTCCACACCCTCTGGGTAAAGCATTACCAACATTCAAAAACTTTTCTACCCAAAATGGGGACAGCACAGTCCTCTAAAATGTTGACAAGGCTCTACCAAAATGCACGGAATCACGTTCCAAATAAACCACAATTTAATATTCAAGCAGTAAAAAAGCCCTAAAGTCAGCCATTATGATTTTTAGTCAGTGTGCTCGGCTTCAGACCATATATCACTGTAAGCGAATAGCAATGTTTTGGCGAGACGTGCTACTTCCATCTTCGGGGTAATTATATCTACTTGGCACATACTGACGTAATTCTGAGAAGGTAGTTATTTAGTTGTTTAAACAACTTGCAAGGGATGTTGCCACGACAACCATATGGCAGCAAACCACTCACGTCACCCTGAAGATGGAGGTACCAGATCCACACGATCCTGCAAGCAGCCTCCACTGACATTCTGCTGTCAATAAACTGTCATCTTGTGGTCAGTGCTGTGTCAACTGCAGGTTCGTTCGAACGTTCTTTAGGGCAAGCTGGTGACCTGCAACTTCCTGAAGCAACTTGCCTGTATATCGACGACCCCAGCTCGGTTTTATTTCTTGACGTGCGCTGATGACAGCTTTAGAGTGTCAGCAGGCACAGCGATCTGCATATACTGCGATGCACTCCAACAGTAACGATATCGATATTGAATTCACACAAATCTGCCTTAAAGCAAGCAGCGCAGAACCCAAACCGGCAGTCCAGCCACTATCTGTTATAAAGTGCTGTCTTAATCAATTGAGGACAGAGCACGTTGGTTCGTAACCACGCCCTTCGTTTCGATGAACACCCTCGAAAGTATTGGGCCGCTTACTGACGAAGCACGTTATGGACAGAATGCAATATTTGTAAATAACAACACAAGGTTGAGGAGTGTCCAAGACAGCGACAAGTGGCGTGAGATTAGAGAAATGTATTGAGTAGCTTAGAAGATACTGACACATGACAGGGAGGCCGTTCCGTGAATTGTTTAGTTAGTTAGTTAGTTTGTTTGTTTTTTTTGGCGCGACAAACCGCAGTGGGGACAGGGCCACCTCATTCACGACGTTACTAGATCACACACAACGACGCACCACAGTCGGTAGGACTCCTCTGGACGAGTGATCAGCCCGACACAGAGACCTATACCTGACAACACAAAACACTCACAACAGACATCCATGCCCCCGGTGGGAGTCGAACCCACAATCTCAGCAGGCGAGCGGCCGCAGATCCACACCTTAGACCGCGCGGCCACTGGGACCGGCAGATGTAATTAGTTAGTGGCTGTTAGGAATTAAATTACTTCAGGCATTACTTGTACTGTAGGTGTGGCGAACAGTACGGACAGACAGACATAACGTATCTGAAGTGATCTCATAACCAGACAGGCACATTACGTATAGCGTAATATTTTGGCACTCGTGCGCAACAATGCACCTTTTCGTAGTTCTGTTGACCTGCACGTAGTTATCTGCGATACAGAACCGCTGACGGTTGCCAAGAAAACGCTACAATGAGTTTCCTGCGCTGTGCTGTCGAGCCACAAAACACATCGCAGCCCTCCGACCAATACAATTGTACACCGACTGAATTCATCCTACGAAGTTCCCAACATTTGGTCCGATTTTAATAAAATTTGGAATTTCTTGACAGGTTTTCATTAAAGTTCTCAATATTAAATTTCACGAAAATCCATCCCGTACGGACAGACGGACGGAGAGAAATGAAGGACCTAATAAGCGGTTTTTCGCTTTTAATGCGAAAGCGCCTGAAAGGAGAAAGGCGAACTAAGAAGAAATAATTAGTGAAGCAAAAGGGGAGGCAGGAATTTGAAGAGATTACAGGCAATAGCTAGAGTGCGTGCTGAGGAAGGGAGAGTGAAAGGAAGGGAAATACAGAAAGAGCCAATACACGTCGCTGTGTTTTACGTAACCCCAGTGCGCGTTATCAGTTACAGGCAGACAAACGGTAACAGCAACTGTCAGCTCCTGCATCCCGCTTAGTTGTTGTCTCCTTGCTTACTTACTGTACCGGACTGTACACTATGGTCACCGACACACAGTCAGTCGACTGCATGTTTCGGCAGTGGCAGCCATATTGAAGACAGTACTAACAGTAACACTAACACTACTTACTGTACCGGACTGTACACTATGGTCACCGAAACACAGTCTACTGCATGTTTCGGCAGTGGCAGCCATATTGAGGACAGCACTAACACTAATACTAACACTACTTACTGTACCGGACTGTACACTATGGTCACCGACACACAGTCAGTCGGCAGTGGCAGCCATATTGAGGACAGCACTAACACTAACACTACTTACTCTACCGAACTGTACACTATGGTCACCGACACACAGTTAGTCTACAACATGTTTCGGCAGTGGCAGCCATATTGAGGACAGCACTAACACTAACACTACTTACACTACCGGACTGTACACTATGGTCACCAACACACAGTCAGTCGACTGCATGTTTCGGCAGTGGCAACACTAACACTACATTTCTACAGTCAGCCCTGTTCGAACGGTTACTGCACACAGTGCATTACTTTCCTCAAACGGCTGCACAGTAAGAGCATTCCATCTGTCTAATTCCTGCACCGTTGTCATGTGCTAACACTGTGTTACACAGCTGGTCAACCCACACAACGGCAACTCCACGCGTCATTACACCGTACAACCGCCGACACAGGACCAGTGTCATCAGACCGACCGACAACGTTACGTATCGAATGTGTGGCGATCTGGAATGACCACACGATACAATATTTATTCAATGTCGCAGTGTAGGCGGTTGGTTCTGTGCTGGTGGCCGGCCGGCCGGCCGCCCTTGACTGTGTAACGACATTACCACAGCGAGCGATCACAGTGGTTATGAGTGATTTCAGTCTACCGCCGCGAAGCAGCAGAGAACTGCGCTCTTTTGGGTTGTTACGCAACGAGTATTGGTAATTTTACAGACGTTGCGGGACAACCTGTCGATCCCTTCGTCAGGGTTCAAGGTAGAATGGGACCGATAGGTTGTCCAGGAAAGTCGGATAGGTATCACCATTAGTCTCTGCGTAACAACGCAGAAGAGCACAGTTCTCGGACACAGTGGTTGGCTGCAGCCTCATTTTTCCTCTTAAGTTTAAAACTTCGGAAAGTAGACCAGATATGCCTGTGAAATATTGAAAAGTGCCGCTGGAGAAGGATGGAGAAGATCAGTTGGACTGATCGTGTGAGAAATGAAGAGGTGCTGCGTACGGTCATGGACGAAAGGAAGATCCTGTATACAGTAGGGGAAGGAAGGTTAACTGGGTTGGTCATCGCTTGTGAGGGAACTGCCTTCTGAAAAACCTCACTGTAGGGAAGATAGAGGGAAGAATAGAAGGGAGAGGAAGATGAGGAAAAAGACGTAAGCAGCTATCGGATGATCTTAAGGAAAAAGAAAATATTTGAAACTTTTATATTCATGGGTCCGTGCATCGTGAATCAAATAGAATAACTGTCCAACAAGATGCGACTCTTTTCAGTTTATTACATTTCTGTAGGCAGCTCTACATGTTTCGGGTGTTCGACATCCATCATTAGTAGCTGGTACAGCTGTAATTACAGCTTCTGGTGTTTCAGGTGTTGACACCCAACATCAGGAGCTGGTACAGCTGTAATTACAGCTTCTGGTGTTTCGGGTGTTGACACCCATCATCAGGAGCTGGTACGGCTGTAATTACAGCTTCTGGCACTAGTCAACCCGATCTACTACCATCCACTCTCGTTGTTGAATTCCTGCTGATGATGGGTGTCAACGCCCGAAACATGTAGAACTGCCTACAGAAATGTAATAAACTGAATACATAGGCATCTTGTTGGACCAACTATTCTATTTGTAGCACTACATCTGACTCTCTGGCAACTGGCTTCGTAAGAGACTATGCAACTGACGTGTATGTAGAATGAATGAATGCCCTTCACCTAACTGGTAAGCACTGTGCAGGGGTGACTAACAGCGATCCTCGTCCCCTGCCAGTCAATATCACAATCAGGTGTGCTCTTTCACAGTTTGGACAGTCGGTAGGACTGTGTAACCCCAGCGATAGATGAATGAATGAGAATGGAGGACTGGCGGATCAATGCTGATGACGAAGACGATTACTCGGGGGACACACGTTTCCCAGTGCCAATCTGTCCACCACAAATCCCACATGTACTGGCCTACAGCACCGGGGCGACTTAAGGATCAGCAAGACACGCTGTTATCATCCTGGCCGGAGCTCACGCGTCGGTGCAGCATTGCTATATCCCTGGGCAACGTCGAACTGCGACAAGACGCGGTGGCGACTAGACAGACGGTTAGCAACTTCTGTGCAAACTTTTGAGTTATATCAACAAAAACTTAGCTCCGTTCTGGAAGGAAGCGTCATAAAGGGTAGGGTGTGACGTCATTTCGATATGACGTCACCGTCGTAAGATCTAAAGTTGTTTGCAGAATTTTAGCCCGCGGCCTACAGTATATCAAAGTGTTCCCAGAGCAGCGCTGTGTTTTAATTTACAGTTTTGACACGGAAATGAAAAAAAGTAAATTCGGAAACTTTAGTAACTTTTCAAAGTACATGGCAGCACATGGCCACATTTTCTTTCAGCGATTCTGCGAAGGAATTATTCTGGCCCACTGAGCATGTACGAGTACGTATGAATGTGTGTATGTGTGTGCAAGGATATTTACCCCTTTTATACAGCAGACTTCTCTCCAACAGTGAAAACCTCTCCCCACCCGTACAGAATATATCTGAATGCAAACACACTCCAGTAATTTCAGTGTATGCAGCATTTCCAGAGTTTTACAAAATGCCTTTTCGTAGAACGTTCCTTATCTGTTTCCAAGTTACTGTTAGCCGAGATCATAAAAGAAGGGGAGCAGGAGGGGGGGGGGGGTTCAGGCTTCGGCTGTCGTTCTGCAGCTTGTATAGGCCAAACAGAATGCTGGCGCGTTTGAATATTTCTTTGGAATTCTATTCTGACGATTTATTCTTATTTCAGTGTCTTATTCTTATGTCAATGTTTCTACTTCTTTATTTTATCATTTCTTTCCCTTGTGTGCACATTTCTATCTCACCTACCTGCGTACTAACACCGCGCTCTCTCATCTCAGATACACCAGTAGGATACCAAATCACTCCACAACATGTTTGGCGTGTACAAAGTGGCACTATAACAGGTTCTTCCGCCGCACTTCGGCTCCTTACTACCAGTACCAAATCACGAATACCAACTGCATTCATTCATTCACTAACACCATCGCTAACTCATGTTAGCAAACGCCAGAGCCCTAAATAACACTCATGAACACGACCTCTAAACCTACACAGGATTGCTGTTTTTTTTTTACTTTAGATGCCGGACTGCTGGCTAGAAGTCAGTATTCGGAAGGTCCTGCGACCGGCCACCTCGACACAGGTTTTTCTCGGTTTCCCTGTGTCTATAAGCAAATGCTGAGATGGT
>Ga0123354_10018255_pt1 | contig 10994 bp, 6 predicted proteins | sample TergutLab28metaG_2_FD_97872 | JGI IMG/M metagenome (GOLD analysis project Ga0123354, IMG submission 97872) | Labiotermes labralis P4 segment gut microbial communities from Petit-Saut dam, French Guiana - Lab288 P4 | ecosystem: Host-associated > Arthropoda: Insects > Digestive system > Gut ... | reverse complement strand
GGATACCTGGGGCATGGCAATGACACCCAAACCCATCTAGAACCAAGGTTAAAGAAAGAGTACATCCCATCTGGGCCTTCATGGTCTTTTCTGGAGTGAACTTTACTTTTTTAAATTTAGATACATATCTTTATGGTCTATCACTGCATTGACTTGCACCTGTCTACCTCCATTGATTTATTAGTTATGGCCACAGAAGTGAGAGCTAAACACAGGTATCATGCAGTCACTATTTTGTTGATCTACATTCTTAAAAACCCCTCAACAAAAGCTTTATATTTTCCAAACATCTATTATAATACAGCATTTCAGGACATTATATTACATGCTGTTAGAGTCACACCCACTTCACAGCTCTGTGAATGCTGTTACAACTGACTGCTCAAAATTAAAAAGTATGATGTTTGATGGTCCCTAGTCACATCCTTCATGAAAGATCTCAAGAAATCCATCCAGTTCAAATCTGAAAGGACGGGAACCCAGGACTGTGCACATAGCACTGTGACTTCATAAGCTTACTCCCCACTCATGACAAATTCTGCTCTGCACGTACCTCCTATGGTTCCCCACAGCAACAAGTGCCCTGTATCTAGTAAACTGCTTCACATCCACTGCATCATACCTAGAAAACAGTTCAGCTACCTGAAACACAAATATGCCGCTATGCCACTAACAGTGCCATGCTCTGCAACACAAAGCACTCTAGCCATCACCCCCATCAGTAAGATGTTTTATGTGAACTCTTCCACTACTGGTTCTAAATTGTGACGACAGCCTGTTTCAGTTCACAACGATCATGGAAAGTCTACACCACTCTCCCTCTCTTCACAGACATAATTTTAGTGCAGGCATATACCACCATGCTCTGTGTGAGAAATGTTCAATTTGAGCTTCATGTAAAGTATGATCATACTCAGTTGGTGAGGACTAAATTTAAGTTTACTGTGCAGCGATAAAGTACAAAGTACTGGATCTACAATCCAGTATGAGCCTTGGCCTTGTTGTGGATACAGAGTTTGCCTTTTTTAATCTTCAGCAACAAATGGAGGTGAGCTTTTAGCATGGCACCTGGCAAAACAGCTGCCAGTGCCCAATGGCAAAGAAGCTGGTTTGGTCACACACACAACTAATCTGATAGGGAACAGAATAAATTTCATCCCCCATGAAGGACCAAACCAAATTCATGTGTCATCTAGCTTACAAGGAGACTAACCATTATAGGTTCACAGTATATGCTCTGTGAATACATAACGTAACATCCAAAACAAGTGTGTATACAATGATGAGTCTCAGATACCTAGGAGTTTCATTCCACCTATTACCTCCAGGTGATCTCCATGTCAGAATATACCGTATATTCTTTAATCTAATCCGCACACTTTTTACAGTTTCAGAGGGCTAAAAAATCAGATGCAGATTAGAACTGTGTGCGGATTAGACTCGTGGTCATGAGCTGGATTTTTTAAAAATGACAGAGCCGTTGTATGTGCAGTAACAACAATACAATACAATAATTTATTATTTTATTTATTATTTATATTATATAATATTTATAATTTATTATTCATCAGACTAGCCGTCATCACTCATAACTGAATCGTTATCTGTCACCCAGTCACTATCATCTTTATCTTCACCATCGTCCTCCCACAAAATTTCATCTTCGGATCCGTCCGAAGCATTGCTTATGCAACACTTCTTGAAAGATCTGACGATAATGCTCTGTGGGATGGCTTTCCATGCAGCCGACACCCACCGTGCGACTTCTGAAGGCAGGTGAAGGAAAGGTGCGGATTAGAACCGGGAACTAACTTTTTTTCGTTTAAGAAATCGGCAAAAACTAGTGCAGATTAGATTCAGGTGCGGAGTAGATTTGAGAATATACGGTAAGTTACTTCCATGACTATGTGGGGAACCAGGGTGGTGTAGACACTACAAAAATTAGATCACAGGTTGGACGATCTGGGGTTCATATCCCGGTATGTGAAGGACATTTTTCTGTTCTCCAAAATGTCCAGAGTAGCACTGCGGCCCACCCAGCCTCCTATCCAATGGATTCTTTCCCTGGCATAAAGCAGCCAGAGCGCAAAGTTAATATATGCACCTCCATCTAGTGCCAGGGTTAAGAATGAGTGGAGCTGTACCTCTGCTCCCTCTATATGCCTTCATGGCATGGTCAGGAAAAACTCTGCCATGACTATGTGTTTGCCATGCAAGGACCCAAGGGCACAAGCTGTCCTGAACTAGAGTTCTGTTATCAGCATGGTCATTTCCTCTCTCATTCCATCGAATTCGCAATTCACAGTTTTCATATAGAACACTAGACTTACCTTTGAGATATCGACAGTTTGAAAACCTCTGACTTGAACATGAAGCAACTTTGGCCTCTGTGATGGAGGATCAGGCCTGTCCAGGCACTGAGAGGTGAGAACATACAAACAGACCAATTAGAGAGAATAAAAAGATGTACAAAACAAAAAATAAAAATGCAGTAAGTCCTGGAAAGTATGTATGATGCCTAATTTCCTCCAGATCCTTAAACTCAAAGGGTGAGATTCACAGAAACAGTGAGGTAGTAATTATACAGTTACATGATCCATTCTGCATGTAATTTCCTCTAATGCAAATTCTAACTACATTAACACATTCACTGTCAAAACTGAACGTAGTCAGTTTACAGAACACATTTAATACTGCCAGCATTAACTAAAATTGATGTTAGCATATATCTCCTTAGAATGTGATTAAAACTGTGATATACTGTATCTCCCATGAACAGAGGTTGCTTGAAAGGTCATTTTGAACCCTTGGCATTACCAGTCACCACATATTCCTTTCCACCATTTATTTTCTCTCCCTCCATCCTTCAACTTATGCCACAATTCTGCCAAGCTGCTGCATTCAGCAGATGGACTAACATGATGACGCTAATGGTTGCTTTTTGCAACCTTGCAAATATGGCTAAAAATTATGTACCATTTACTTTTAACTAATATTATCAGATAATAGAAACATGACAAAAGTGACTGCTTACCACATGGTTTACACTGGCTCGTATTAAATTCACACAATTCTTCTTGGATGCAACGCTTGCGAGATGTTCTCTGCTGGTCAGGTTTCTTGAGACAGTGGAAAACAACAGATGTTCAGTTCATGGATGAGTAAGACAGCATAAGAATTTTATACATGCTAGATACTTTACAAACTGACATGAATTAAAAAGCACCAAACTTTAACAGCTCAAAAACAACATTTCATATCATTCTGCCCATTCTAGAGAATGGCCAATACAATTCATTTCCAAATGACTACCACATTTCGGTGTGAAATGACAAATTTTCTTGTGGATTATGAGCCAGAAAAATTTTGCCACTAGAGATGTAAGTGTCTATCAGAATTGGTCTGCACTTTCTAATCAGCAGATAAGCCAAAGTTTTCAAGACCTAATGGCATTGCAAACAACATATCATCCAACAATTCCCTGGCACAGATGACCAACAAGCAAACACTTTAGTATTGTCACATTTTGCTCTGTATCCCTGTATTACTTATTGTCAATGCAACCATAAAATCACCAAAGTACAAAACTGGCACTTTAAAACCCAAGATTTCATTATTAACAACCCCAACATGTTTTGACTTTCCTCCATCTTCATGGGATAACTTCCAAATTTTCATTGCCATTATATGTTCTTACAGCAGCTTATTTGAATTATGATCAATGTATCTGCCTTTGAGCTATCTTTTGTCTGGATACATCCAACAAATAAGTGTATTTATTTCCTATATCTGTGATACTGTTCAAAAAAGGGGAATGAATCTTGAAGCAAACTACCATCTATTGAAATATAATATCAACAGTCTGAGGATACACCAGTGCTAAAGTGTGTCAGTTTCATATACGACTTACTGTCTGAACGGAGAGTACAGTGATGCTGACCTACTCGGCATTCAGCTGAATTAAGCAAATAAATAAATGAATAATTTAATTATAAGAGATGCTATACTGAGCATTGGAAATGAATTGAAATTAGGTTCAGCATGTTATTATAGTATTTTTTCTATGTGACCATAATTTTCCTGACACTATGTAGATCTTATTATATTATATTATGTTAGATAGTATGTATGACAATGTCTATATCCACAGGATTGTAACCTATCTTGGATGTATGGACCGCAAATAAATTACAATTACAATTACACACACACACACACTGGGAACTGACAAAAAAAACCACAATGACTGTATATGAAAATACTGAATATTCATAGACAATCGATGGTATTTGATTAAAGGTGGGTTTCTCAAAGTGTATACAGCGGTTGTGCCTATTAAACTAAACCTCAGAAAATATGTGACATGATGGCTGCAGAGTACATGCAGGTGAAACAAACTAGTACTACACAGAATCCTTCATTCTCTCAAATTGCATATAATGACAATTTTTAATTAATGGTCACCAGACATACGGAAGAAATTATCAGTTATGTGGAACTGAGAAAATACAGCATGCCTCAGACCAGCATATGCAGTAATGAAAGAAAAAAGGACAAGAGTAGGTCCAACTCTGAGCATTAAATTGTTCTGTGCGACTAAAACAAACCATCAGAAAGAAGGGCATATGACAAGTGAAAGTGTGATTACCTGAACAAAAACAAAATAATTTGAAATCAAAATTTATATCTGATTTCATCTTTACTTATTGAAACACCCTGACAACTGTTCAAAAATAAAGTAATTGCATTCAAATTCTGAAATCAGGTAAACAAGAAATCAGTTAAGGTGAACAACTCTCAGTGAAGCACACGCAGGAGCAAGACACTTTGAGGAGCACTATCCTGCCGTTATCTTTCTCCCTCTCTCTCTCTTGCAAGAAACGGAGAGAGAGAGAGAGAGAGAAAAACGGTTCCTTCCTACAATAATTCATGTACAGTGCTGAGTAAATAAGCTCTGAACCAAAGGTTCTGTTAGGTGGACTTCTGTTACACTGTATTTTGACATTTCCAAAACACGGGCAGGGGTGCGTGGCTCAACAAACCTGAAAAATGCAGTACTAACACTTCATCAAGCCACTGTAATCACTTTATGCTCGGCATATAAACAAATCTAATAATTCCTAATCTTTTAATGAAACTGTCCACCCATCGCAAATGTTACCCCCTTGCTTTATATACTACACCATGAAGGCATATACAGAATAAAATTCTGTAAGTAGCTCTGAACTGCAGTGAAGCAAGAGAATGCTCACAAATTATTACAGCTGAAACACAATTTACATGAAGGAAACTTCAGCATTATACTCAATTTTCTGTATCTGGAATCACGGCATCAAATAATAAATAACTGAATACAAACACATTACTTTGCACATACCTGCCAAAACTCAAAGAAGCATATATATGTGCCATACGAATAAAACAAAATCCTGTGCAGAAGGAATCCCAACCTGCTTCATGAAATTTCTCATCAAGTTCCTCAGACTGTTCCGACACTTTCACCCTGGCTTCCTGTGGATCTGAAACTGACCATCACATGCCTTTTCCTCCCCAACAATGTTTCATACACATAACATTTATGAAAGGTACACTAAGGGTCTGTACCTTAAATATTTATAAATACATATTCACTTATAACACCATATTATTTACCTTCCACATAACTGTTTAACACAATATTGCTCCATTGCTTTAGTGATTACCAATGTGTTCTGACGTACATGCATCATCTTCACGCTGAACTTGTTTACATGTACTGTATGCAAACAACAAAATGTTTCTACTCTGCACAACCTTGGAGGTAGCCAGTGCTCATAAAAACATTACAAAAATGTTTGTCTTCACCCACAATTTTTGTCTGCACAGTATTTCAAGGGAAGATATTGTGTTTTTAAAACCATGAGGTAACAATGATTTTCCTACTATTTTTATCAGCACAAATAACAAATAACAGAAACAATAACATTAAATACACAACTGATATCACAAAACTCAACAAGGCTAAGTGAACAGGATGTCTGATCATACTACATACCATGGATTGATCATCTATGATACTAGTAACTGAACAACCCAGTTCTTAGTTTTGCCACCTTATAACTTAAGCCTCCCACTATACCTAACATGCAAATACATTTCACACTTGGTCAAGGTGCAGCAAAGTTCATAAGTGAATGGTACCAGCATAGGCATTTCAAAAACATTGCACTGCTTTCACTGTTTTTTTTCTCAAAAATGTTCATCCTATGAATATTAAGGATCAGAATGAAAAATTCTGGACAACTGGTGCACTAAAACAACATTTCAAGGAATGATGCATCTGATACCATTACACATTCTGTGTTTGGGTGATTTTTTAGGACCACAAGAAATGAACACCAAAAAAACAAATATAGGAATGACATCCCTAGATATCAGTACACAAGAAAAATATCAATTTTCATTACTCATACTTTAACCACTCACAAATCAATAAATGGATTACTGTCATGTAGCACGCAAAAACCTTATGAGTACTGCTCTGCTTTGTACATGCAGAATGTAAGGAACACTCTTTCAAAGACATCAGTCCCTTCAGAATACTATCTTATGGACCTTCAATGGCTTGTATGAAAGTCTGTATCACTTTCAAAGCACTTCCCCTTTACACAACTTCCAATTTTGCCTTGTGCACATTCTGCACTCTTCCATCTGCTACCTACCTATCACATAACCATTAAATTGTTCACCATATGCATGTTAAGTTACAAAGACATATTGCCAATGTCTTTATAATGTGTAGGATTTCAGGTTCTAATGGCGGTGAACATGATGTCTGCCTTCTTCCTACCTGTGATTATCTTCATACCATCTTCAAATTTAAATTCTTGAATGACATTTACAAATCTGCTTATTTTCCATTGCAAAATAGAATTATAATATTTTGATTGAAAACACAGCATACAACAGTTTCAAAAGCAATACTAATGTCATCTAACTGTATCATCAGGTATCACTATTACTTGTCATCATGCTATTTGTTTCATGAATGTCCAAACAGTGAACACCATTTTTTTGGCATTTTTCACATCTACTGTTGGATCGTTCTTCATCCCAAGCGCGTGACATATTACATTATTATTGTCCTCTTCATTCCAAATGGCACAACACATGCTGTTGTGCCTAATCAAGAAGTTCTCAGTATTCTAATGCATTTGTATTAGCAGTTAAGTATGGGAACTATCAAAGAATTAATATCTGACAAACAAAAACCGTCACACAATAATAATGCTAGAAATATTACAGAATTTCATTTCTTTAATACGTACCATGACTTCTACCTTCACCTGTAAGTTCTATAACAGGAGAGTACAACACAATATGTCTTCCTCGCCCTTCTTTGAAGAAACGGTACAGATTACTCAGAATGTTTGAATCCCACATATCTGTCAAAACAAATATCAAGCAATGATAACTCTGCAATTTGCTAATGCCCGAACCTCACTTCAAAGTTGGCACAAATATATACAATTTAAAATAATATGAAATTTGTATAATATTGAAGAAACAGTGAGGTAAAATAGTGTATGTGCACATTATTTAATAGCACTAGTGTTAATATCAATGTACAGCAGCTCTCTGATCTGTCGGCACATATTCAACTATGTTTCAGTGCACACATTATGCATTTTATCCAAACAACATGATCAAAAACATAATAGATATGTGATTTAGAAGAGGATCCATAAAAATAATCAGTATGAAAAATATCTCTGTACCCAATTTGTCCCCATAATAAAACACTTAAAAACCTGGTCATGTCCTATACAGAATTAACTGACAACAAAATACAGACTTCTATTAAACTCTGTGACATAATCATTGTTTATTTATTTCTGTAATTTAACGATGCTGCCAGAAGAATACATAGTTTCAGGTATGTATTTAATCAACTTAATTTCATTCTTCAATACAACAGTCATTAAAAAAACTACACAAATAAGGCAGGAGAAACACAGGACATCCACAGAAAAGACAGACCAACTTCATCTTGAGGGTTAAGGAACAGGCACTATGCCTTACTCTTCAGAGTTCACAATGAACTTCACAAATAATAACTTTTAAGCAAAGTAAGACACCAGTTATGAAACTGACAAAGAAACTGTTTAATCTCACACCACAACTTGGTGTGGCAAAGCAGCTTGTCTGTCACATTCACATGACTGTAAGATCATGCCCTATACTTGTATTACAAGACAGTACACGTAGATATGTGATAACTACACCAAATGCAAGATCTTTATGCTTGCTTCTCATTCCTGGACTTCACATCTGATGGAGTCCTTTCAAGGGTACTGTAACTGTGAGAGTCCCATGTTTATCATGCATGATGTCAACATGCTACATATCACAAACACACCTCAAGCTCAGATGTGAAAATACATGGTGCACTTTAAATCTTGGAGACAACACTTATTTGTTGAGGTGAGATTTAAGATTGTCACAGCAGTGTCTATGAAGAATGCCATCTTCTGGGATGTGATGGCATGTAGTGTGATAGAAAATTGCAGTGTTTCAGATGAACAAAATCTACCAACCTGAACATGGAGACTCATAAATTTCCACCATACTGCACTTTTTCACATCCCAGAATAAATGTCTTTTTGTTGGTGCTGTCTTGCATACAAAAAACAGTGTGCAAAACACAGGGAGCATTATTTTCTTGACTTCATAATAAGAAATAGTATCGAATCATCTGTTCTTACACAACTCAGGTTCATCACCGTAAGCAGCCCTGACATAGATGAGACAAGCTTTAGCTAAGAATAAACAGACATTTAAATCTGTACTTTCAGTGACCCAAAAGTACCTACAACTGAGTTAACACCAAAATGTACATACAGTACTTTGAATGCAAATTAAAAAATACTGCATGTGTACAAAAAGTTTTCAATGCATTATTTACTCACATGCTGCAAAAACTTATATTGTTCAAAACCAGCATTATTAACCAACAGTAAGAAAATGGAAGCATCAATAGCAAATTAAGGTAAATCAGAAAATATCCATGGCATTAATCAATGAAACAAAAGTCTCCAAATAAAGATGACTGGAACAAGAGTTAAGGTAAGGAACAACATAAAGTACTACAGGTAATCATACCTTCTTTTCTCACTATCTTCTTCATCTCATAACTCAGAAACTTAGTATCATAAATAACTGGAAATAATGTGTGTATCTTCTCCTTAAACTCACTAAACTGAGCTGAAATACATAAACAAAGCTGCATAAGCATGTAAATAATAAAGAGGTTTCCTCTTTTTGTATTCAATCACAAACAGACTGGACGAGGTTGTCTTGTATATCCACAAGTTAAAGATGCATGAAAGCAAACTTGATTCAACAACTTCTTTACTGACTTCCATCAAAAGTAATGTGTTTTGAATTGTGTGTGTTTCAATAGTGTACTAATGTATTTCAAAAGCACTAGTTATAACATTTTTATTACCAATAAACCCATAGTCATGTGCCATAACAGTTCTGCATTTTTACAGCAACTAGTTGGCAGTCAATAGTTCTGCTTTTCTGATACGTTTGTACTAACGAACGCACATCACATTTGATCCAGTACTTCTAATTTTATGTTTTTTGCACCGTGCAATGTAATATAATTATAACATATAAACCAGCAAAATGCACCTTTTCTAAATGAATATTATAATTTTTAATTTTTTGATGCATTTCGAATCCAAGGGTTCATCTTGAGGAAGGTGGTTGTATATACAGGTATGGTATAGCATTTTACATGCATCAGTATAAGCAGTCTTGTAGGTAGAAGAGTTTGTATTGAACACACTTTTCTTCCTACCAGACTGCTTATAGTGATGCATGTAAAATGTACCATACCATGACAGTATATACAAATGTCTACCTGAAGATGAACCCTTGGGTTTGAAACATGTAGAAGGCATCAAAAAATTAAAATATTAATTTAGAAAAGGTGCATTCTGTTTGTTTATAGTGTATACTTCTAATTTCTTTGCTCCACTCAACCAAAGAGATCAACACTTGAATGATATGATATGATGATATTTATGTAACCGCAACTGGGTTGACACCCGGTGGCAGCATCACACGACACATTTACAACAAACAATACACACAATACATAGAGAATACAATTCTGGAAGTGCGGGCCGTGCCGTCTTTGCGAGTTATACCCTGACATTTGCCTTACAACTGAGGGAAAAGCACGGAAAAAACCTCAGTTAGGGTAGCACAAGGTGCCCTTAACCTGTCTTTTATAGTTTTCCATGCTCTTTCCCCCTTATATGCTTTGAACAGAGCACACATGCGTGATATCTTCCTATGCTGTGCCAAGGAATCCCAGTCCAAGCCTCCTGTGTTATGCACAAATTTAGCCGCTCTCTTTTGGACCCGTTCTAAAGCATTTATCTGGCATTCCCTGTATGGATCCCAACATGCTGCCCCATATTCGAATACTGGCTGTACCAGTGACTTGTACGCTATAGTTTTCGTATTTTTATTACCCTTTTTAACAACCTGCATTACAAAATGTAAAGCCCTCCAGGCTTTCTGAACCGTACAATTTACCTGATTGGCCCAGCTTAAATCGCTACGTATGATGATCCCCAAATATTTGCAGGAGCTTTCTTCAGGAATCTTTTGGTCCCTAAGGGTATAATTTAGCGGATCTTTTACCATTGCTCTCGTGAAGCTTAGTGCCCTACTTTTAGATGGATTTATTTTCATATCATTCTCCACCGCCCAGTCCCCCAACCTATCCAGATCTGTCTGCATTTTATCTACGTCTTGATTATTTACCACTTTTCTATATATTATACAGTCATCTGCGAAAAGTCTGATTTGGAAATCGATGTTCCTCCAAATATCGTTGACGTAAGCTAGGAACAGAAGTGGGCCCAACACGCTCCCTTGTGGCACGCCTGACGTCACTCGAACTTCATCTGACAATTTTCCCCCTACTCTAACTC
>Ga0123354_10018253_pt1 | contig 10995 bp, 7 predicted proteins | sample TergutLab28metaG_2_FD_97872 | JGI IMG/M metagenome (GOLD analysis project Ga0123354, IMG submission 97872) | Labiotermes labralis P4 segment gut microbial communities from Petit-Saut dam, French Guiana - Lab288 P4 | ecosystem: Host-associated > Arthropoda: Insects > Digestive system > Gut ... | reverse complement strand
AAACACAACACTAAGCAGATCAAATTTAGACGAAAACTTAATTTAGTTTTCCCATACCTGTATGGAGGAGAGTTGACGGCGTAAGAGGAAGGTGGTGAGGAAGTGAAATGTTATTGTTTGGAAGGGGATCCTTTTTCTTTTTTCTGTCTCTTGTCACCATTCAACTCTGCTTCAGACCCACTTCATTGTTAACTTCCAAGCCCATGTTTTTGCCTAGAGACACAATATCATCGTTAACAGCAGAATATTCATTGCCAAAGCCCAAAAGTGTTCGTAACTCGAGACACAGTACGTCATCTGAGACGTTCGTGAACCGAGGTGTGACTGTACTTTGATAAAATGTGTGTACGCATAGTGGTGATCCACACCTACTTCAGTTCTTAAATGTGATCCAAGTAGGCTTTATCACAAAATAAGTAACACGGAAAAAATGAATGCATGCATTAATGTGTATGTGAAAATGTTTTAGCTTGAAATATCCATTTATAAAAATAACATGCGATTTCTCTCTCTCTCTCTCTCACACACACATACACAGAGTGATTTATGACTTAATGGCTTGACTGCGATATCTTATTCTGAGGTCATTCAAAGTCAGAAATGTGATACAAGGCTAACTGATTTACCATTACTTGTATGTTAGAAAATAAAGAATAAGTGAATATGTAATGGCACAAATTCTTCAGTGCTGAATTTCCAGTGTCCAGAATGTGACCCTCAGCCTCAGTTCACAACTTGGCATGTTTGTGAATTCAGTGCTGAGCTCAAATAATTTCCTTAGAACTGTCTTTTACATAGGTTGCAGTACTCAGTTGAAATATGGCTGGGACACATGACTATCCTTACGGATTCATCAGTTTTCCTCGTGCCTTCCGAAATTGTGGGATAGTGCACGATCTAAGACATGACTGATTTCTTACACAACATTTTCATTTATTAATCACTAATCATAAATAAATATTTATGTCAACTATCTGTCTTGGTTTTTCCTTCTTTATTCTTAACTGTCTCATTTTAATTGCTATGTTACGTAGTATTTTGTGCATAGTTTGTCACTGTTAATGCACAGTTGTAGAATGTTTTGTGTTTTGAAACTTTATTGTGGAAAAGAAACGCAACAATGAAAGAGAATGAACACTTACCTTCCATCTTGTAGGGAGGTTGCAAGTCAAATTGAAAATCTTCTTTGTATAATTTGTCCCATTTCAGATGTCATATGTATATCTATATTGTAGTATTTTTCAGTTGACAGAAGAGTGTTAAATTTGTACTGGTGCCATTTGGACAAATTACACTTTCTAACTTTACATTGAAGGTGTAAGAGGAAGACATATTCAAATCAAGGACATTTTTAAAAATATGTGTCTATTACTGAATGTAAACTTGATTCTTAATTACTGAGCAGTTGTGAAACACTTGACTGTTATGTAAAATTTAACCCAACCTTTTACACTACTCTTTTATTTGTTAATTAATGCTCCTACATGTTTCGGCCTTAACTGGTGGCCATCTTCAGGGATCTTTCTGTAGCATGTAAAGTTGAAACGTAAGCTGCATATGCTAAAGAAAGCTAGGCCGAAACATGGTGAAGCAGTAATTAACAAATAAAAATGTTGTGCAGCAAGTTGGATTTAAAGTTTACATGTTATATAGTTGCATGGGAAATGTACGGCATTAAATTTACACACAACTGAATTTAGTACTGTTTTGTTTTATTAACAGGGTGGATTTCAAACAAAACTAATGGCAAAAGATCTGGGTCTTGCCAATGATGCTGCTGCTAGGACAGCCACCCCTACTCCCCTGGGATCTTTAGCCTATGAATTGTACTCCTCCATGCTCACCAGTGGGTTTGCTGACAAGGATTTTTCATCCGTATACCAGTTCCTTCTGAAACATGGAAGGATACAAGGAAATAATCCATGATTATTGCTGTATGTATGGCAGTTCATCTTAAGACGTGGAGGCAAGATTCTTGTGCATGCCATGGCTCAGACATTTCATCATAAGGGCAGAGCTCACTCCCATGGTACTGCATGTGTAGGGTGAAGTGATGGGTGGAGAGGGGAGTTCAGATTTTTTTCATGTAGTGTACTTCATTTTCAACATGCCCATGTTCATCTTACAAATTATTTTTACTCACCATGTGCTCATAAAATAGGCCTGTTTCAGGATGCAGTTTCCAGATACTGCCATTTCTTTCTAACCAATCAACTAATCCATGATTACTTATCTTCCAAGTTACTAAGTTTATATCAAACAAACAGGCTGCACTGACCAGACATCTACTTGGAAAGCTAGCAGTCCTTCACAGCTGCTTGGAGTGTGTAATATGTACTCCTACATGTTTCTACAATTTCATGTCATCATGACGAAATATGGAGTGTAGATTAAATATTGTTTTGACATACACATTTATGATATTAATTGTGCATTCGTTGGTATAATAAAAACAAAAAAAGATGCACAGTTCATGTATTAAAATAAGTATTAAAAACTAGTAGTAAATAATCCTCCCATGTGTTCATAGGTTTCCAAGCATTTTCCTTCCTTCGTATTTTTCCCATCAAAACCCTCTATGCATTTATAGACATGAATGGCACTTACTTTACCCTTATCCTGTATGTGAACATTCTCATAGTATTTGGTGAGGAATATTAGTCATGAAGTTACTCATTATTCAGTTTCTCAGGTTTTGGACACTGGTGAATTTCTTAGGCTAAAACACCCACAACATTTAAAAGCAAAATCTGAGTCCATCTTTGTGTATAAGAGGGAAAGGTGAGAAGCTGATGTGGTGGGTCCGGTATAATGAATTAGTCTGTGTCCCTGGACTCACTGTTTTTGACGGGCCTATCAGCATGGGTTATCCCATTTTCCTCATTCCATCTCAAGGTGGAGAGGTAACTGTAGTGGTAAGTGTTCTTAGCTTGAGATGTTGGACAGTGTCCAAAATTTCAGTCCTAACTGTGTACCATAATCAGAATTCTTTAAACTTGAACCAAGTATTCTTAGTCTCCTAATCTGAAAAGCCATCATTCTATGTTCTTCCTTTAATTTGAAAGACCAAGTTTTACACCCATACAGAACAACATGCAAAATTATAGTTATATAGTTGTAGATTTTAATATTTGCCTCGTGGGTAGGAGACAGGGTGACATAAGATTCTGAATCAAATGATGACAAGCATTTCTGAATTTCACATCTTAATTTCTTCATGAATGATATTTTGACTTGTTGATGTAGTGCCCAAATATGAGAATTCTGTCACTGGTTGATACTTTTTTGTTAAAAAGAATGTTGATGGAATCTGTGGGTGTGAAAATCCAAAGATTGTGTCTGGATAGTGTGTGTTGGTTATATGCATGAGTTTGTGTGTTCTTGGAGCTTCAACTTTATATGAGGCCCTACATTCTAAACTGTTTAACTTAGAAACTGGAAATTTTATACAAACCTTTTCAAAGTCACTAACAAGTGTTTTAAACCCAAAGGTATGAATCAGAATTGTATGCCTTCTGCCTTATGAAGAATAACAATATTATTCTTTAATATCAAAATATTTTTACACATAACAGTCACAACGAAGATATTCAGCTATTTGGAAAACAAAAATTATAAGTATCAAGAAGCTTGTTAAAGTTAAAGAGGTTGTTCAAGTACAGTGTTTATGAGTAACCTTAGGTATATAAATTATATATATTTCATGGATTGTGATTAAATATGTGGAACAAGACACTGTAAAAATAACAGTAAGGTAGTTTTAGTAGGAAAAACAAAGGATATTATGAACTTCATTTCCATGTAACAGAGAAATTCCTGATAGTTATTCCATGATATTTTTACAGGTATTTAATGTGTAATTAAAATAATGCACTTTATGTAAATTTACAAATTCATGGACAGAGTGGAAAGTGTGTGACAAAAGAATTTTATTTATGCTGATTGTAACTGGGTGTACACCATTTTAAATATGACATTTCTCCTGCAACCAGAGAGTTGTTCTATTTAAGTGCCGTCTACATTACAGTATTTTCCCTTTCGTACAAAAATGGATTTACATTTAATTGGACAGCATTTCCCCTTTTTCTGTTCAATGTTGGTGTATCCTGTATTAGGTAGACTTCTAATTCTTCCTCATCTTGGATGGAACTTAACAGCATTGGTAACTAATTGATTGCAGGGTGTCATTACAAATGCGATGCCATTCAACTTTAATTACATTTCTGCTTTCTCTTGCCCTCAAATTCCATCAGATTTCAGTCACAGTAGGTATGAATTACTTTATACATGCAAGCCACATCTTTTTATCACCTACATGAGTAAGTCACTGTATGTGTGTGTGTGTATGTATATATATATATATATATATATATATATGTGTACACACACACACACTGACATATATTACAATAGAAGTCCATAATGGCCAGCTGTTGTACAAAATAACATACAATTATATGTTATGACTTGTAATTGTCAGTTGCTGTCACTGAACATAGACATGCATATATATATATATATGTGTGTGTGTGTGTGTGTGTACGTGCGCACGTGTATGCATGTGCATGCACATGCCCATGTTTTTGTATTAATCATTCTGGTGACATATTTTTATTTGCTTAAAATGGTGCTCAGTTTTCTAGGAGTAGGATATTCATGGTTGTACTCTTTGTTTGAGGTGTTTTTAGCCATAAGCTCTTGAACCAAACTGAAACTAGTGCAAGGTACTGAATGTTATGTACTTATTTCATCATTATTTGTCACATAGGAGAATTCTGTCTTTTGTTTTCATAATTCCAATTTTCAGGTAAATGCCTACACTAAATGTGTTTACCACTTTGTTTCATTATATGGTGACAAGTAAAAAGCAGCTGATGACTAAGGAAAAATTTCTTGACTTATTGTTGAGTATATACAGCGTAACATCCATAGTGATTTACGAGCTGACAAAAGCCAGATACCTACAGTTGCAGCCACCACATTACTACATGCATCATTTACTTTATTCAGGAGATCTTAGTTTCATCAGTCCCTTGGTTTTTTCTACTTGGTGGAATGCGTGATACAGTTAACCATTGGGTGTACTTCAGAATGCCACTTACTACCTGCATAATTTTTTATTTGGATTCTTTGTGATGTCAATTCTATAATTTTATTCAGTTTGTTAAACTGTTTTACCTGCACAGCTTTCAGATTTAGCATCTTCTCTTAACCAATATGCGTCTTACTTGAAGACAGAAACAAAGCAAGTCTCTGAAATGTCAAAACTTATGTTTTCAATTTTGAGGGACAAAAGTTAGAAAATGTTAAAAGATGGTTCCCCAACATTGATGATATATCACTGTTACCAGATATTTTAACCAAACTGACAATAATCGCAAGGGAGTGGATGTTAGGATCTGAGTATGATGTATATAGTACTGGGCTATGTCCAATAACAAATTTGAGCATTAGAAGCATTGTTTCCACAAAGTTAATTAGTATGTTGATCTGCGAACACTTTGTGATGGGTTGATCATCATGTTAGTGTTAAAAGTGACTTCATTCACAAAGAACACAGTGAAGCATCTTTTCTTCATAACTGCGAGCAGCATTACTAAATCATCCATCACCCAAGAATAAAAAACAGTTGTGGCAAAATATCTTGGTACATGTAATTATCAAAAAAATTCCTAGTGAACTATACTACTACTGTGGAACCCTTACCATCACTACTGAAATGTGAACAAAATGCAAGTGGGTAGTTTACAGGAAGAATACACCCAGGTGACTTGAGTGGTCATTGCTGTAGATTACTAACAATAAGGCCAGTGGCACAGTGAAGGTGGGAGTAATTATATAAAAGGCAGAAACTAAGAAATACACATAACATCTACTACTCATGGGTGTTGACACCTGCACATCAGAACAATTCGGCACTAGAACGGAGTTTCTAGCCATAGTATATGCACTGAATAAATTTAGAGTTTATGTTTTTGATCACGATTGTTTCAGACCAGAAATTGTTAGTTAGTTAGTTAGCTTTATTTTCCATAAATCCAATCGAAATACAATTTCATGTGGATGTGGAAACAGTCAATATAAACAACATATAGTTAACATGTAAATGGAAGAGCTATCAATAAAATTTACTTTAAGGAAGAATATAAGTGTTTTAAAATAAATTTATGCACATACAGACTTAACAAACAAAAGAAATACAATAAACGAATAATTTAATTATTAAAACTACAACATCAGCAATCATTAATTACTGGTAAATTCCCTGTACTAGGATTGCTGAATAGGTTCCAGTCAAAGTATTCTTGAATAGTATAAAATGAACCTTCCAAAAGAAACCTTTTTGATGCTGTTTTAAATTTCCTCATGTCACTGGATAAACTTGTTATCCTTGGAGGTAAGCAATTGACTTTGATCCCTGAGTGATACACTCCTCTTGTACCTTAGACAAATGCACTGAAGGCAGATACAGGTCTGAACAGTGTCTTGTATTATTAGAATGTACCACCGAATTGGATTTGAACATATTTATATTCTTAAGTACAAAGAGTCATTTATATTCATAACTATGAAGAGTAATATAATAAGGAGAGTATGTACTGTGAGTATAGGGGTAGAATGTTTAATTTTTTGAACAGCTCATGGCAAGATTCTCTGTTTCCAGCATTCATCATAACTCTTATTACTCTCTTCCGTAATTTAAAGATGGTATTTCTGTAGGTGGAGTTACCCCAAAAAATTATACCATAAGATACGATGTAGTGTACACTAAAGAAGTAGATCATTTTTTAGATTCTCCAAGGAAATGATGGACTTCAGAGACCTGATTATGTAACATGCTGAATTTAGTTTGGAAATAAGTTGGTCTGTATGTGGTTTCCAGGACAGTGTGCTAAAGTCAAACCTAAAAATTTAGTGTAGTATACATTAATTTGATTAGTTTTATAATTTATATTCACATGAACTGCATAATTAGTTTTTGACATAAACTGCATATAGTAAGTTTTGTTTAAATTCAGTGATAGTAAATTGTTTTGAAACCATATTATTATCTTCACAAAGACTTTATTGATTTCTTCTTTAAATTCAGTAAGATATGGATGTGTAAAAATTATATTGGTATCATCTGCAAACAGCGTTGGTTTAGATAATTTATTTATTGAACCTGGCAAATTATTGATGTAAAGGAGAAAAAGCAATAAAATAAAACAGTTTTATTTCAGTTCCCAGCCATATAGTTTCAGTTAGGACATAATGTGGTCTGGTCCATGGCAGTCACTGTTTTGGATGAACATACAGTTCAGTAGGCCATCCCAAAGTGGAGGTAGTATGTTACTCTGGACTGGTGGGTCTGTACTAGATTACATGATGTCATTATGAAGAAGAACATAATTTCAGTGCTATGAGATTTGAGGTTCTTACACTGTTGTTATTGTTGTTGTTGAAGAGTGAATTATTCTAGGAAGTGGGCAGTGTGCAGATCCTGAAATCTTGAAGGATTGTAGGACATTCATCTTCTAGCAGACTCCTTGGTCTGCTTGACGCTCAAGATGCAGGCACTATATTCCTCCAAAATGTCCTCTGATTTACAAGTGTAATATCAACAGAAGACTTGTATCTTCAATTTCAGGGAATTTTGGATTTAAAGTGGGATCAGGAAATGGGGGAAGGGATCTGTAGTTGCCCATGGTACAGATTGTGCTCTGGAAACCATTATCATCATTGTAATCAGCTTTCAAGTCCTTTGAAGCATATCTTCCCATCTTTGTTTTGGTTACCCCAGATCATGGCTTGCACACAGATGATACTGGGAAGCTAACACTGGGTGGTGATCCTCCTACATTCTCTCCACATATTTCCTCCATGGTATCAACAATGCAGAGTAATCATAATTTTTTCGAGGAAGTTAAATAGACGTAGTTCTCAAATGCACCCACACGAGCATTGTCTAGATAACTCACTGAAGGGTAGACATAGATGGCAGTATAGTCTGAAAGCGACGCCCTGTTAGTTGTAGATTCCATGGAGTACCGTGAAGTGAAATTCTTTTTGGCTGTATTAATCATTTTGTGTAGTATGTTAATGCAAGCAGATTGCATGCCATGGGTACACTAGGAATCGCTAGCACCAACATATCTGAGACGAGGGCAATTTCGCTTAGTGCTGTTAAGAATGGGAAGGCACAACAAAATTCAGTTCAGTTCTCATTTTGTCTCATCTTTAAAGGTAAAGCAGGCCTGACTGTTTTACACCTTGAAGATGGGACTGAAAGGTTGCCCGAAACATCGGTAACTAACTACCAATCTTCGCTGCCTAGCATCTCAGAAGAGCGAAGGCCTCGAGTTTTCAATTTCTGGTTTAAGAGAACCGGAATGCTCTTGATTTGGTGAACTTGGCGGCCTGTGACACGTACAGCACCTTACATTTTCTCCGTTTTATATTTGGTTTGGTTTATTTGTTCATCCATTCAGTCACACACGTAACATTGGACACATAAATTACAGATTACTATATATAATACAACTTATAATATATGGACATCCACCAATATAATATAATAATACAAAATTTAAAGACCAATTTCAAGTGGAATTTTTCACTACATCTAGATATATGTGAATTTATATAAGTATACTTCAGAGTTAAGAATTCAAATTAAAAGTAATAATATAGAATGGTATTGCGTTATATTACACGTAAGAATATTTAGATGCTTACTTTTAAAATGATTACACTCTGCCAAGATCTCTATTGGAATTCCAAGTAAAATATTCCTCCGAGTAAAATGAAATTATAAGAAGGAAACCTTTTAAAACATATCTGAATTGGTTTATGTCATAAGATGTATTTTTGGTGCTAGTAGGAAGATTTAAAACTTTGATTCCAAAATAAAAAGGGACCTTTTTGGAAAGTTGTTAAGTTTGCAGTTAGAGTATGTAAGTCAGAACTAAATCTGGTGTTAATATTGTGAATTTCTAAATTTGATTCATATAAATTTCTATTTTTGGCAACAAATAATAAAAGGGAAAAAATATATTGTGTCTTTAATGGTAACATTTTTAGATTCTTGAATAATTGACAACAAGAATTTCTATTTCTGGCATTTATAATTATTGTAATTATCCTTTTTTGAACTTAAAAAATATTAGAACTGTATGCAGAATTACCCCAGAAAATTATGTCATACGATAGGATGGAATGAAAATATGAAAAGGAAATTGTCCTTATTGTACCTTAGGACTTAAAATGTTTGAGCATGATTTGTTAACAGGACAAAAAGATAGCTTATTACATTTTATTGTCAGTATTTGTAGTGGTACACTGTCAGAGTAATAAAAATATGTGTCTAACAAATTACGAAACATCGGTTCATTTGTCGGGTGGGGTTTGGTTTACACAGAAAAATGCGAATTGGTATTTATATATTCTAATTTATTTCCATACATCCCATTTAGGTACATACCATGGAACTGGAAAAAGTCATGTACAATATGCATCTTCAAGGAACTTATAATTGGTATAACTAATATCAGATAGAAAAGAATACTTGTCAACTACAGTAATAAAGATAAATTAACATTATACACAAGATATTAAAAGATTGTATAAAATAATACAATAAATAAGTTTAAAAATCACAGTCCATATGGTAGGAATTACATGTCCTTGTCCTCATTATATTCGAAGTATTCTTCAATTGAATTAAAAGAATGATTATATAAGAATCTCTTGAGAGAGAATTTGAAGCATTTCAATCACTGACCAAAATTTTTATATGTTGTGGTAAGTGATTAAAAGCTTTAGAACCCAATATATAACATCCTTTATAGAATTTGGTTATATTAACAGTTGGTAGATAGAGGTTAGTGTTGATCCTAGTTATGTATTTATGAATTTTCCTGTTTGAGGTGAATAAGTGTTTGTTTTTAACTGGAAATAAAATTAGTGAGAAATGTATTGCAAATACGTCAATTTCCATGTTTTTAAAAGCTTCCCTACAAGATTCCCTTACTCCAATGTTGGTTATGATTCTAGAATTTTCTTTTGTGAAGTAAATAAATTTTTAGCTTTGGAAGATCTCCCTCAGAAAATTATACCATAACTTAAAATGGAATGTATATAAGCATAATAAATTGTTCTTAGCGTAGATTGGGGTACAATATGTTTTAGATTTCTTAAAGCATAACCAGCAGAGCATAGTTTGGTTGCTTTCTGATCAATATGTTGATTCCAAGACAGTGTCTCGTCGATAATTAGTCCCAAAAATTTAGTCTCAGTGGAATTTGAAATATTTTTGTGCTCATATATAACTTGAGTTTTAACCTGGTAATTTTTCATTCTAAATTCCACGTAGTGAGTTTTATTGAAGGTAAGTATAAATAAGTTGCTGTCAAACTAAGAGATTATGTTGCAGAAAGATTGATTAATATTGATATTAAAATCTAAATCGTTAGAATCAGTTATTAAAAGACGGGTATCGTCAGTGAAGAGTACCATACTGTTATTTTTGGTATGTCATTTATATAAAGAAGGAAAAACAGAGAACCAAGAATTGAACCTTGAGGTACCCCATTTTTGATCAATTTCCATTTTGAAGAGCTGTTAGTATTAGCATTATTATTAAGTATTACTTTCTGATATCTGCAGATTAGATAGGATTCGATTAGTGTTTTAAATTTTCCTTTAGTACTGTAAAATTCTAGTTTATCCAATAGTATTTTGTGATTCACACAATCAAAAGCTTTTTGAAGGTCGCAGAAGATACCTCCAATTTTTAAATTATTGTTCATAGCGGTTAAAATATTATTTATTAATGAAAAGGAGGCTTGTTAAGTTGAGTACCAAGTTCCAAATCCGTATTGTTCATTAACTAAAATAGAATTAGTAGTTATATTTAAAATTGCATTGCAGATATATGTAAGCAGAGATATAAAGTATAGTGCACTTAATTTTAGTTTTCGAGTAGAAATTTCATCATATCCACCAGTATTTTTT
>Ga0123354_10018251_pt1 | contig 10996 bp, 4 predicted proteins | sample TergutLab28metaG_2_FD_97872 | JGI IMG/M metagenome (GOLD analysis project Ga0123354, IMG submission 97872) | Labiotermes labralis P4 segment gut microbial communities from Petit-Saut dam, French Guiana - Lab288 P4 | ecosystem: Host-associated > Arthropoda: Insects > Digestive system > Gut ... | reverse complement strand
ATGTATCTCTTACAAGTGTTTTTATATTGTCTGTATCGACAAGCACTGTATCAGGTCTGTTGAAATCTAACCTTTTATCAGTTATGATAGAAAAGTTTTAATATCAAATCATGTTAGCTGATTCCAGCACCGGTGCTGCGTGATATTTATTGAATGGCGGAGTATTATTATTTTACTTTATTATTATTATTATTATCATCATCATTATCTACTTGCTAATGAAATGACAATCCGCCATAATATTCATGAGCTTCTCCACGGCCTTTTTAATCGACTGTTTCTTTATTCTTAGAGCAAACCTACCGTTAATTGCATCCAATGGAGTGCTGCTACCTGGTGTGGGTACGTTGTATATTATACTCGATACATAAATGTACCTGCGGCTTCAGCACGTCCCTCACGGGGAACCGTGGTGCGAATAACTCACATCAACGGTGTTATGCTGTAAAATGTACGATTCCTCTTTGTTTTGCTCGTATTCTGACGTCAATCTGTTGCACCGTCTGGAAGAGGCTTAGTACGATTTTGTGGCAAGTAACAAAAGCCGCAACTTTCTGAACCCATGGCAGCACTCCGGCACACACACACACACACACACACACACACACACACATCACGAGCCCTCATTAGGTAAACGTATTGGTTTTACAAATCAGTCCCTGAACCGATATTTCTGGACTCCCTTTCGACTGGTTTTTATTCTTCTGGCAGGGGTGCGTCTTTGATAATTTTGTGGTACAAACTGGCTGAGGATCGCAAATCATTGAGTCTGACATAGCGAATGACTACAGACATTTCTGTTATTAAATAGAAACTTCGACATTCGATTTTTTAGTCACAATTTATATAAAGTCACGTAGCAATCGACAACATTGGATCTTGAGTCGGTAACTTCCCACGACGACAAAAATTGTGGTTTTTTTAGTATGGTTACATTTTTTATAAATGTTATTACTATTATAATATATTATTTATTATTGTTACTGGACGTTATAACTGATGATTAACCTACCCAAACAACGACCGTCGAAGCCGGACATACCGACTGATATTGTTTTGAATTTCACTATGTCCTTCGTTAAGAAATTTTATGGTTTGTTGACCGTACATCCCTGTATAGTTTTTTCAAATGAAGCCAACTAGGTGCACACTACTTCTTAGTATACTTATTTCAATTTCTCTACATGTTTCGGGCAAATATGTGCCCATCATCAGGAGAATTTACTGTATCTATGCGATACTGGTATTTTTCACTCTGTATGGGTGGCCGTCTGGTCTGCTGGTCAGCAGACCAGACGGCCACCCATACAGAGTGAAAAATACCAGTATCGCACAGATACAGTAAGTTCTCCTGCTGATGGGCATATAGTTGCCCGAAACATGTACAGAAGTTGAAATAAATATACTAAGAAGTGTAGCCAGTCTCACGCTACACAGCATACGAATCACAAACATACCCAGGCTCATTCTATACAGCGTACGACTCACACACAAAAACATGACATGCTGCTACAGCACCAAAATTAACATAACGAAGTAATTCACTGAATGTTTTAAATTGTAAATTTAGCAAGGAACAATATATGCTCCCTGAGGATGATCGTGTGATCGAAACATGTAGGAGCGTCTTAAAAGTTTTCATATAAATTTTAGACTTCTTAAATTTTATCTATATATATACATATATACATGTCTTGGTGTGTGTAATTAAATAAACCAAGAAGTATTGTGCACCTAGTTGGTTTCATTTGAAAATTTTCAATAAGAAATATTCACAAAGTTTACCTCAAACAGTCATTTTCCGATGTGCAACTAAATTTAGTATCTACATCCACCATACAGTAATATAACTATAGTTCTAAATTACAGTATCTGCGTAATTGCTGAAGTATTCTTGCATAAATTTATATCAAATTAGGCATCAGGCCCACGAAATAATTAAAGTGTCAATATTACCAGAGGAACATAAGCGTTCGGGACACGCAAACCAGAATGTAAATAAAACTTGTTAATTCAGTTTACTGACAATGTAAAGCTTTCCCGTAATAAGTCTTGAAGTTTCAGAGGGTGAATGGAACACTGGACATCCATCCTTACAGTGACATTCGACACAACTACGACGGCAGAATTGTCAACCCTACACGTTGGCCTCAATTTACCCCCAATTCTTTGGTACTCGATTAAAATCCCGTATTATCAAACAGATGCACAAATATATACTTCGTAGATACAATTATAATTATTATAAAATATTTAAAAAATATTTAAAATTGCTTCAACATGTTTCGGATCACAATGGATCCATCATCAGGGAGCTCTATACAGTGCTTGGCTAAAATTACAGTAATGGTTCTATCATGTCCGTTGATATGGACGTAGTCGGTGTTATGGCAGCATATTTACCCGTGGTGCGTGTGTGTACTGGAGAACATGAAGATCCTTAGTACTCATTTCTGTTAGAGGCTGAGTGGACCCCAGGTCTACTGAAAGCGAACGGAAGGAATAGGCCACTCGAAAACTTCCAAGAAACCTACCGGGATACGAAACCGGAACCTCAGATCTTGCGGTGCAATGTCTCAACCAACAGGTCATCGCCTATGCACCGACACTGCATCCAAATTAGACAGCAGAAGTGGTACATTCCTACTGCCAAATTAACGCAGTGTGTTCACTAGTAGTGCAGCAACAGACACCTACAGTTGAAAGAACCGTGTAATGAAGGACACAACACTGCTAGAATATTCAAGAGTGCAGACGCCGATGGCTTCTTTAAATGTGGAATTGTAGTCAGCGGAAAGTCTGGAGAAGTTCGTGCATTTTAGGTAGGCGATTAAAATTCTAGAGATACAAAAACTTCTAAGTTTAAACACGTTCCTTCAAGGCAGTGACGTATCGTCTTAAACGGCTGTCGCGCAGAGTTGCATCACAAGAAGTGGGAATTGAATAACATGAAGTGACGCGCAACCCAGCCACGCCTTGGATAAAGACGCGCCGTGTACAAGACGCTATAATGTCATGCACCGAAATTGCTAATGGGCCATAAAAGAGAGGTCCATCTTCACTGGGTTCTCTTCAGGGATCCATACTACCAATCGCTCATGTCAACATCACATTCCTTTCTCCGGTTAAGCTGATCAGAACGGAATCCGAAAGAAACATATTTCAGTCACTTCTAGCAACCCTGGACCAAGTCGACTGGTATTAACCGACGTTTCGAAGTAGCGTAGGCCTACTGAAGTTGATGGAAGGAATTTCCTTCGAAATATCAGTGACTATTTACCAATCAAACAAAGCTTACATGACAGAACACTTTAACAATTTAACCAAAAATCCTATTGCCTTAACTTTCCTAACAGCAAGCAATGAGGAAATTATCGTTGGACACAAAATGAATATTTTAGGACCTGCGAAATGTCTCTGACGCACTTTTATCTTCCATATACATTTATCGGTTTAGAATAAAGGCAAGCGCTGCTACACCCGTTATTATTCTTTGATTTGAAAAGACACTGTAATTATTTTCGGCCAAGTTTTGCGAAAATTCCCACGGCCAGTGTTAAAAGAATTCCAGTCTATTTTTCTCGAGTTGTTCCAAGCGGAAAGAGAGCTTTGACGAATCTATCATATGCAGTTTGAAAATTTTTCTACAAACCCGCCATAAGCTATATAGACCTGTTACACAAATTATGAAGTGAAGATTATAACGCCTTTTTTTTTCTCCATCCAAAAATTATTGTTTACTTTGTTTTTTTCACTTGTAATATCACTTGTAATATCACTTGTAATATCACTTAAAAGCTGCCGCCTCCATAATCGCTTAGGTATTTTTGTTACACAATGTCTGCAGACATGTCCATAAATGTCAGAAAGTCACATTTGACGTGCCTTATTTCAGAGTTTCATCTACCCAAGTGACAATTACGCGAATTTATTTCCAAGTATTTATCCAGTTCACCAATATACCTCTTCTGTAAAAGTATGAATATTAAATAGCAGAAATGTTTAAAATATTCTGTCGACATTGCTCTATTCTAAAATGTAATTTGAATTTGCATTATTATGTAATAAGTTAAAGTTGAAATGGAGCACACGGAGAAACAAACATTTTTCATTTTTCTAATCGAAATATTGTACTTCGGTTTCAGGGATGACAAGGAAATGACAACAGAACAGATATGGTTGCTTGGGTCCAATATCTGTTACAAGTGTCACGCTGTGTTCTAATAATAGCTGCAAGTCGATAATAATCTTAACTGACAATGAATGGGGATGGGATATAAACAGTGCAAACAGCAGCACTGATTTTCGAGATACGCATTTGCGAGCTACGAATAGTTGGCCTCTCGTGGCAGCCAATGCACAGATAGTAAAATGCGACGATACGTTTACAGACATTTGTTCACCCATATCGATCAGAACAGACGATATCAAACCCACACCATCTGTAAATTCGGCCTTTCAGATATGCCATGCTGTTTGGCGTGCAAGATACGTTTTTATTGTTATAAAAGTTACGCGCGCAATGACGCCCCTCTGTCGACTCAACCCGTCGTAGTCTTGTGTCAGTAGTCAGTTGCATTCATCAGGTAATGCCTTGATGCTTTTACGCTAATTCAAGGTGTGGTCTAGACAGAAAGGCACAACGCGTATATGAAGTGTGAAGAGCGGGCTACAGAGAATAACTAACTAGTGGCTGTCATGTTCAGCAGTTTGAAGGTTATTAATTTGCTCAGTTGTCTACCGCCGGGTAAGAAATATGTCAACTACAATAATGGAGTAAATGTGTAATCATCATCGTCCCTCCATTGTGTGGCATCAGAGGAACTCATTTCTTTCCAGCCTTGTCGAGGATTGTTCGTAGGCGCCTGATATTTCTTTGCGCCAAGAACATTATTCCAGGTTTTTGTTTCATTACTTCACGCAAAATAAAGTAATCAAAAGCTGTAGTCAGCCATATAATTCGGTAACAAGCACAGGAATAACTTGCCTAAATAACAGTGTTTACCCAGTTAACTCATCGATCATACTGGGCTTCTTGAACAAGAACGGGCAAGAAACATTTTCTAGCTCTGCTCATTTGCAACAAGAAAATAAAACCATCAGTATTTCTAATATCGCCACGGGCTAATCTATATTGCCACCTAATAATGTTTCAACTGCTTGGTCACATCATTTTCTTTGTTGTCCACTTCACAACATCCGGTATTTCTAAGTGAGTCACTCCTCTTCCCTCGTTGTCACGGTTCACGAATGGGTGCGTACTACGGATTTCTTTAGTCTCAAAAAATAAAAAGTTTTAAGTTTATCATATTTATTCCCATATTCTCACAAATGTCGCTGTTATAAGCGTTAATTTACTGTTAACAGCGGACGTAAAACACTAAGCTGTTAAAATTTTCGAATCGAAGTAGAGTTTTCATTTGTATTTTATTCCACAGACATTTAAAAATATAACTTTGAGGCGAGACATCCTCGCTGTGTTAATCAGATCACAAAAGACAGGGTAGACGTGCAGTCAAAACACAACTATCTTTAATCGAAGCTAAAGGTGGTAAACTAGCTGTTAACAGCTACATGTTTCGGTCTCTATATTGGCCATCATCACGTTGTATTACTTGCTATAAGTTAATTATACAGGGTGGGGCATAAAGATCTCCCACTTTTCGAAGGGGCACTGTGCGAGCTGTAGTGTTGATAGAGAGGTAGGGGGTAGTGTCATGCGGTTGGTTAGCCTCTACCATTGTCAGTACCCATAATGAGTTGGACCGGTGAATATCGGGGCTTTGTTGTTGTTCCCTGGGCTTTTGATCACTTTAAGGGGAGACGTGGAGTGGCCGGCACGGTCACCAGATTTAAGCCCATGTGACGTTTTCCTTTGAGGATTCCTAAAGGAAAGGGTTTTCAAACATCGTCCTCGATCTCTTGAGGATTGGAAGGAAAGGATCCAACAGGAAATCGACTCCATTCCGCCTGAGCTAACCCGGAGAGTGATGAAGAACTTCCGTGTACGTCTTCAGCAATGTGTTGCCAACTACAGCCGCCTTATGTCTGATCTGATTTTTAAAATCCATTTAAAAAGTGTTGTTAATATACTTTTCAGAAATATATTAAATTTTTTTCTAGATGGCTTCTTTCATATTTTTTTAATACCTCTTCGAAAAGTGGGAGATCTTTATGCCCCACCCTGTACAATATACATAGTGTATGTTATTGATGATGAGATCTCGTCCACCATATCCTGTATCCTGGATTCAAGTTAAACCTAGTAGTTTACATGTACGTATATATACCGTAGTATGCTATAATATGTCGCCATGGAGGCAATTTTCTTGATGATGTAACAATAGGAGCTGTAAGGTTTATAAGCGGCGGGTATAAAACCTTATAGCAAGAAAATTGCCTCCAATGGCGACATATTATGAAATACTAGGGTATATATACATGTAAATTACTAGGTTTAAATTTTATGTTTTTTGGACCGTGCATCATTGTGATAACTGAAGAATAAGAACCAACTAAATGTCACTTAATAATTTTTTGTACTTCTTATAGGCTCAACATATTTCGGGCACTACTATGCCCATCATCAGGAGCTCGCAACGATAATGTTGATTAGTTGGAGTAGTGTCCGGGCTGCAGGCTATAACCTGCAGCCCGGACACTACTCCAGCCTAACCACACCTAACCTCCAACATACAGCAAACCAAGAACGAAACGACCAATGTGGCAATCAACATCATAGTCGCGAACTCCTGATGATGGGCATAGTAGTGCCCGAAACATGTTGAGCTTATAAGAAGTAAAATAAAATTATAAGTGGCATCTAGTTGGTTTTTACTCTTCAGTTACTAGGTTTAACTTGAATCCAGGATACAGGATATGGTGAACGAGATCTCGTCATCAGTAACATACACTACGCATATTGTATAGTTAAATTACAGCAAGATGTGCAACACTATGATGGCCAGTATGGAGGCCGAAACGTCTAGTTGTTAACAGCTAGTGTACCACCTTTAGCTTAGATTAAAGATAATTGTGTTTTAACTGCACGTCTACCCTATCTTTTGTGATTTAAAAATATTCTTATTTTCGGTACTGTTACGCTGTATGCGCTGAGAAGTAGGTACAAACTCACAGGTTACGAGGCTCGATATTCCCTTCTTAGAGCAAAATTTCCCTGATTTACAGGCATTCGACTGTAAAGCAAATTAATTAGGTACAGGTCTTTGAACTGTTATGATTATGCAGGGAAGAAGTACCTCCAGGCTCGGGAAAGGAAAGTAGAACTACACTTAAAATTCAAGGCACCTACAATCCGTAATAAATAATTTTTGTTTGACTACTGTGTAGTGTTCTACAGTTTGTGCCTTTGATTTTCATTTATTACGGCCAGAAAAGTTTCTTCTCCCTGCAGGATGTAACAGTACATTCGTATCGCTTGTTCTATGGCCCTTAAAATTCCTTTACTTAGAGAACTCGTCACAACACACAGCTAAATTCCTTTTTTTGTGGAATGGAATACGAAACACCATATTCATCTGTACAGTATTTTATGTAACAAAACGAACTGTAAAATCTAGATACATATATTCAGTGACGTAGTTAGTTTTCCTGACTCCCGGGGATAGCAATAACAACGGCTACTGCTGACAGAAGTTACTAACTTCAAAATAAAGTCATTTTTTGGATTCACATATATTTGTTTTAATAACTTAAAATTTGACGAGCAGAAAAAATTTTCATTTAAAATATTTATTTTGCTCGCAGTTTTCCTGCCGCTTTAACTCTACTGCCCGTGGCGGCAACACACTTCGCCTCACCCTCCCTATGCCCCTGCATACAATAAAACAGTCAGGCTCGAGAAATTACTCAGACATATTCTATGATTTGGATGAGACAGATTCTAGTCTAATGTGCTGTACTTCGACAAATTTGTGACCTACTCTTATATACTTCATTCTAACAAGAAAGCAAATTACAACGTTACAAATTTCTCATAATATAAAAGCTATTTGAAAAATCTGGATTTTTATAAAAAAATTTTAAAAATTCAACAAATGCGCTTGCATTTATGACTGCAGTTTTATTACATAGTAATCAAAGCCAAGTTTCTGCCACTTACTTCAGAGTGGTGAGAACGAGAATACGAACATAATTAAAAACGTGTCTAAATCACCGTTACAAATCACTTATTTTTGTTTAAAATTCACAGCTAATTTTAACCAAATATTATATGATTCTTAACTGTGGAGTGACTTAGAAATATTATAATTATATCTGTATTCTTGATTCCACCATCCTGAAGATGCCACACGATTGGCCGAAACATGCCGGTGAGTACAACTGAATAAAATTTAATTCGTAAACCCAAGTGCAATTATGATATTTGTGTGACCATGCGTCACTGATACAATAATATAAACAGGCAACTAGATGCCGGTCGGCAGCATCGTCGGTGCTTTATACCACAAGCTGTAAACACAGTCTAGTGCTCCTGAGGATGGACGAAATTACCGCCCGAAACATGTTGAGCTGATTGTGATTATTAATAAAATTATTATTGTTTCATCTAGTTGGCTGTTTATGTTATTCCAAGTAAACTTATTGGTCCTTTAAAAAAAATTTGTACATCTGAATAACGCACGGAACAAGAAACACGTTACACTGATTTGATATTTTATTTTATACTTTAAAGCTGATAATTATAAATGATCTGCATATTTGAAGTGAACATTTTGTTAAAAATGTACTGGTAGAAAAGTGTAACAGACAGTGTATCAGTTGCGTAACCTACACAAAACAGAAGCATATACGAACACCTGCAAGGATGCTACTATACGGGCTATGGAAGTATACTCTACTGTTCTGACACAGACACGAAATACTGTGTAACGTCACGGGAAAGTTTTGATATCTCCCCGAGATCGTAACATAACAGCCCAAATTCCTTTAACGCCCCCGGCTACGGGGTTTACCTGGTAAAGTACTCGACAAATCAGACTCAACGAAATTATGTCACCTCAGTGTTACATTTAGCAGATCTTGACACAATTTGTCCCAACCAGGACAAGCGACGTTATGATCTGTGCTACCGGGAATAATACCAAATTAAATGACGAAATTTTCTAGTATAGAACACAATTTAATGGTTTGTGTTGGAGCATAATAAACAGCTAAACTTTAAACCTACGCAGAGTAATGTGAGTGAAGAAGTGATGATGTGATATGATTTATTTAACGACATTTTCGAAACTATCTGGTTACACAGTGTCGAATCGTGTTACCTCGTGTGCGAGAAACTGGGAAGAATATGGGAGAAAACAGTGGTATAAAGAATTTGAATAAGGTGGGCCAGTATTCTTACGAGCAGGATGAAGTCATGTTCGAAGAAAGTCAGAAACCCGTTACAGAATCTACAGAATTCGAATTATACTTTCCCACGAAAATTTGTAACTAAGACCAACAGGCTGAGTAAAATTTCACAAAAGAACGTGCAAAATATCAGCTTGAACAAAATGGTATTGATAATTTTGAAACGCCTGTTAGTTTCAGAAGCAACGATTCGGTGTAATCGTCACCCGCAGTGCTTCAAAGGATTACAGCAGTTTCTACTTATGGTCATATTGCCGTTTCTCTCCATTTAGAGACACGTGATGGATATCACGCTCGGTCTTCGAACACTGTCATCCTGATGAATGCGTCTGATGAAGATGAATAGCCACCCTTGAATGGTGAATCTGTTTTTAAAAAGGGCTGTTTATCGTCGTGAAAATGCATCATGTTGAACAGGGTTTAATACCTCTTCAACTTCGTAATATCAGCATCGGAACGAGGATCGAACTGCTGTTTCCTGACACACACCGCTCCATGATCCCTTGTCATCAAACATGTAAAGCCTGTCAGCTCATAACTGTAATTACAACCTCCAACCCCGTTCCTACAGCAACTCCACATTTTCATCGCCTATACCACTCCTTTCACATCTAACAAGTTTCCACGCTTAACGAGACGACAAGGTATAGATACACGCCTAACGCCTTTTAAGCTAGATTAGGGTATTGTGTTCATTTTGAGGATAAGAGCAGGGGCTAGACTCTAAGAGACTCAGACAGCTTTGGATAGCGGTTTTTGACAGGAATAAGGTTGAAGTCTTCGTAAAGGTTATTGCGACACAACATGAAAAAGGAAATTGTGAAACGATCCTTAAGAAAGATAGGTCTTTGAGGCGAGTACTGATCTCACTATGTACTGTTTACTGAGCGCTAGATACGAGGTTTAAACCTTCATAGAAACATTTCTTTGATGTTTTGCTGACCGTGCATCTCAGTATAATCTTAGTAATTAACCAACTTAATGCATAAATTCTTGTTTTATAATAAGTTTATTATATGCCTCTACATGTTTCGAGCATATGTGCTCATCATCAGGAGGTCAAAATTGTATTATACGGCATCTGGTATCGTTACACCTGTAGGTGACTGTCCCGTGCATAGGTTGAGAGAGGACCTGTGCACCGGGTGGCCACCTACAGGTGTGATGATAACAGATGCTGGGTAATACAATTTTGACCTGCTGATGATGATGAGCACATAGTGCTCGAAACACCTAGAAGTATATAATAAACTTATCATAAAACAAGAATTTGTACATTAAGTTGGTTAATTACTAAGATAAGACTTTATTGAAACGTCTAGTTCATATAGGAGAAGGTATGTAGTCAAACACAACTTAATCACTGAGGTGTATTTAATGACTGTGATGGAAACAACTACATGTATTACTACCTATATGTGTTATGTTTCACAGTGTTTTATCTGACCCCTGTTTTGATTCGGTTTGTCAAACTATGCGTATGTAGAAATCTCTACACCACGCATATAGCTAGCCCTTAAGTTCCCTAGACAACCTGATGATGGCCAACACAGGCCGAAACATGTAGTTGTTTCCATCACAGTCATTAAATACACCTCAGTGATTAAGTTGTGTTTGACTACAT
>Ga0123354_10018250_pt1 | contig 10998 bp, 4 predicted proteins | sample TergutLab28metaG_2_FD_97872 | JGI IMG/M metagenome (GOLD analysis project Ga0123354, IMG submission 97872) | Labiotermes labralis P4 segment gut microbial communities from Petit-Saut dam, French Guiana - Lab288 P4 | ecosystem: Host-associated > Arthropoda: Insects > Digestive system > Gut ... | reverse complement strand
TCACACAATTATGCCTTCCAACCAGAATGGGTGAAAAAAAATACTAAAATAAAAATGTAGCGAATTAAATATTTTAACCTGTTAATTAATTGGATAGCCATAGCAGAAAGGCCCCCCCCCCCCAATTCAAATAACAACATTTACTCGAATGCAAGATGAGGTTTTTCCCTTAAATTTGGTGCTTAATTATGTGAGGTCATCTTAAATTCGCGTACGAAGTGCTGAACCGGACTGCGCCGAACCACATTGCTTGGAACCAGACCATGCAGAACCTAACAGAGGCCTGCTTTGCCAAATCATCATGTGAGATCTGTGCTCTTCTGAGATATTACAGGGGTGCTGATAAGTCCTTAGCCCGACCAGGAAGGAAACAAGCTAATATTTCTGTCAGAGTGGCGTGAATTTCCTTTGGCGCCTTGCCTTGCAGGAAAGAAAATTTGATGACAGCTCACGTCTCGATCTTGTTGAGTCGCGCGTGTCCCTGACATGCTTCTGAGCTCGTTTCCTTCCTGGGCGGGCTAAGGACTTATCAGCACCCCAAATACACTGTAGAATGGTAATTCCATACCGACATTTTGGGACAACGTGTGAGTCCCATCTTCAAGGAAAAAGAAATCCAAAAGAGAGAACAGAGCATGACTGAAGTTACCTGACACAATCTTCCTGTTTGGGACTTTGTCCATCATCTAATTTTTAAAGCAGCTTGTCGTTTCAGAAGCTGGCTCTGTTTCCGTTCTCAGGCACTGAAGCACCTAACCTGATGGACATTTAGATTGAGTTATCTTCATTCACTTGGCACCTTAGAAGCAGTAACATGTCAAGATATGTGCCTGAGAAGAAATCTAATTCAAGGGTAATAGAGGAAAGTGGCTATTGAAAGATTAAAAATTAACTACAAGACTCAAAAATGAAACCTGGACTAATCCACCAATCAAAAACCATAAAAAGAACCGCGAACTCAGACTGACCAGACCACAGACACAACACAGAAAACCAAAACATGCACTTTTAAAATTCTTAACACCATATGTGGAGAAAATTGTGAGTCTTTGTGGGTTCAAGTAAGTTTATAAACCAAGAAATATAAGTGTAGTATTTAGTCGGTGTGGTTCGTATTGACATGGCAGCACATCTCACCAGAAGTGACTATAAGAGGTTTTAAAAAGTGCTGTATATCCAATGAAATGGATGGGACCAAAGATAATATGTTGTGGAGTAATAGTGAAGAGGATGGAGATGTTAGGAGTGAGTGTAAGGAAGATGAAGGCACTGACTAAGAAAGTGCAGGCAGTGACACTGATTGGTAAAGGCAGATAGAATATGACGTGTTTTGTGTATTAAGTGTATTAAATTAATAGTAAAATATTTTTTTCTTAGCGTATGCTTTATTTTTAAGGGGGGTCATCTTAGATTTGGATTATACAAGGGCAATTCCAAAATCAACCTCCGATTGGCTGGTTAAAAAAATACAAAAGAGAGAACAAAATTTTATTATATGGAACAGTTACATACATAACTGCATTACTTCTCCACATAGTTGCTATCCACATTTAGGCAATTGTACCGTGACACTAGTTTTTGTAGTCACTCGTCAAAGAACGGTGCCGCTGAGTGATGCAGCCGGATGTTGACTCCATCCATGAGCTCTTCGTTGGTGTGGAAGCGCTGGGTAGCCAACCAGACCTTATTCCTTGGTGAAGAGATGGTAATCGCTTGGTGCCAGGTCCGGACTGTAAGGAGGGTGGTCGAAAATCTCCCAGTTGGAGAGCTTGATTAAAGCATTTGTGCGAGCTGCAGCGTGGGCCCGTGCCATTTTTTGGGATCAACCTCCATAGCTTATTCAGCGTTTCACAATAAACCTCTGACGTTATTGTGGTCCCTGGTGCCATGAATTCTGTCAACAAAATTCCCTTATGGTCCTACAATACGTACCTCACAGCTGGTGGGAGCGGCAATGATAGTGTCCATGTTCCATCATTAATTACTCCTACATTACGCAGCGAAAATGTATGAGGGTAGGTGTTCAGCGATAACAAATGTTACTTGTTACTACTGAGCATGCGCTTTGGCGCTATGACAACACGTTTCTTTTTACCAACCAATCGGAGGTTGATTTTGGAATTGCCCACATACATTTTTTCCTGGCAGATATGTTTTGTTTGGGGGGGGAGTGGGGTTGTCTTAGATTAGTGTCGTCTTGCATTCGGGTAAATACGATAATATCACATTGGAACAAAAATATACCAGGTTATACCTTCAGTGCTTGTATCATAGAACCTGTTATATTACCTTCTACACCCATAAACGCTCTTGATACCTTTCCATACTGGGTTATCTTAAAGTGAATCTCATGTTGTCTATTTCTGTAACAACATACAGCATTTGAACTCTACATGGGTTGATGTGTTAACACTGTAGGCATGTATTCAGGAGAAAACTGGTTCAAATCTCTGACAGGTCATAGGTTATCCTGACAGAGATTTTTTGTAGTTTTCCTCAATCTGCCCAGGTAAATGTCAGGCTATCAATTGATTAGGGCATGACTACTTCCACATCGTTTCCAGTTCTTCATTCGTCATTTGTCCTATCATTTGATGCTGTTAGTCTAGAGTCAGAGGTACTGAAGTGTTGTAATACAAACCATTGACACACCACTCTTACTTTACTTAATTATTGAACGGTGACAAGGTGTGTTTCTTTTTTTGGTTATCTTCTCAGATGTAAAATCTGAACTGGAAGGACCAGTGTGTCTAAGTACATTATCTTATTCATAATATGGAAGGGATGAAGTGCCGAAATTTCCATTTCAGCACAGCTGTGGAATAGTAACGGATGTGTGGTGGGTCCTAAGTTGGAATTTTGCTGAATGTCAAGTTTATGTGTGCTTATTTAAAATTCAAACATGTTGGGGAAGTGTACTGTATGTTTATGAGAACTTTGGACAGAAGATTTCATTTGATTGTTGTTATCTCACAAGTGGCTCATTGTACCAAGTACATGTGTACAGGTATGCGCCACATGACGACGTTTCAGTCTACGATGGACCACATATACGACAGTGGTCCCATAAGATTATGTTATTGTAATATAATATAATATTATCATATTATATTGTAATATCATTGTGTTACAATTGCTTACAGTATTCAGTACAGTAACACGCTGTACAGATTTATGGCATAGGAGCAATAGGCTATATATAGACTAGGTGTGTAGTAGGCTATACTATCTAGGCTTGTGTAAGTTCACTCTGTGACATTCGTACAATGACCAAATCTCCTAACGACACATTTCTCAAAACGTATCCCCGTTGTTAAGCTACGCATATCTGTATATTGTACAATGTTACATCAGTGTATTACTGTCTTCCAAGGGACCAAGAAAGTATTATTTGATGGCTGTTATCTCATAAAATGAGGCTTTCCTTTGTGCAGTGCTATCTTGCTATGTTACAGTTGCTTTACAGGGGCCAAGAAAATATTATTGATGGCTTTTTTGCAGCAGTTTCTATCTGTAGCAAATAATTGTTTATATTTTACAGTTCTGGCTTATGATGTTACTGTCTCTTGAGAATGACCCAGAAGTCTTATTAGATGGTTATTATCTTACTGTACCATGTAAATGTGTGTATTATACAGTTTTATCTCATTAGATTCTACAAATTATGCATAATAAATTTTCAGTATGCAGAATATTTAATGATTTGGCTTGCAAGGAAATTAGTATGATCCACATATAGAATGTTAAGCTTGTGTTGCATTACTTACTGTGTTTCAGTTAGGTCTGTTATTTCATAAAATATTATTTAATTGGCACTCATACAAATAATCTTCCACTCCTCATTAGACACAAACTCTGTCTTGTTAAATACGTAGCATATTCATATCCATCGTCAAACTATTGCCTAATTCTTGTACAGGCTGTTCATTGTTTTCAGTAAATATTGTTTTATAATTAGACCCTAACAGTCAGTGATTAATACAAGGCATTACTTAGCTCCCTGAATGTCTCTGAATTGTTCTCAAGGGAGACAAAGTAACGTATAGACAGTATTGTCATACTGCTTCTGAATTACAGAATATCTGATCTTCTGGGCCTTATAAGATCATTTGTAGAGCTCATCTGCTGCAGGTTTCTAAATCTTATTTACGAGCCCCTGTACTGTGAGATGTCAGGCTTCTGCTACACTATAGACGAGGCCTTTGCTGTTCTGGGATGTTACTTGGTGTAGGTTGGTAGTTGGTTATTGATATTACAGGACGACTTTTCATTCCCACCTGCAAGGGCCAATCAGTTACGGACTGCTTGGTCCGTGAAGGTGGGACCAAGGCATTGGTAACCAACTACAAACTTATGTTGTGTAAGATCCCAGAAGAGCAAAAGCATCAAGCACCAGGGTGTAGAAAATATAAATTATAATAAATGTGTTATAACAGTATAGAGTAAAATTCATAAACTTTATTGTTAATACTGAAAGGCTTTAACACAGCTGCAAAATATGTAATAAGGAACTCATTTATTTATCCTTGAATATGTGTAATTTTTCAGGCATCTGTGAAGATTCCATGAGATTAATATTTTTTTTTAAATTAAAGAATGATATTAATGTGTCTAGAAAATACATTAAATATAATGTGTTTTGTGTGTGTGTGTGTGTGTGTGTGTGTGCACGTGCGTGATCCACACATGCCTGTCTTTTTTCTAATTATATTTTCTATTGCACAAAAACATAGCATGACTCTGAGGAAAAATTTTGGAAGATTTCAGAGGATGTACATTTCACTTTTAAATTATTCAGAATCTGGTAGACTGTTCCAATCCAGGCGCATTTATCTGAAATCAGAAGGTACATCCTATAATTATAAACAATGAAGTTTTTAAAATTTTGAATCCCTCCATTGGGCCCTTAATTTAAGAATGCTGCTGACGGTTTCAGCACCTCCTGTAATGATAACCCAACATTACGCACCACACCCTGGATTTGGACCATGGGTTGGCACCTGGAGAAGGGAATATTCACAAAATCTCTCCACTGCTTAGAGTTTGACCAAGTTCAAGAAATTTTGTGTTCGGGTTCAATGTTAAGTCGATTACATGGCATTAAAGATTATCGTCTTGCAGTCTACTCTTGTACAGTATTATGGATTAAATAAAAACTTGTTGCTAATACACTGTCTCTTCTTTCTCCATTTCAAGACCAGTTTTCCTGATGAAGGTGTTGTATGACACAGTCAGTGAGAATGATAATGCAGTATATTGATATGCTAGAATCCATCATTTATACGTGAAGAAATTTGGAAGAAAAGTGAATGCTGTCTTTAAAGCTGTGTGTGTGTGATTAGTGTGTCGGTTAAGTACCAGTGGCAAAGTGTGTAATTTCATTATTTACATCATATATATATTAGTAGCAAGTGTGCTGGAACTGAAGTAGGAATTGGATTATTCTAATGGACACTACTCTTCTTTCTACAAGTGTGAGGGTTGCTCAGAAAATAAGTTTACACTGGCTGTATTTCAGGTTCTTTATTTTTCATCTTTAATAAGAACAGTACAGATTTGATGGTACTGCCATCCCACGACTTTTCCACATAGTCCTGTCCACAGCTAAATTTATTATACCATGGGTTAAGCTCTTTAGTACCCTGTTGATAGATGTTCATGGCCGGTATTATCAGCCAGTATGTCACAGCTGAAAGCACCGTGTGAAAATCTTTAAATTTGTGGCCTCCAAAGTTTTTCTTTCACACTGGAAATTTGTGATTACCGTATTTACCTGAATATAAGACAACCCTGTGTATGAAACATTTAGTTTTTGTGTGATTATACAGTGACTCTCCAGTTTTTCAGATAATGACTGTGGAAGGAATCCTTGTCTTATATTCAGGTGAATATGGTAATCACAGTCAGTGTAGGTTCTTTAGTCGCAAAAGGTACGTGCCATATTAACTTCCTTGCTGATGATTATATGAAGGTGGTTGTAATGTATATGAGATAAAGATATTTCAGGTCGAAATTGTAACATTAGTAATGCGGTAATTCCATTATGTACATTTTGTCTCAGATGTCTTTTCAAGGTAATTACCATCAGTTTTTATTTATTTATGAATATGAGTGTATCATGTATGAGACATACCATATATTTCATCAGCCTTGGTTTATTCCTTTTAAATGTTTGTGAAGTCAGTACGAGTAACAGATTGAGAGGTTATGCCTAGTATGTAAGTTCGATAACGGCCAGTTTTTACTCCTGAATACAGTCCATGACCTACTGAGTTATTAGAAATTATGTTCTGACAGAAGTGTTTGTAAAAGAGAGTCAGACCCTTAACATACTTGTGATGGGAATAAGAAAGATAAATTTAGTTCTTTGCTATTCGTATGGCACTTATTTTACCCATAGTTTCAGGTTTTCGAATTGTTTTAGAGAAATTCACCATATTTTGAATATGTTCATCTAACATGCAGTTAGATTGACTGTTATCATTAGTAACCATGATAGCTCACAGTCACTGTTTGCCAGAATGGCTCTGAGATCGACCCTGCCTCCTATCCAGTGGGTACCAGGGGACAGTTTTAGGGCTTTTATCTCAAGTCTGCATCTAGTGCTGTAGTTAGAAATGCAAGGAGATGTACCTTCACTTGCCCATATATCTTAATGATGTGATGCTTAATTAATTATAAAGATCTGATGCAGTAGCAGTCATGAAGTAAAAATATTTATCTCTTATGGATTCCAAGTATGTGGCCAGCTGAACTTTCTTGAGAATTGGGAACAGTTTTAGAGGGTATTTATATGTGGTTCAGAAGAATAATATTAGAATTGGTGATTATGAGTATGGTTTGCTTTATTTGCTTATTAAGTGATACGCTCACCAGAACAGGCAGCACTTTAGCTAAATACACCTGTGATAAAGTACAATGTATGTGTATACATGCATATATGTGCATATCCATGGTACCAAATGTATGAAACCATGGTTGATTGCACTGACAGGTAACAGTAATTAGTGTCTCTGATTGCAGTGTCTTGGAACCACATTGTTCTAATGACAGAATATACTTAAGGTCTGTAGGAAAATCAGTGGTGAGTATGTGTGTGAGGGTACATGAATATTATAAATGTTTTAGTTTTACAGACTTATGAGTTTACCCATTTCTTCTTCCAAAGTTTACTACACTCTGCATTTTGTGGCATTTAGAGAAATCTAACCATGTCATCTCCTTCAGAAAGTCACAGGGTTAGTACTAAGCCCTCCACTGTTTTTTTTTAAGGTATAGGTTTTAATCGGAATTTGTAAGTAGGCATTCATGACAGTAATATTTTTTGTCAGTTCCTCCAGTTAAGTGGTAGGACATTCCATTGAAATTAACAAAAACCACTTTCCCAGTGTATCATTCAAAGTCATATGGTTATTCAGTGGTAACCACTGTAGTTAATAAAGTGGTATTCATTGATTCAAGAATCAATCGGCTGTGAACAGACTGTTTGATAGAAAAAGGTGTGGGGTTCAGTGAGGTAGCAGTTTACAAACTAAAATGATCATTTATATTTGCTGCTGTATTGGTGGGCTTTTGTGAGCATGGCAAGAAACCACTGGATTTGATAAAATGTGGGTAGTTTCTTGATTGACTGAGCAGCTGTTAACTTCTCAATGGAGACTGTGCTTAATGGATTTAGTAGTTACTTAATTAGTATGTTTTAGAATGACTCAAAAATCTAGAATACTTTTCGTATGATGGAACACATCAGAATTCTTGGTAAACGTTTAGATGTATTGATTGTTGTTCTCTGTACCGAATTATGCTACATAATTCCTACATTTATGGCGTCACCACATTTTTAATTTTATTACTTGAGAAAGCACTAAAGTATGATGTTCCTGGTGAAATGAACCGAATCTGAGTTTTTAAGTTATAATGTCTTACAGAATGTTTACTGTTGAATTGTAATCAGCACTCTGAGAATTTTTGTATCATTTTCTTAGATTGATGGAGATCCTATGTCACCTACAGTCACAGTGAGCCGTCCGCCACCAGGTTTTACTGCAGTGTCTGAGCTCCATAAGCAGCCACTTATCTCACCCACTGTTTCTGCAGCAGCACCTGGACAAAGCAAATATGTTCCAGCAATGCCAGGCAGCTCACATTCACAGATGCTGCTGCCAAACGTACCCATGGCGAACACCATCCTATCGAAAAGTACATATGTTCCAGAAACACAAGGTCAATCACATCTGCTGATTTCATTACCAAACTTGCCCATGGCTAACACCATACAATCAAATTTAATACCTCAGCCCGCCAATGTGCTAATGCCACCACTCATGTATGATGTCCCATTACTTGCAAAGGCATCATCATTGGCAGCACAGTCGTCAATGCTTCAGCATCTTTGGCTGTATGAAAATCTTCATTGGGAACAAATGAAGAGATATTACACATTTCTCTTGCCTCAGAATATTGGTGCACCATCACTGGTGAATCCTTTTATGGTGCCAGAGCTGAATCCTCAAGTGGTGTATATTCCAACCCCTGGTTCTGAAATAATAACAAATGTGGCACAATCAGAACTGGGAATTTCAGACGTAATGTTGTGTACACTGCCTTCAGAAAAGAACGTCTCGGGTCAAATCTCGCCCTCTGGTACTGGCCAGTTAGCAGCAGCTGCATGTGTTTCTGCAGAAGATTGTACAAGTGCACCTGCTACATTTGATACACACACTGAAACAAAGGAACCTGCATCTGTAATGTCATCTGGTGTCAGTCATCTTTCAGTTAACAGCAGCACCGATCTGTGTACTGCTGATGTTCTACGTGATGAACGACCAACAGCAGTGACCATAGCATCTCCGAAGGAAGTAAAAGAAATGAGTCCAGTCAAAAAGGAACAACAGCAAAATAAAGATGAATTGGTGTGGAAACCTTTAAGTAACACAGCACTGACAGATTTCTCTTCTGACTGCTGTTGGTCTGACAACATGCTAGTAGCAGATTCGCGTGGGTTGGAGTCAGAATCTCATGTTGATTTTGAGAACCATTATGTGAATGATGCTACAGATTTGTCTTCAAGTTCAGAGTTCATATACAGGTATGTAAATCCATATACTACTGAAGGGAGAAATAATACTGTTTGTGAACGAGGCCTTCCAAACTTGTATGTACCCCTAGACAAGTTTTATACCAATGATCTGACATATTGGCCTAGGAATGTCCTCAGAGGAATAACAGAAATTTTTGATGAGAGTTTATGTTTTACACCTTTAAGAGAATTCGGGATACCCCATTCAGTATGGTACTGAGACTGCAGGTTCAACTACTGAGGAAATGGGGAGGTTCAACTCCTGGCAAAGGTAAGAAATTGTTGCCTTCAGAGAATCCAGACTGGCTCTGGGCCTTGCCCAGCCTTCTGTCTGATGGGTATTTGAGCTGTTTCTCTGGGGTTGAGAATCGGAAACATGCAGCTGAGCACTGTTTTTATCTAGTGGTTTATTAATGTGTGGAGCTATTCCTCTGCTCCCCTAAATGCATTCATGGCATATTAAGCAAAGGAACAGCTTTGCCTGTCACCATTATTATGTAATTATGATACTGATAACTTTTTATGTGATTTTAACTCATTTAACCAGCAGTACTGAAGCAGCTGTAGGAGAAAGATTTCAAAGTCCACAACAGGTTTTTGAATGTTGCCTCTTCCCCACCCGATATTAATGTTGAACACAGAAGTGTTAACTCTTCAGTGATATTGGAGTTAAAATTCCAGCTACTACCTGTGATGAAGGGTTTTTAATTGATAGTACGCATTTGTGCAGGTGATAAAATCGAGAAGAATGAGATGGGCTGGGCATGTGGCACGTATGGGTGAGGAGAGGGGGGTGTGTAGGGTCTTGGTGGGGAAACCAGAGGGAAAGAGATCACTGGGGAGACCTAGGTGTAGGTGGGTGGATAATATTAGGACGGATTTCCAGGAGGTGGGATGTGGACTGGATTGGGCTGGCCCAGTATAGAGACGGGTGGCGGACACTTGTGAGTGCGGTAATGAACCTTTGGGTTCCGTGAAACGCGGGGAATTTCTTGACTAGCTGCAAACCAGTTAGCTTCTCAAGAAGGACTCTGCACCATAGAGTAAGTAAGTAAGTATGCATTTGTAACCATATACTGTTGCAAGGCCAGCAACATGTGAAGGAATAAAGGTCCATGTAGTGTGCCAAAGCTGGCATTGAAAATAGATATTTCTTTTGTGAATCATATGCAACATTACGGGAAAATTTAATTTGTTAGTTGACTGGCATATTTTAGTCGTATTTCTAACGTCATTGAATACTGTAAAGGTTAACTTTGCATGAGTTCTGGTAGGATTTAGCTTGAGATTGTTTTATCGGTGTGTTTAAATTTGTGCAACTGCACACTGTGACTGTCAGCATGGCAATCCGTTGCTGCAGCACTTTGGCCGTATCTTCAAAAGGTGTGACATAAAATTATTTCTCAGCAGTGACTTCAGAAACACAGTTGCTGCATAGCTGAACAGATATATTGGGCAGTTTTTATGTAGGCATCTGTTATCAAATAATTCAACTGCTGTGGCATGGAAACTTGAGACAGGATGAAATTAGTGCTGTATTGGTCCTGTCTCTGCATATGGTAATTGTTCAGAAACCCACTCTTTGATCATAATCAATACTGCAATTTACAGATATACTAACACAAGACAGACTGCAACTAATTTGCCAAAGTGGAACCAATTTTCAAGGACCAAAGAGACATTTTAAAATTTTCCCTGTAATATCACATCTGAATGATTTCAGTAGCTCTGTTTCCCAAACAAATATATTTCAGTTGATGAATTAATTGCCATTTTTGAAAGGCAGTGTATTTCAAATAGTACCTCTCCTTAAGTAACTGAAATTTAGAAAATTTTGAGTTCTCCGACACTGTAACTGGGATTCATGATCAATGTACATCTACACCTTGCTTTATGGGCATAACCTTTTCCTCCCCCTC
>Ga0123354_10018248_pt1 | contig 10998 bp, 4 predicted proteins | sample TergutLab28metaG_2_FD_97872 | JGI IMG/M metagenome (GOLD analysis project Ga0123354, IMG submission 97872) | Labiotermes labralis P4 segment gut microbial communities from Petit-Saut dam, French Guiana - Lab288 P4 | ecosystem: Host-associated > Arthropoda: Insects > Digestive system > Gut ... | reverse complement strand
TATTATTATTATTATTATTATATGTAAACAAAGTAATTAATAACAGTAATACAATAAGATTTTATTGTGCTGATAAGAAACCAATACTTTTATATAAGTACCTCATCATCTAGCATGACAGGATGCAAACAATAAAGATACATTGGTATGTTAGCAATATATAAGAAGAGTAACTTCTATAAATACTGTATGTAATTTTTACTCTTTTTTCAGTTGCAGTACAATTTCCCTCGCATCCTGATGTTGCAGGAGCCTTTCCTTGTTGTTCTGGCCTTTTACTTGTTATTCCTGTTTGTCATTGTCTATGTACGATTAGACTTCTCCATAACTAAGGCAAGTAAAATTCTTATTTAACAATTTCATTGTTATGGATGGAGCAGGTGCATTGTACAGAGAATCATACAATATATTATGTAGAGAACTGTTTAGCCAAGCTTACAAAGTATTGTAACATGAATTTTTGTTTCAGGAAATTTCATAGTAAAACAAGCAATATAAGGTATTATATCTGGAAAAAATATAGTAAAACCTGTTTATTGACCCTGCATAAGATATTGTACCCTGTAAGATGTTAGAATAATTTAGTACCAGAATTTTCGCATTTGATTAACACAATGGCCTTTTTATAATGTTTCATGCTTAAAGGATTTTCTGGCTACAAAGCTTGACAAGTTAATGATGCAATCTGCTATGGCTGCAAAAGTGATGGGAAGCCAACAAGATGGCACTGTATTATTTTCACTCTATTTGAAAATAATGTTTTGACTCTTGGCAGGATGAAGTAGGAGAGAGTCGTATGAGAGTTGCAGGGTACTGTGAGAAAATACTGACCCATCAGGATAAACGGGCCAGTACATATACATCTTACAATGAGCTACTGGCCAAGCTGAAGACAACCAAGGACATCAATACATTTCTTGTAAGCATATCAAAATTGTATGTAGTGAGACATTTAATTCAGTAAAGTTCTGCTTGCTTTCAGCATTTAAAAAACTTAATTTTAAATGAGTTCTGAGAATTTGCAGCTTAGTAAATCTTTCCCTTCCAGGCTTCAGTGAAGAATGTGAACCTGGAGCACAAGAATGAAACTGGTCAGATTGCAGAACTTTTGGTAAAGCTGAAAGCTGATGCTCCAGATCTTGCTGAAAAGGTCTCAGAGCTGCAGAAAGCTGATAAGTATGTATCCTAATTGTGTATCAGGTCTTTCTTGCATAAGATAAAAAATTTAGAATACCGTATTTATTCACACACCAGACAATTCTATTTCTTACATTTTATTTTTGTTTGTATAATTTATGAATTCCAAAAATGTCAGTGTCATGGACAGAGTGAGTTATGATGTTGATTCATTTAATAAGGTACATTGAAATTTTGGTCCTTGTAGTTAATTTATGGAACACATAAGCTCCTAGACTGTCAGAGGACTGTTTGACTAGCGTGAGGACAAATGTTTTGATGAATGTGTATGTTGTTTGTGTTATGATAGGCATCTGAAGGAACTGTATGTACAACACCAGAGCCTGTATGTTGACAAACTGGTCCCAGGAAAGATTGCTCGGCAATCATTTCTTGACACCGAGAATCAGTTTAACAAGAAGAAAGAGGAATGTGTTGAGAAAATCAACACACTTATGAAGTCACTACAATAAAGGAGACAAATGAGAGTTGATTGCAATATGAGTGAAAGTTGTTTTCTTGTGGTACAGTGTAAGGTATTCATGCTGGACATGTTAAATCCTCACATTCCATCATCAACATAGTTTTGTGTGCTTTTGTTATGGTGAAGTGTTGAGCAGTTTCTTTTTATCATGTCCTTAATAAGAGAAGTGTTCACAGTGATTTTATATGTTAAGATGGGCAGGCTGGGATATATATACTTGTTTAAGAATGCTTGTTTATGTACAAATGAATATTGTTCATGAAACTGAATAAACTCAAATTAAATGACTGCCATATATGTTATAGAAGTTATGAAAAGTATTATAGTTTTCTCTTGGCAGGGTTAAGTCACATATGTGTGCATATTAGTTATGTGAGTGTACTCCTTCCAAGTGAGGTTTTTTCACAAAACATGTCATTGAACATGAAAGTGTTCAATCTGAACAGCCAAGCAGGTTCATCCTGAACCAGCAGAACAACTACAGAAACAAAGAATGCTGACACAGGTATATGCAAGGTTTTAATATTTAATATGTAGGATTTTCATAATATTTACATTTATTATATTGCACTCAAAATTCCAATTAATCTATGTTACAATAATAACTTGCTCATGTAGCTGAAATTTCACAGAAATATGACATCCTTGTGCAAGTACTGAGATAATTTCTGAATGGCTTTTAAGTACATTATTTGCATGTTTCTTTCCATTTTTTTCGCCTGTCCCAGTCATGCAGTTTGCTGGATTACATAAAAAAATACAAGGATATTTCTGTATCAAAGTTTTACTAGAGTAAACATATCTTATTATCTTACAGAAGAAATTGATGTATAAGGTTCCACAGTTCATACAAAATGTACAAAATAGCAATGAGTAAGAAACAAGTTTTGTGCCTTTCTGGCACCTGTACATGTAAGTGAACACTGCATGTTCTTTTTTCCACAGAAATTGTACACTCTTAAATTAAGACAGGAAAAATCAATGAATAATGTATATCCAATTAATACACATTGAGAGACTTCATTAAGATATTGGGGAGAAAGAAAAAGATTTTCAATCAAAACCTCAACAGCATTTCCATCCCAGCAGTCTGCCAAGAAGCACACCAAGAATGGGGCACAACTTTTTCAAAGTTCATACATCTGGACTGATCTATGCTACTGTAAAATGCTGAAAGGAGACAGTTGTTTTTATCGTTTATTCATAACAGGAACAGTTTCGTTTTACCACTGCCATTGCACAGTTGCACTAAACACACTGTCCAAGTTATGCCATATCCCTTTAGGATGAAAACAGCAAACAAAAAGAATAAACAAATAAAACTAAGCAATTCCTATACAACATGCTTTTCTACAATTAACATGGCATTTACAAGTATGGCAATACATGATTTTACTACAGGGGATAAATCCAACAGCCATGATAATTACTGCAAGCTGGCTGCTGAAATTTGATCCTATTCTGAAACCATGTTCCATGGCATAATATTAATACACCTTTCTTACATGTTAGCAAATGTTAAAATTTTCTTCTAACAGTCTTTAAAATTCTTGTGATTTGTATATCCAACATTTAATTACAAATTGATCGAATGGTTTCTGATTTTTGCAGAATTAGAATCAGTGTGTATTAAAACATGGCACTTCCTTTTCTAAGGTGAAATGTAATGCTAAATACAAAACTGACTGGCTCTTGAAGAGTAAATGAGAGTAACTAAACTGTAGTCCTCCTTATCTGTTCTTGGGCTTGATAAACTGTAATGTTTCATGAAAATAAAGGTGAAGTAACTGTAAGAACATAAAATAATGTTTTTTAATTAATCAGGAAAGAACCATTCCAAAGCTGCTAATCAGTAGCACTATGAACAACACTGAATCTGTACTTATACATGGCACATGTCTCCAGTGTTCCAAACCTCCATTTTTTTATCTTTTAATAGTGACAACTGCTGTCGCAGATTAGCTACCTCATCTGTCACACAGTAATATCTGTAGCATCCAACTTCTGTAAGTAATTGAATTAACACCTGTATACAGTGTCAGTGTCACTTGTGAGATATGATGTTTCCACAGCAGTTTTATTGAGTTTTATGTTTGGCCCTTGCTCTCTTTTAGCTATTGAGTAAATACACAATACATATATTTTCACCTTTCAGTATCCCTCACCATCAGCAAGATCTCTTTTTGCACAGAAGAGATTTCCTTTTTCAAAACTTACTGTTCACCAGTGTTCTGTATTATTATTATTATTATTAGTCTTATGTTACAATCTTGAATGTTTTTTTAAAATTTGCTTCCCGTCACTTGTTTCCTACCTTACATGAAATTTGTAATTAATACATGTTTTACGCAGACTATCAAGGATGGTGAGATAGGTGGAACGTGTAGCAGCTGCTGGTAAGGTGTGAAATACATAACCTGATTTTAGTAAGCAAACCTGAAAGGAAGAAATCAGTTCTAAGACCTACCCATAGACGGAGGATAATAGTCAAATTGGTGATTCAGGTTAAGGTCCAATGGTTGCAGAAACTTTAAATGCTCTCAAACCCTGTTTTGAGTGCAACAAATATAATTTGCCTCTCTAATGTGAAGTGATTTAGCAAACCTATGTATAGTACTAATGGCCCTGCAAAAGGTAGGTAATTTCTTGAGGATTTTGGTCTTCTGGGATATTCCAATGTGCAGTGGGCAATTTAACATAACCTGATGTCTCAAGACACCATTGCACCATTGTCTTCAGGGGTGCCAGGTCGTAGGACCTACCAACCCTACCTCCCAGAAGACCAGGATCCTCAATATCATCACTGTGGAAACCTCAAATTGCACAGGTAATTTCTTGACTTGAGTGACTACTATAGTCTTTCATAGTACAAATGAGTGATCAAGCTCATTCATCCAACACCCAGCTAAATACAATACAATGGAACAGTCTGCCAGTCCTTGCCACAGTTAGGAGGGCAGTACTGTATGATATTCTAATTGAATCTGGTATTCACAACTAGTTAAGCTAACTAAAATGCATTTCAGTGATATTTATAATAAGGTCCATGTAGGTAAACATGTCTGATACATTTCCTATTGACAGTGGTCAGAAAGAAGTTATTTTCAACTTAGCTTTAAACATGCCATTAAGGCGATTCAAGAAAACCAGGAGGCACTGAAGCCAAACTGAAGAAATCAGCATCTGGTCTTTATATATGATACAAATTTACTGAATGAAAACATGAACTTCAAAGAAAACAAAGATGCTCTATTAGTTGCTAGTGAGGAGATTGGTCATAAAAGTAAACACAGAGATAACTATGTGTTCGTGTTCCATCAACATAATACAGCATCATGAAAACAAAGCGAACGAATCCAATGAAAATGGGGCAAATTTGAAACAAAACCAGTACTACTGTAATGATTATATTCACAAAGAGATAAGAGTAAGTTAAAATGCAGTAATACTTGCTAGTATTTAGCTCAGCATCTTTTTTCCTGGTCTGCTATCTAAGAACATGTATGCATTAAATGGAACCATAATTTTGCATGTTGTTTTGTATGAGTGTGAAACCTGGTCTTTCACATTAGGGGAGGAACACACAGTAAGGTTTGAGGGTGGTACAGAACAAGAAGCTGGGAAGAATATTTGGCCAAAAATTGATGAAAAACAGGAGCCTTGAGAAAACTGCATAATGAGGAGTTTTGAAATTTGTACTGCATCAATCGGAGGGTTAGATGTGTGGCACATGTCTTGCATGAGATAGATCTTAAGTGCATGCAATGTTGTGGAAAGAAAACTGAAGGAAAGATGCTGCCTAGGACATGTCAGTACAGATGGGAGGATATTATTATAAAGGATCTTAAATATATAGCAATGGAAGGTGGGGACTGGATCATCTGGCCGAGGGCAGGGACAAGTTATGGGCTCATGAACATTGTACTGAATATTTGATATTCCACAAAACAGAGGGAATTTCTTGACTAGCTAACTAACAGGGACTCCGCTTCAAGGAATTATTTACTTAGTTACATATTTTTAACCCTATCCCTTTATAATGATTTCCCACTTCAAAAGTTTATGTTGCTTGGTCCTTTCAGAAACACTGAAATTATGAAAGCCTGCAATATATGCTAAACCTAGAAGAATTTATTTATTTTTTTTAAATTCACACTTGAAATTAGAGTGAAAAATTCATTATTGAGGTCTTGAAGCATCCTCTCTTCTCTTCTGTTTAAAATTCTGGGTTGCCAGGTAATATGAGTTTTGTGCAACCTGGAAAGAAATGAATATAACGCAAAAAGCAAAAGACAGACAGACAACACCATTTGTTTGCGTGCACTTCATGTAAATAATAATACTGTGTGTACTTACTATGGACACTTTCATCCTGTTCAAAATGTACAATCGTATCATGGCGCTGCAAAGTCTATGACAGTGACAAACCCTTTGCTGATGGTTGTTCAATAGGTCATCATAGTGAGTCAAATGAAAATGAAAAAAAGCTATGAAATATTTAAAACTGAAGACTATCAAATTTTTAGTAAACATTAAACTGAAATACAATGTTTTCATATGAAAGGTTTACAGTATTAAATAACACCTCAAATTTTTAATCACTGCACAACCTTCCATCTGCTCAAATACCAGAAATAATGTTACGGTGCAGGATCTGTTAGTGTTACTGTTAGGTACATTGCATTAAGTCTTTCAAGTATGGCAAGTAGAAAGATAGGTTTTCTTCCTTGCATTGATTTCGTTCATGTCAAAGCTCTGTTCTAGTCACAACATGAATTATTTCACACTGTCATAATTCTATATTTTTTTCTCATAAAGGCAAAAAGAAGGGAAGGCTATAATACCTCACAAAAATCTGCACAGCCAAAAGGCCACACACAGAAAATGAACCACAGCTTGTGTACATCTCCAACACTGTCTTGTATTATGTTGCAAGTATGTTCATGAAAATTACCAGTATAAATGAAGAGGGAGTTACTGCAGAAATGTCAAACAGCCACAGTACATCATTTAACAATATGCCAAATGGTTAGTAACCACATCTACCTTATATAACAAAATTTAGGTGATCACACAAACTTTTTAATTCTGTATATTCCTTCACAGTTTTTTCATTATATTACCACCACCAAAATCAAACAAATCCATTCCCTATCTCCTCCTTCTTGTGTACCCCAAGTCCCAGCATATTAAATTTCACCCATTTCCATGTATCCAAATACTTTTTAGAACAGTCATTTTGTTTTAATACATAGCAGGGATTTCTGCCTACATTACATCTGTTAACTATCACTGACTCACCATAATTATGCAGAAACAATTTAGTGTAGATTTTTCTTGATATATTAAAAGTGATAAAATTACATATTGTATTATCTTTATAAATTCAGCGTAACTACTTCCCTCATCACTTCATTACACTCATACTTACAATTATAACAGTTAAATCTATGGAATATACAGCAGGCACCCACCCATCACATTCCCCAAGCACACATGAAGTCTCCTACCTACCACAAAGCTTGCCATAAGCTTTTGTGCAACATACGTCACAAAATTCAAAGGTGGAAACTCTATGTGTAAGTGAACACTGAAATTATTCAGTACAGTGGAGATGCTATTACACACTTCCTACATTATTCTAAGCTTTCTCAACAGTGTACATAATGGGATTTCCATTGCACATACCATAGATTTGTGGATCATGCAACAGACCAATAAATGAGACAATTTATTCAAATTCAGCAAGATGTCAACCATAAAAATGAAAATCTGCCATTTTATATGACAGTGGTACATGGGTGTCTTCAATGTTCATACAACTCTTGGAAATGTTAATGTAATGTTCAATCAGGAAGACAAATAGCAAAGTATCACTGAATGACTAGTTGCTGGTTTTCTGGTACCTTCATCACACTTTTCATTCTGATAACTCACATATACATATAATCCTTCAAAGTGTTATCCATGTATTGTTAGAAGAGGAAGAGAAATAGTCACATAACAACGAATGACTTATCTGTCAGTCTTGGGCAGTCTTGTACAGCACGTTCTATACTCTTCATACTGATAAAAGTGTTACATACATTTGAAATCTGTTTTGGATCATGATCTACACAGTGCATTCCTGCATCTCTTTGATTTTCAAAGTAAACTTTCAGAAATTATTTGAGCTTTTATAGGAATGGGAAACAACAATCTCCCTTCAAGAACTACTGATCATTTCTGCTGTGAAATGATGCAGCAAGTAGAACTTTACACAATGGCATTGTTCCTATGCAGTGTAGACATGCACATATACTCATATTGTATCCAATGGTTTGCTGAAAGCAAGTGATGACACTATCTACAATTTCCAAGGGGACCTGCATTGCTAGGGTATTAAATTGTCAAAATGAAAATTCTGACTTGACTACAAACATTCTTTCATTTAGATATAATGTAATACCAAATTTATATTATTTCTACACCTAACACAAGGTATTTCTTAACAAAGTTAACTTGGTGTTGGGTTGCCACTGCAGCACATATCAAGGAACAATATAACACCTGCATGAGTATATATCATAAATTAAGTTTGCTGGTAGGAACAATAATTCTGTGAATATATAGGATTATAAAACCACTATAAATTTCATGTTCACATCACAAGAGTGGAACTATTCAGATACAAATTTGAGACCTCAAAGCACAAATAAATGAGAAAGATGAATACATATCATTCATTCTGTTAATCACACTTTTTAACTGCAGTGGTTGTGCATCAAATGAGATGGAAAGATAATCATCAATGGATCAGCAAGTGGTCACAGCCTTATATGAAGGTAGTACCCAGATATTTACCTGGGAAAACTGAGGTAAACCATGAATAACAACAGCAAGGATAAGCTGAATCTTAACCAAACAATGACTTTTGTACATTCTTGAATGCAAGTATAGGACATAAACTGCAAAGGGGTCACAGGATTAATGGCATGGAGGCCTCCATAAAATCATATCTTTGTCATGATGAGAAAGGGCAAAGCATCGAATCCAATTTGTCTAGAAAGTCAAAAAAACAATGAGAGTATTTTTGGTACTCTTTCCAGATGGTGTTAAAAATGTGAAAACAAGCAGTGGAACAAAAGCCTGTCAAATAAGAACTTCTTATTGAAGCACTGTTCATTTAATGGCAGTCATACATCTGCTATGTAGCACTGTTGGACACAACAATTAGTGAATGATAAAGTGGAAAGAATGCATGACAGTCATGGCATGTACCTGCAGTCACTGAGGAAAACTGTAGGAATTGTCAGGACAGCTGGCCTTCAGGCTAAGATTTGAAATTATGGCCTCCCACATCCATGGATTTCTAACCATACAACTGAAATTTTCATTTACAAGTTGGATACTCAAAATATATTCCTGGAGTGAGTGTGTCCACAGATTTACACTTAATCCACCAACATAAAATTTATGTTCTTATTTTGTGACATTAAAATTCAGGTGTGCCATGAAGTCATGTCATGGCTCCAGGGAGCATTGGTGTGGGAACAAAGCTGGAACAAGCGTGTGATGGAAATTAGATCACAACACAGTTCTGACATATTATTTGCAGGCCACTCTAATGTAAATTTTCTCAGCTCATAAATCACCAGTAACTGCCTCCCCTGTCTTTTATTCACTGTGTAATGTGTGAATGAGGTAATGATGAATGTACAACAAAAAAATGAAACCTAACCATTGGACATATGCTCACAGAAAGAAAAAGAAAAGACACACTTGCATTCAAGACAAAAGCTAACATCCTCTCCGTGCACATTTAACACTTAATGTTAAGAAAGGATGAATATATAGATGTAAGCATGACAGAGAAGTGAACTTTATACCCATTAACCATAAAAAAGCGGGATATCTCTGAGAACCAGGAACAAGGAATTTAACTTGGCAACTGCCTGGGGAAACTATGCAAAACCCCACTCAGTACTGAATTGAGCCTATTAAATAAACTACATAGTAGGCATCTCAATATTGTGCTAAGCTCAACATCAATATGAAACTTTACTGTAAGACAATACTTTCAGCTTCTTTTTTGAACTTTTCTATATTGGAAACTGACTGAATCATATTAACTATCACACTGTTCCAAACAAATCTGAACAATAAATCAGCTTATGATAAAAATAAAACATTTCCAAATGTACTTAAAAACTTTAATAATCATAACGAAGAATAATGTAAAATATAAATTTTGTACAGATACATAAATAAACACAAGAACAAAAAGTACAAGTAGAAATATCGGTCATTAAGTTCACAATTCAACATACTGTATATAAATGTGGGAAATCTAATTTTTTTACACTTTCTACAGCATATATACATTCTTTAACACTTGCACAAATAGGTACGTCACGCACAAAGACCAATTGTAGGGATAAAATTTGTCCTGGCCACACTGAAATGGGTATTTCCTTCATCAATTTGAAGCTTCAGCTTACACACATTCCATAATTCAAATAACTATGCTGTGCATCTGGGCAGATTTGTTCCATTATTCAAATGGTTTTCAGAGAATATTTTTATGATCTGATTAAATTGTTATTAAAATGATGTTCTTGGTTTGACGTGACATATTTTATCTACAAAAAAAAACTTTTATTTCTGTGGTCCTACTGTTTTTATCAGCAGATGCATACTAAGTGACTGACTTAACCTATAGAATTGCCTATGCCACTTGAATTCATAAGAAATGCTGTCACAATATGAGTTTTTGTGTATTCAAATATCCACAAATTCTTTTAAGTACGTCACATGACTCCACTTATTTACATATATTCCTATATACTAAATTCCAGTAAAAGAAAATATTTTGGATATGATTTACTATTGTTCAGCTCTACATATTAACTATCACAAGTAATTCATACACTGAAATGTAAACACGACTGGCAAAGGAAATGTAACCGGACTATGAATATCACAGCCTTCTTGCATGTGATGCTGTGCAGTCTGGTAAAAACTAACTTACACCTGCAACACAGTATGTTCCTCCAAATTGTCAGTAAATTTCTAACAGACTATGTAGCATCACATTCCAAAAAATGGTAATCTTTATAGTCCGTTGAAACCTCAGATCTCACATAACTGGAATGACTTCCGTCTGCCATAGTCCCCACTCACAATGAAATTCAAAGTACATGTGCTCTCAAAAACTTCGAAATATAATGGGGGGGGGGGGGGAGTGGAAAAAAGGGGTTTTAAAAAAAACCCAATGGTAATATTTTTTTTAAAACGGTGTTTTTCTGCCTTTATCAAGGGAAAATTCCCCATTTTTGGAAAAATCTGAAAGTAAAAAC
>Ga0123354_10018247_pt1 | contig 10998 bp, 5 predicted proteins | sample TergutLab28metaG_2_FD_97872 | JGI IMG/M metagenome (GOLD analysis project Ga0123354, IMG submission 97872) | Labiotermes labralis P4 segment gut microbial communities from Petit-Saut dam, French Guiana - Lab288 P4 | ecosystem: Host-associated > Arthropoda: Insects > Digestive system > Gut ... | reverse complement strand
TAAACCTGTATGACATATACCATTGCTGTGTGTACAGTGAAAAACTCCTGATGATGGACAGAGGAACTGTCCGATACATGTAGACTTTTATTCCAAAAATAAATTTGAGAAATTAGTGCATCTAGTTGGTTTTATTACAAGAATAAAATTGCTTACTTGCTGGCTTTTTGTCGTCAGATCCCACACGCTACTCTCCAAGCGTAGAAGTTTCAATGCAGTAACGGCGTACGTATAACGCAGCCTGCGATGAATGGGTTTGCTATATTTGTTTAGTTCCAGCAACGTGAGTAATAAGCCCAGGTGCAACTGGTTATGCAAGACACATTCCGTTCTGAGAATATGACTCATTACGTCACCACTGAGCTAATGGTACAGTAGACGTATGTTGTTTCTAATTTAAATTCCGAGAAAGTGTTTCCGCCGAAAAGCCAAAGTTTATATAATTTTCTTATTTTCCTACTTTAGACCAGTGCTTTTCAAACGGTGGTACGCGGACGGTCGCCTGGTGGTACGCGAAGAAATCTAGGAATTTTTTTCACTAATTAAAATTTATAAACATTAATTGCACTATTATTTTTTTTAGATGTATTGAAATGTAGTGAAAAACATTTATAAAGTGTATACCAAGATACTGTTTCACTGTTCCAATATAAATGCAGAATCTCCTCTGAGGTCTAAACGCGATAAATTAGAAAAGTAGCAACTGTGAAATTTGAGGTTTACGCAGAGTTTTTGTTTGGCTGGTTGGCAGGTTTGAAGACTTCAACATGCCAAACATTCGAACACCCGTATTCTGCTAGTTTCTTTGTTTGTTTGTTTTTTGGCACAACAGCCCCCATTGGGTCAGGGCCTCCTCATTCACGAGGTGTCTAGATCACTTACAACGACGCACCACAGTCGGTAGGACTCCTCTGGACGAGTGATCGGTTCGTCGCAGAGACCTCTACCTGACAACACACACAACACTCACAACAGACAAATATCCATGCCCGCGGTGGGATTCAAACCCATAATCTCAGTAGGCGAGCGGCCGCAGACCCACGCCTTAGACCGCGCGGCCACTGAAACCGGCGTATTCTGTAAGTAGGCATTAGTATTTGTAGTACCTAGAGGCACTCATATTGTTGTGTATTGTGACAGCGGTAAGGGAAATGAAAAAAGTTTGAAAATCACTGCTGGAGACATACTGCCTGTACCGGCCTCGCAATCCTCTTACCAACGCTTCCTTGTCTTCTTGTTTGTCTTTGCGCTATACGTTCTTCTGTTCAGCCCGCGGTCTACCTATCAACAGACTGAACTACCCCATCTGATCTCCCCATGAAGTTACCAAACCAACACTCTCTTTGTTTGACTTTCAGAGGACCGTGCATCGTAATATATTCTTATAATAATAAGAAAGAGATGCACTAATTTCTCAAATTTATTTTTGGAATAAAACTCTGCATGTTTCGGACAGTTTCTCTGTGCATCATCAGGTGTCTGGCACTGTACACACAGCAATAGGTATATGTCGTACAGGCTATGCTGACTGCTTGCTAGCAAGCAGTCAGCATAACCTGTATGTATTGCTTTGTGTACGGTACTAGACTCCTGATGATGGACAGAGAAACTGTCCGAAACATGTAGAGTTCTATTCCAAAAATAAATTTGAGAAATTAGTGCATCTCTTTGGTTTTATTATGAGCACTCTGTATGTGTTTCATGTTTTGTCCATTCGCACCAATTCATGGTTCATCTGAAGGAGCCACAAGAACATTACCTTAACAATTCCACCGACAGACAACACATATTGTTGCAGGTCGTCACATCAGAACAACCGACATTACACAACGATGGTGCTGCTCAGACATCGTGATGCCTGCTACAATGCCTTCAGTGACGTCACATCTGGAGTCTGACCAAAACCGGACGTGGACAATTAACCGGCAACAGCTGCGGGCCGTCTTCGCACTCTGCGATCCTGAAGGTACTGGGTTCGTGTCTCTGGAACACTTACTGCAGCTGGGACGCGCGCACTGTGGTGGAAGTGATACGAAGGTACGTGTCTTTCTTGTTGAGGTTGGTCTGGCACTTCCCGCTTAGTAGGTGGCGAGCCTGCCCGGGATTCAGTGTAGTTCGCTATGTACCGACAAGAAGTTCTGGGAAGACACTGTTATGCCTTACGAGGAAAAGGAACAACCACGTTTACATCACCAAACACTTTAGAACTACACGTTTAATAGATTTATATGATTTATCATTTACTGTCCGCGTGGCAGCAGGAAACCCCTGCGGGGCGGATCTGGTGCGGTGCGGGGAGGAATGTGGACTCTAGGACGGACTAGAGGGATGCTTTTGGTGGGATCGAATAGTAGCAACTCGTCATTCGCCACAAGTCTTGCGCATGCGCTTTTGCCGCATTTCTAACCGGGATTTTCTCCTGGCCAGTGGGCTATACCAAATATATGGGTTTAGCCTTCTGCAAGCTAGTTTTGGAATGCAGTTACAGTCAGTTGTATTGCGTGCGGAATCCTGACGTTGTTTCGTTTGTATTCGACATGCACTGGCATACAAAAGTTCCGTCCCTCAACCCCTCCGAGTCCCCTGCAGTAATGAAACAGGACGTGTGCTTTCCGGTGTGGGCCGAACATTTGCTGGTACAGTGATCACCGATGACTCAAAACAGTGATCATCATCACGCACATGTACAGATTTGTTAACAAACATCAGTGTAGTTAGGAGTGTGACACCGTGTGGTTTGGTAGAGAAGTAAGCAACGTTTTGGAGAAACATCGTCCCTGTCCCTGAAGGTGGAAGCAGCAAATTCTTCAGTTACGTCTGTGCCAAACTGCACGGCGTCACGTCTCATAGCGCAGGATTCCTTACAGTAACAGCTGTGAGGTTCTAAAATTTCATATCCAATATCCAAGTTCCTTTCCCCACGACATCATGCACAAGGCCGCGGAAAGAAGTCCCATGGATTGAGCGCCTCCAGAGATCCCGGCAGTAGGTGCCCCCTCCGGCATACTTCCCTTCCTGTCGTCATCATGCCACAGAACTTCCGGTACTGATAATCACGTGGTGTACTTTGTTATCGACAAAGCATTTTGGGCTGGTTGATGTAGTTGTGAGGGGGATGCACAGGTTTCATTTACACAGTACGCAGAGAGAGCGAAACCTCGAGCTTCATCATCCCCATTATCCATGGAGCTTCTTTCTGTGACCTGTGGGAGTAGTGAGTCCCATGTTACTTTCTTATCAAAAGTGTCCATTGTGTCATCTTCTGACGAGGGTTGTGATGATACAATACAGCACGAATATCGTAAATCCAACGTGGACTAGTCTGAGATTGAACCCGGCCATCTTCGACCACTAAGTACGTACGCAGTGGCTGCACTCCCCTCCCCCAGGTGAGGCGGCTTCACCTAAGCGCCTGACAAACGTCGCATACCTCCAGTTCGCGACAGAACCAGTCTGGGCTCGGAACCCAGACAGGCAACCAACCGAAGTTTATCCCTCCCATACTTAGTCCAGGGCAACCTAGGCCATAGTCTTTGGCATAATCAGTCAAGGCCCTCAGTCTGGCTTCAAATCGTTAGCGTAAGCATATTCCCCTGCTAGAGTTTAGGTGGCTGAGCCCAGCGAAGCGGTCAAACGCAGGAATGGCTAACAGACAGGGGGACGTCGACTTGCGCTTCGCTCAAGTCTCCGCCCGCAGGTAACACTTTAGCTTGGCTTGGCTTGGCACGCAGTGGCATGGGTAGCAAATAGAAGGCTTTATCTTGTGACTAGATGGAGTCTACCTCCATAGCTGGCAACTTCCAGGCCCTGAACCAGCAGTTTATATGCCTTTTGAGACCAACTCGCCTCTTTCCTCAAGTAACATTTTTACACTTTTAAGGTCTTCTAACAAATGTTTTAGTCATTTCTAATTTACTTATTGACATTCTGAATGCCAAGTTCACATTGCGTTGCGAAATACGGGGAAAATAGGAAGAAAGAGGGTAGAAAACGGTGTCAATATAAATTATTAAAAAAATTGCTTTGAATTATTGATATGACGCTTGCAGTTGCTTAGAGTTTTAGGGTTGTCCGACATTCGAAGGAACGCAATGCCTGCATTTTCGAGGGTTGTGGGGTCCAGGAAGTCACAGCATCACACCTGAATCCTGACACTTGGTTTAGTCAAATTTCGTGGTATCTTGTTCTTTACAGTTCATATTATTAAAAAGAATCACTTAGCTGTGAATGTTCGAGAGGTGGCTAGACATTTTTGTTTCACTGATCTGCTCGAACACCGATAAAAAAAAGGCAGAATTTCTAAATGAGGGCTCGCGCGTGTGGCATGGAACTGGATTAAGCGTAAAACACTCCTGCAGATGCTTCAAGTTGGTCTGTGACGCCTTTCTGATTATGTATCACTAAACAGATAAGAATCACGTCGTATAGCTGGGATTGTAACTGGGTTTTTACAGTTCCTGGCCCATGAACGAGAGGGGCGTGAAAGCATCCAACAGACCAGTGCAGGTTGCCCACGGTAACGCGGTAACAAACGAACTGTCGAAGGCCGTTGACCGGCCATGAGGTCAAAAGTAAGCTGCTGTATTGTAATAGCAACTCGCTGCACAATCGATACTCGAATTGGTGGTTCAACAAGCTTCAGTCCGGAATGTGAAACTAGGTAAGACACGTATCGAGCAGGGTAGTGTCGCGGTTAGGTTCTAGACTCATGCACAGCAACTGCGGGGTTCGGCTGCCGGCCGGGCTGCTGGCCATCTTGACTGATTTATTTGCAATTTGCTGACCCATCCGTCTTCGAAAGGTCATTATTTTTTTTTCCATTGCTTTGTCTGTTCTCTTTTATCTCACTTCTCCTGTCCATCTTCCTTCGTTTTCTACATTCACTATTTCTTGTTGAATTATTTCCTTTTCTGACAACTTCAAAACGAAAAATCTCAAAAAGTGCGCTTCGCAGCTTCATCCCTTCCGTCTTTCCGCATGTAACAACTTGAGATTTGAGATCAAGAACCGGGTGCGTCGTGACATTTCTGAAAGAAAAAAAAAAAGATACTTACTTACTTACTCCATGGTGCAGAGTACTTCTTGAAAAGCTAACTGGTTTGCAGCTAGTCAAGAAATTCCCCGCATTTCACGGAACCCGAAAGTTCATTACCGCACTCACAAGCGTCCGCCACCTGTCTCTATCCTGGACCAGCCCAATCCAATCTATATACCCACATCCCACCTCCTGGAGATCCATCCTAATATTATCCACCCATCTACGCCTAGGTCTCCCCAGTGGTCTCCTTCCCTCCGGTTTCCCCACCAAGACCCTACACACCCCCCTTTCCTCACCCATACGCGCCACATGCCCTACCCATCTCATTCTTCTAGATTTTATCACCCGCACAATATTGGTTGAGGAGTACAGATCATTTAGCTCCTCGTTATACAATCTCCTCCATTCCCCCGTTACCTCGTCTCTCCTAGGTCCAAATATTCTGCTCAACACCATATTCTCAAACACCCTCAGCAAAAAAGATACATATTTTGGACAAATGTCGTAGGAAACTTAGTGGCTATTGCGTTATTTTCATAGTCATACTGCACGCTTGTAGTTCTTTTTGTGTTTCTCTATGCCATGAATTTACAACGTCGATTTGTTCTTTTGTTTTGTATTTCATCTATTCATTTATTAGCTTTTTTTATTTCTCTCCTTACCCTTCTCTGTAGGTTTGTTTCATTTTTATTTTTTTTTTATGCTTCCATGCCTCCCTTCATTTTCACTTGTTTGCTTGCTTCTTTCTATGTCTTTCGTGTTCTTTCCTTTTCTTTTTGTTTATTTCTGTATGTCCTCCTTCCCATCTTATTGTTTCGCTTCCTTACTTTGTTTTCTTCTTTGTCCGTTGCTCTTCCTTCCGGCCTGCCTGCCTCCTGCCAGTCTGTACGCCGCTTCTATTGTTGCAGGATGTAGAGCGGGTGGTTCGCCAACTTGACCCAGAGCGCAGGGGTGTGCTGGGGTACCCTGATTTCTGTCGAGGTGTTTTCTCGATACTCCGGACACAGCGCCACTACCAGAAACAAGAACAGCAACGATACGGTAAGCCACCTTACCGGTTGCGGAACCCTCTTTTGACATTTCTACACAGGTTACGTTTTTATACCACTAAATACGCTCTTTTGCTTTTTATTATACGTAGGCCCTGTACATTGTTAATTTCAGCGTATTGCTATAAAGAGTAGGATTTGCGTCTTCCCGTGTGCTTATATTCTAATTACTTCTGGGTCAAAAAGGTAAATCAGTCCCGTTACAGGCCCGGAGCGGCCCAGAGGGTTCCAGGAAGTTAAGGTTCCCAGATTTCGTGACAACGGCACAGGATGGTGGTAAGGTTGTCAGCCTTACGCAGCGGCCGCCTTTGCCCCCAGGAAATACTCCTGGTACTCATTTCTGTTAGAAGCTGAGTCGACCCCAGGGCAATAGTGCGATCGGAAGGATGTTATGTAAATGAAAAATCCAATCACACCAGCTGGGGTTTTTTTTAAATTCATATGTGCCTATTGTACAGTAGCACATAGTTTCAATAGACATGATATCAGAGAATCTGACTAAGATACAATGCTGACAATGGGAAAGGGGATCGTATTAATATTATTCCAGTACTACTGTTGACTACAGTAGCAGCCTCCGGATCCATTATTGGTCTGAGTCCCGTTTTCATCGAGATAGTCAGTATTTGCATCAGCTGAGGAAGGTACATGATTCTATGTCATTAGTCAAAAACACAAAAAATGTCCCCACCATTCACATACCACCCCCATGCTGTGGTCGGACTATTTGTCCGCGGTATCCCACACATCTACTATGTAGAGAATTCCTATAACTGGAGGCAATATTTATAACATCGGACACAACCCTGGTTCACTGGATATTGCCTTAAACACGTATGCCACTTTCAAACAGTCAATGCACTGATGTGTGGTTATATATTTTATGCCTAATTTAGAAATTGCACCAAGGGCGTGATGTCTAATTACATTCCTGAAGATTATGTGATCGAACCAGCGTCCTTCTGACTTGTAGCACATCACTTTAACCACTGTGCTACCACGGTTACTTGTGGTTAACCTCCAATAATAACCTGCAGTAGGACCTGATATTTAACCACCCCCACTCCGCAGACAGGGGTATGTTGTTTACGGCTCATGTACACAGTCTGGGGCTCAGAATATGTAGCAGGGGTTGGCCGCAATACCGCTAGCATACGTTACTGGTGTGACTCGCGAGAAGTGCCACTTGCGACAGTTATGTAGCCTCTTCCGAAGAGTGCCTTGCCTCAGTTGGGTAGCCCTATACCCCGGTTGTTTCGCCGTGTGTTCCGTTTACAAAATTCTAAGCATATGCTTCTGATTACTTCGAGTATTGACATACTAACTTGGCTGTCTTGTGAGCGTTACCGGGTTCACATCCCAACTCGTACACTGAGTACCCTCACGTCGATTTGATTTTCCTCGCAGCCAAACTCCGGCGTAATGTTTCAGATGATGGTACAACCACTTCTTCAGATTTTCAAATTGTGATTCGTTAATTGCCTGCTAATTAACGCTATGTTTATGTGGGCTGTTGAAAGAGTCGATGAATAAATGAAACATATGCAAACAAAGAAAAAAATAAATGCCAGCGGTGTTGACTTTTGAAGTGTTTGTGAATGTGCTTGGAAATATTGTCAGTCAAGTCCACTGTGTGCCAGTGAGCCGTACCGATCAGGTTAATTAAAGGTTCGGTGGAAATGAATTCGTTTACCGGCACTCAATTGCTTGTGAATAACAGTAACAATGGGACAATTACAATTGATAACCAACAAATGCAACTATTTTCATTTATTTACTTTAATCAGCTCTACATGTTTCGGGCGATGTTTTCGCCTGTCATCAGGAGCGTATCACTGTAACTACGGCTTCTGGTATTGTCCACAGATGTTGCTTCTGGCTGGTGTTGTGTACGCAACACCAGCCAGAAGCAACATCTGTGGACAATACCAGAAGCTCTAGCTACAGTGATACGCTCCTGATGACAGGCGAAAACATCGCCCGAAACATGTAGAGCTGATTAAAAAGTAAATAAATAAAAATAGTTGCATCTTGTTGGTTATCAGTTATAATTGTATTAGCGATGCACGGAAACACGAACGTTAAATTAAAGTGACAAGGGGAATTTGTTTTTATGATTGAATCCAGGCCATGGGTATGTCGGAAACTTTTGGCATATTGTTTTTAATAACCCCTGCCCAGTTAATAAACCTAAATATTACAGGAATTCTAATGGGTTTTGGCGGTGGTGTATTGCTCTTTGTTACTGCGTTTCTGGGATTTTTCCAACATCTAATATTTCTAACTTATCCTGTCCCACTCTGAGAGAAGAATGTTGGATAAAATTTTGTTTGTAGTTTGCAGTAATGATTTCCTGTGATGATTACATGTTTTATAATTCTTGTAGCGTTAAAGGCCGGACATTGCTGCCATCTGGCGGTGCAATGGTCAGGCGGTGGTATTTGAAAGTTGGCATTTAGATGTCTCTGTATGTATTATTTAGTTTCAATTACTTTGCCATTATTGATTTTTTTTTTAACGTAACGTAATCTGTTTCCGTTTATTTCCTTGGGGATCCGAGACTTCCAGTTAGATTCTAGATGCACTTGCGTGTATCGTTTAAGTGGATTTAACAGTCGTGATATTTGACGTACTGGCGGTATATTACTGTATACTGCTGCCATCTGGTAAGGAGCCCAGGTTTTAATACAAGTCGACTGGCATGGGAACGGTGGAAGGGACACTGGCAGATAAACACATGACAGTTCCTGGATTTGGCTGATTTTGCCTTCAGTTTAAAATGATCAAACCCGTATTTATATCAGAATTTTGATGTCATTTCTGGCCCAGTTTCATTTATTACTTCCAGTCCAATTCCTTTGTTGATCCATAAGACAATCTGTGCTTTCCTCTTTACGGTTTTACTTTCTAACACTCAAAATTAAGTCAGCTGGCATAATCTACTTTCTACAGCTAGGAACAGCCGAAGGAGGGCCAAGTTCTTGTCGCGAGCGTTACAGTAAACTGTAAGCCGGTGCACTGTGCTCTGTATGGATACAGGCCTCAAAGTGGGTGAACGCTGGGTGTACCAGAATTAGGCTGTACGTAATTCAAAAAATATTTTAAAGCAGATTTGGTGAATGTGTTGCATAGAAAGTCGGTGCTGGGGCTAGGAATTCCTCATATTTGGAACATTTTTGGATATTTGATTTAGGGCAGTGGGATAGGTAAGATATCCCCTTCCCTTCGCCTCCCCGAAATTGGTGGCCCTCTATAGTTATTAGTGAACTTACTCCCATCTCTTTCACAATAATCCTTCTGTAACAAGGGCGGAATTCAGTCAGAATGAATCCACAACAAATTTTAGTATCGTGTACTTTTGGGGGGCCTCCTGAGGCGCGGAACACCGAGCGCGATGCCAGCGGGGGCCTGTTCTACCCCACTGCCGTGGAGCATGTTAAAGTAATATACAAATGATTAGCAAAGTTTACGTGTGTGTTGAGGGGACCGCGGTAGCACAGTGGTTAAGGTGCTGTGCTACAAATCGGAAGGTCGCTGGTTCGATTCAAGATGGTGTCATTGGAATTTTTCATTGACATAAGCCTTCCGACCGCACTGTGGCCCTGGGGTCGACTCAGCCTCTAACAGAAATGAGTTCCAGTAGTATATCCTGGGGGTAAAAGCGGCCGGTGCGTAAGACCGACAACCTTACCACCATCCTGGGCCATTGTCACGTAATCTGGAACCCTATGGGCACCTCGGGCCTGTAATAGGACTGATTTACCTTTACATGTGTGTAGAGAATGAAGCAATATCTACGCTTGCATTGCTACGTACCTTTCTGGTCAAAACCTGTTGAAGGTTACTGTATTTTTTTTTCGTATGTGACGTCGTGTAGAGATGTTTCGAAGGAACAGGCTGCTTCCGTCTTCAAGGTAAAAGACAGAAATCTTCAAATCTCAGTAGACAACGTGATGTTACCCGGCAGGTCTGCGTAACCGCTAGGTGCCAAGTTCGAAATTCTCTCGATATTGACTGTAGTTAACTTCCGTATCTGGATACGGATGCTAGGATAGTAGTTCAGAATATGTTAGATCCCTGCTTATTCAGTGCACTATCTCATTCCATGCTGTAAAACCCCTGGGCTCGAAAAAGTGCCTTATAACTTCCCAGTAACACATCCTTCAGTTCATTTCCGTCTTCAAAATATTATCGAGTTGACCAAATAAAAAAGAATGATATGAGTGGGTCATATGCCACGTATAGGGGAGAGAAGAAGTGCATAGGGTTTTGGTGCGGATACCCGAGGGAAAGACGCCACTTGGAAGACCTGGGCGTAGAAAGTAGGGTGATAGTAAAGTCAGTATTGAAGGAATCGGTTGGAAAGTGGATTTATCTGGCTCAGGTGGCGGGCTTGTACGAATGCGTTAATGAACATTTGGGTTCCATGAAATGCGGGAATTTTTGGTCTAGATGGGGACCTGTTTGCTTCTCAAGAAGGACTGTGCTCCATGGTGTTATTTAGTTAGATATTATCTTCCATCTTCGGTCGGTCTGTGCAGTTGATAAATCTACTGTAAACAACGTGCGAACAAATTACAACCATAGAATGTAGCGGTCGAGTGTTTAACGTACTGTGTCGGAACCTGGAAGTTTTGGGTTCCAGATCTCGACCATGATGCAGCTGTCTTTTATCGTGTTTTCACCCAGTCCCTCCAGGGATATACTGTGATATTATTCAGTGGCGTACCCAGGAATTTTGTTCGGGTGGGGGGGTTCAACAAATTCGGTTGAGGACAGAGGACAGACAGAACGGGGATCTGGGGGCGGTAGCCCCCTAGTCAGGGGTTCTGGAGGCAGCTGTAATTTGGTACAAGAAATTTCATTTCATATAGTAAAATTTTCTTAATTTTTGGTACTTTAAGACTATTT
>Ga0123354_10018246_pt1 | contig 10999 bp, 3 predicted proteins | sample TergutLab28metaG_2_FD_97872 | JGI IMG/M metagenome (GOLD analysis project Ga0123354, IMG submission 97872) | Labiotermes labralis P4 segment gut microbial communities from Petit-Saut dam, French Guiana - Lab288 P4 | ecosystem: Host-associated > Arthropoda: Insects > Digestive system > Gut ... | reverse complement strand
AGAAAAAAAAAAAAAAAAAAAAAAAAAAAAAAAAAAAAAAAAAAAAAAAATTGGGAGATGCTGAGAGGAAGAAAGTAGAAAGAAATGGAACAAAGAAAGGAATGAAAGAAAGAAGAAAAACAAAAGAAAGAACAAAGAAAGAAAAGCGACGGGCAGCCCGAGAATTGTAGATTGCATTTGCAAGCAGTTGTTCCTTGCATCTTCTTCCTGCATTCGCTGTATGTTAGTAGTTCTTTTAATGACGATGTCTGTGACTCAGATTGCCTGTACATGTTCCATAGCGTTGAATGTTTGGATGTTAATGATGTGGAAGGAAGCGACCCTCGCCTAAGTTAGGTACTACCTCCGCATTTCCTGGTGGAACTGAAAGCCGTCAGTCAGGACGGTCGGTTTTGAGGCCAACATTTTAAGAGGGCACTTCTCGTATACAAGTCGCAAGCAGTACCGCTTGAGCCAGTTTACTCCGTTTCAATGATTTAGCGTATAATCTGCTCTAGCATGATGTTCTGTTGAGTGCTGCAGATAACTGGATACTTCCTGGTATGACGACGACAGGTTTTCACTTCATTTCTCTCTACGGCGAAATGTCGCATTTCAAGAACTTAGTAATTAAAAAGAAAGCCACAAATCTGGCACATTACTACTTAGTGTGGAATTTCCTTTTACACAACTCTTTATTAATATTTATATTAGATTTTTATAGTATATGGCAACACGTTTCGACCCATATTACGTCATCTTAAGGCCAATATTTTACATAAAATAAATTACAGCTGTATTCATGCCCTGTATGTCATAGACTGAAATCTCAAACTGTACTTAAAAGTAAAAAATAGGTAAAGCAGTCCCATTACAGGCCTGGAGTGGCCCAGAGGGTTCCAGGAAGTTAAGGTTCCCAGATTTCGTGACAACGGCACAGGATGGTGGTAAGATTGTCAGCCTTACGCACCGGCCGCCTTTACCCCCAGGAAATACTCCTGGCACTCATTTCTGTTAGAGGCTGATTCGACCCCAGGGCCATAGTACGATCGGAAGGATTATGTCAATAAAAAGTCGAACCAGCGAAATTCCGACTTGTAGCGCAGCACCTTAACCACTGTGCTACCGCGGTCTCCACAGTGGAGGTGTATTTCAGTTAAGTATTCTATGTTTAGAGAAGAATCTTAGAGTATTTCTTTTAGTTACACATAAAACAAACAAACAAACAAACAACAGAAGGCTGGATAAAAAATAACTACTTTCGTTTTATTTCATCGAATATGGAGGACCATTTTAAAAAAGGAGAAAGTTACTGACTTTCAGATGTTTGTTTGCACATGATAGTTCTTTTACCTCTGAAGCACTTATTCACACCGGAGGATCAGTTTTATGGAACGTCTGATTTACACTTGTAACACTTATTGGCCGAGTCTATAACCGACTAAATTATAAGAGAAAATTATTTTGACATCTGATGATCTCATGTCGCCTTTCCAATCTGCTATAAAACGGAGTAAAGTGAGATTCGTTTAAAAAAATGTCCTTCTTATTTGCGAATATATTCGAATGATGAACTCAAACAATGGGAGGTTGTCGATGGAAAAACTTTAATTTTTCTACAGATAATATAAATGACAACAAATCCAAGCACGTGTGACTGAAAGTAGAATGACTCGACCCTGAGGGCGACGCACGGCTAAGCGTAGAATTGAATATGTCAAAAGAATAAATAAATGGTTAGTGAGTAAAAGTAGTTAGTTTATTTAGTAAATGTAATGTAATACAGCCAAAATCTATGCGAAGGATAAAGCTTATGGTTTTGACCCTTCGGAAGCCATAATTAAGGGAATTTTTTTTTTGCTTAGATGAGAGAATTACAACTTTTCGCGAAGGACTGGGCTGTGTGAAGGCAGTCGGATTATTACTGTTCACATTTATAGTTCGATGCCACAGACGCTTAGGGTAACCGTTTTATTAGATTTTATTTGAAGATCTGTTGCGCCTGAGACAGAAAACTGAACATTCTAGAAGCCGCAGCAGAATTTCGTCAGTTTTTGGACACTTGATTATTATGAATAAAATTAAAATAGTGTCTTTACGTCAGTTATAAGTCTTAACGAACGCACTTCATTTTTATAGTTTCACCGTACATTATGTAGTTCATATAATTACACACACCAACACATGCACACACACACACACACACATATATATATATATAAGTTAAGAAGTCTAAAACTTACATTAAAACATTTAAAACGCTCCAACATGTTTCGATCACACGATCATCCTCAGGGAGCATATATTTTTCCTTGATAAAGTTATAAGTCTCACGCTGCACTACACACAACGCACAACCATAACTTGGCTCATTCTAAAGAGCGCACGACTCACACACAAAAACACGACATGCTGCCACAGCACCAAAGTTAACATAACGAAGTAACTCACTGAATGTTTTAAATTATAACTTTAGCAAGGAACAGTATATGTTCCCTGAGGATGATCGTGTGATCGAAACATGTAGGAGCGTTTTAAATGTTTTAATGTAAATTTTAGACTTCTTAAATAATTTTTTTGACGTTTTGCTGACCGTGCATCTCAGTATATTTATCTCAGTAATTAACGAACTTGATGCACAAAATTGTTGTTTTACAATAAGTTTATTTCAAGCCTCTACATGTTTCGAGCACATGTGCTCATCATCAGGAGGCCAAAATTGCATTAAACAGCCTCTGGTATCATCACACTTATAGGTGGCCGTCTCGTGCATGAGACGGCCACCTATTGGTGTGATGATGATCTCCTGATGATGAGCACATGTGCTCGAAACATGTAGAGGCTTGAAATAAACTTATTTTAAAACAAAAATTTTGTGCATCAAGTTGGTTAATTACTGAGATAAGTATTCTTAAATAAGGTATGTATGTGTATATATATATATGCCCATGTGTTGGTGTGTGTAATCAAATTAATTAAATGAACGTACTTCAATTTGCGTGAGAGGTGTTCATTTGTATGTTTTTTATACGTTTAAATGAAAAACTTAATGTACTGTCTGATTATTAACGATAAGAGTTAAGGGTTTTATATCTGAATTGGGATGTTTATTTTAATTCAGCTGGTAGCAGGTAGCAATTTAGAATATTGCGTATTTCGGGCTCATAGATGCCCTGTATTGCTGCTAAAGGTGGCGTTATGTTAGCAACAGGCTGCAGTGTGTTGGGATGTGGCTGGAATTGGGAGGAAAAGTGGGCAGAGAATTTTATTACGGAATTGTAACAAGTGGCGAGTTGGACAAACAGGAAGGGTACTGAAAGACGAGACTGAAATGGACTTTAAGTAGGTGGCAATGCTGTGTTCCTGGCAGTCGACACGTGCACTTTATTGACAGTGGAAATATTTACTGTCCTTATTGTGGGCTACATGTTTCGGTATTAGATTTTTCAAATTGAGGCCGTAAAATCACCACATACCCTCAGTGAACTGCTGTAAAAATTTTATAATCTCATTTTTAGTCGTTTTACCGTTTGCTAACTACAAGTAATCTTAAGTATAAAATAATCCCTTTTCTTAAAACCTGTCAGTGAAATCTGTATTCTTCTTATTTAATTAGAACTTATTAAATTTAATATTATACTTTTCGACTTGATACATAAAAAATTTGTATTTTTACCTTGCATGTGAGATTGTGGGCTGAATTGTAAATTACGTTAATGCTGTGTGCATGTCTGTTGCTTGACCGTCTTACTGTTGTTGTGATTTTTGTTTATTGTTTTTTCTTTAGTTTGATTATTTCCATTTTTCATTGTGCATCTTTCTTGAATTAATTCTTCTGCCATTTTTTTTAACTTTACTCTTCTTGGTGTCTTCTGTCTCTCCTAAAGTGAGCATGTGTCCTTTTCTTCGTACATATTCCTTCAGACTCTTTATCGGATGTGCAAGTCGACCTTGCCAGGACCTGCTACGACCTTTTTGCATGCTAAAATATGCGTTATAACTATGTACATTTCTACATAATTATTGTAATCGTCGTGACACAGGTGCTGGGGTGTAATTACAGTAGTTTTGAAGCTTTGATTTCTTCTGGTACAGAGTTATTGTATATGATTAATTGTAATTTACATAAAAAGCATGTTTATGCAAGATGAACATGCGGACAAACGGTTTAACAGAAGCAAATCTTTTCTTATATTTGAATAAAGGTAGACGAACTAAATGACACTTGCCTTATTATTTATTGCTCAACATATTTCAGATGTTAATAAATCCATCTTCAGGAGCTTGCTACTACTTGTTGCGTTGTTGTGTAGGCTGTAATGATAGAGGTTTTTTGTGTTAATTTATTTACCTAGTGGTAAGTGCTATACCTATATTATGTGTCGTGTGTGGCTCTGAGTGAGTGTGTTCCTGCAAGCGTGTGGTGTCCTGTGGTTCTTGAACATTTTGTGTGTGTGTGGTATGTTTTGGTGTTTTATGCATCTGTATTGATGACTATATGCATGAGCTGTACATACCTGACTTGAGGCGTGTTGGTGTTACGTCGCGGGATTCTTATATTATTCGTTTGGTTAATATAACTCGTCAAATAAATACAAATTATTTGTGTGAGATGCTACCCTGAAGATGTAACAGAAATCTCCTCTAAAAGTCGTAAACTTCTGCCAGAATACCGACGCCGTTTCTCCGAAGGCGGTAACATCTATGAAGTATCGGGCTGACAAAGCAGTTGGTACGGCGCTTGCGGAAACCACCTGTGTTTCACGAACGAAAACAAACCTGTGTTGTAATTAGAATTTAATCGTGACGGAGCGTTTTGAGTGCCGCGAAGTCAGTGGGACAATGCTGGGACTGGAGCCCCCTTTCGACTTTCATTGGCATATGAACCGCAGAGAAAAGCAAAAAGTTTAATTGACCTACCTTGATCTCCAGTGTCCTGATGACAGTCTTTCTCCATTGTTCAAACTAATGATGCGTTAAAGTAATTTACATCCGCTTTCCCTTCACCTCTACTTATTAGGAACAATGAAATTCATAACGCACGAACTCAGTTTAGAAAAAAACAATCCTACATCAATTTCTCCCTGATGGCCTTTTGCACCTTAAAATAGGACACATTCCTTGTACTTGTTATCCGGTATCTGTATTCATTCTACAATAATACGGTCCATTCCATTGTAAAGTGTACTTATATTGTGAATTGTTTACGTGATTCGCGCTTTCAGCACGCCAGTTCAACTGATGATGCTAATTAGTATTCGTTATTACTTACAGAAGTGCGCGAGTCAAGTTTTTGGGCTGTTTGTGATAGAAAGAGAGTCGTTTGTTTAAGAAAATACTTCTATTTACTGATTGACCGTTGCCCTAAATAATCTGTTTAACTTTCTAGCTTTTTTCCTATTACTGAAAAAAAGTTACGGGCGAAGAAGTATTGGGTTTACTTCGTCTGTAGCTGTTCGTCATCTGTCACTTTCGCGTCTGTAGAAAAACTTCAAACACTTGTTTTTCTTGGACGAAAATTTTGCGTAGAGAAGATTGGACGCTGTTATTGGAAATGTGGAAGGGAGGCTTACTAAACTCAACGGATAGAGAGTGAGAGAACTTTGCTTGTGTAGTTCGAGTGAGAGCGTTCTTCAGATGCCAGTTTAACAAATGGTGTCGAATGGAACAGAAAGAGTGCTGGTGTTACGAGACACAAACGCCAGGCGTGCACGGAGCAGGTTCCCGTGTGTGGCCGACTCAGCTATGTCATTCAGAACTACCGCATTTCGAGTGTCTATTTTCCTTGGATTAGCTACTGTTGTTGCAGCCATACTGTGGTTAACACCACCTCCACGTGAGTACTGGACACGGGTAGGCCTGGGTTTGGAACTTTGCTTGAAGACTGTAGTGGTACAGTGGAACTGGTAAAAACAAATGTCGAATTGCGAGCAAAATGGGAAACCAGGACAAATGAATCTCTTGCAGTCATTCAACACTACAACATATATATTTTGGAAGTACAAAAAAGCTACATGTTTCGGCCAAAACAATGAGCCATCGTCAAGTCAAATTACAAAAATATATTAAGTGAAATTTACAGCTGTATTTCAGGTATGAGACCTTAAACTTCACAAGATAAAGATACATTTAATATAGAAGGGGTGCCGATCCCAGTGGCTGTGCGGTGTAAGTTGTGGGTCTGCGGTCGCTTGCTGGCTGGGGTTGCGGGTTCGAATCTCGTCGGGGCATGAATGTCTGTCTGTTGTGAGTGTTGTGTGTTGTCAGGTAGTCTCTGCGACGGGCTGACGTGTCCAGTGAGTGTGATCACGAAGCCCCATATGGGGAGGTCATGACCCAGAATTGGGTCTAAGCGCTACGGGAAAGAAAAGAGAGAGAGAGAGAGAGAGAGAAGGAATGTAGAGGGTATAGAATGCTTCAGGAATTTTATCGGATCATTCGCAGAACATCTGCAAAGGGTAGCGTAAGTTCCGTCATGTGTATCCGTCTGTCTGTCCGCATGGAACAACTCTACTGTAAGTGGGAGGATTTTCTTGAAATGTTTGAGGATTTTTTACTCAAATCTTTGGACAAATTCAAGTTTGGTTAAAGTGTAACAAAACCAGCAGAGTCTTGGCGTGGATACCCATGCACTTCTGTGATACCTCCCGGTTTAGTCATAAGTATACAAAGCGCTGGCGGAACTGAATGCAATATGGCGCCACTGGGATGCGATGTGCATGCCGGATAACGGGTGCAACAACACAAACAGTCATAATGCTTTACATATGCGTAATTTGGGGGGGGGGTGGTGAAGGGTGGGGGAACAAATTCCCTCCCCCAATATTTTTTCTACCTAAGAAATTTGTTTGGATACTGACTTGAAGGGTGGGCCGGCTGGTTCAGTCGGTATAGCGACTGACTACGGGCTGGATGGTCCGGGATCGAATCCCAGTGGGGACGAGATTTTCCGCCCGTCGAGACCGACCCTAGGGCCCACCCAGCCTCCTATAAAATGGGTACCGGGTCTTTCCCGGAGGTAAAGTGCGGCCGGGCGATGCTGCTGACCACTTCTAGTGCCGCGGTCATGGAAGAGTAGAGCTATAACTCTACCCACCCTCTGGGCCACACGGGGCCTGTAACGGGAATACTGTACCTTTACTGACTTGAAGAGCGGCAAAATTAATTAGGGTGAGCCTGGTGGTTATAGTACATTAAGGTCTGGTTCAAACTTGTCTTCTCCTCTTTTTAACTCCTTGACTTGACTGCTAACACCGACGGTAGGTTTTGCACCCCCTCAGCCCCTCCCCTTCCTTCCCCTCTAGCAGTGTTGTCGGCCAAGCTATTGCTGCTTCATGCTTGTTTATTGTCACACAGCGCTTCGCCATGTAGATGAGATTTGTTGTTTTGTGACGTAACAATTGAATGGCATGTTCTTCGGATTCTTATGTCAAGTTCCTATGCAGTTATTAACCTCAGACTTTCTTTACGCAGTGAGAAAGAGCGTATTATGTGGAGCACATTGCTGCTTGTTCCAACTGTCTGTGACCCAGTATCAGCGATTAATACACTCATGGGATATTCACGAACTGAATTATTTGCAAATTTGTCGAGTAGAAATGAGTCTCCTGAAAATTGGCTAAATGTCAGTCGTACTTTAGATTACCCAAGGGTGTACAAACATTTATAACCGTAATTTCCATATTTCTAACCAGATTTGGGTACAATGCAACTTCGCCGGGTAACTGTGATTCTCGCAAAAGTTCCGCAGCGACAAACCATACTTAACTTAAGATTGTAAGTGCAATGGCGCTCCATGTTCTGCCGCTGTAGTCCGATCTGGATAAATTCGCTGCAGGAGAAGCCAACAGAAATACATCGGGCGGTTGCAGACTGCTTGAAAATCGGCTCCATCAGAGCCAAACTTACATTGTTTTGGGGCGTCAGTACACTACTGCACTATTATACTACGTCACGACGCACACCATTTGCAATCTTGTTTCGTCGGAATGTGTAATGAAGGGGAAAAGATGAGCGATAATAATTTGAAATATTCATAGATGATGTCTAGGAATTCATTCGATCTCTTGCCCTCTTACGAGAGACCTAGAGATTCTTCCAAAGCGAATTTTCCACATTGTGTGATCTAGTGCTTCCTTTTTCAAATTCCAGTATCCTTTCTTTTCCTTAATGCCATTCAGTGGCTGCTTACGTCTTCTTCCTCGTCTCACCATCACTTCTCTGCTTCTGTCTATTTGTTCTTCAATACCGTATGTTCAGAAGGCAGTTCCTATGCAAGATGTGACAAATCCAGTTAGTCTTCCTATTTTTATTGTCTGTAGGATATTTCTCTCCCTCTTGACACTATATAATACTTCATTTCTCACACTTTCGGAACAGCTGATATTCTCCATTCTTCTCCAGCACCACATTTCATATCTTCCCAGGTTGGAAACATGTAAGTAACTTGGTACATAGGTAGATTATGAGTATGCATACAAATTTTCTAGCAACATTTTCTGTAAGTTAACAGTTACAGTGTATTTCGACTTGTGGATTTCGAAGTCACGGGTGACTGCTAAATGTAATATAGACGAAGTCAATGTGTACATATAATTACGACGTTCTTCAAACAAATGAAATCCTGATGATAGTTATAAAAGCACCGTAATGTATCAACAATTGTGAACGACTAAGAAGAGTAGCAGTAGCAGTACAAAGTTTCAAATCGTAACGAATATCCGTGAAGAGACCAGGAAGCAATAAACTGAACGCGCCGCAGTGTTCTTACATACGATACATATGTGCTAGCGTACGCTTGCCTTACCTGTTCTACTTCATGATATATTGTATACAGCAGAGTGTAGTGTCCAGATTTGTTCTGGGACCAAAACCAGCCAGTTATTAGTGGGGCTGTTTCCCAGGAGGTAGACTGACCGGCGTCTGAAACTGACCGCTCTGGTCCGTTCGGTACAGAGGCGAAGAATGTGTCTCTGCGACTTGGGGGTTTGGTACTGAGGTAGTTGGACAGTTAGGCCTTAGTGGTACGCCTATCTGAGCTCCGTATGTTGCTCATAGCTGTTTACAGAACTGAGACACTCGCGGATTGCGGAAAGTAATGAGTTGCGTCTTATTTAATGACGTTGTCAGTGCCTCCGACAGTAGTGTAGCGTCCATGGTAGGTAGAACTGCTGAATGGTGAATTAGAGACGGCTGGAAGAAGCGTTTCCGGTATTTGCTGAGACTAAAACCTTCCGCCCCCTCATCCCGAATATAATTCCAGTGTACTTCCGCTACATGGGACCGATCAGTAATGAATTTATGATGAAGGCAAATGTACTAATCAAAGATTTTGGTAGAATATAAGTGGCTGTAGAGGGTTGCTAAATCAGACGCCTTCTGCAAGAGAAAGAGGTCGGCTTATCCCGGGGACAATATGATCAATATTTCCCCGCCCCCAGCTGCAGCGGTGCATTGCCTTACCCTCCCAATGGTGTAGCTTAACCTGCAGTAGAAGGATGCACCTAGACCGAAATTTCAGTGCTGCCTCTCGAGTTGTTACTTGCACTTTGGAAAAATAAAACAAATTGTAGATTTCTTTTAATAGCTTGGCCATTTACTCAAAGGAAAGGAAAAGTAATAAAGATGGAGGGCTTTGGAGAGCAGAGTTCCGAGTGAAACTTTTGAGACCAAAGTAACGGAAAAGGCATAGGGTGGAGAAACTGCATAATTAGGATTTTAAATTATCCATGTGCAGTAAGGTAAGGTATAAACCAACAACTGCACTAATATGAACTAATGATATATATATGTACACACACACACACACACACACACACACATATATATATATATATATATATATATATGGTGCATAATGAGGGGTCTCATAGTTTGCACTCTTCGCCAGGTGTTGTTACTGAAGTGTCTATGTGCCTGAGGTCGAGGTGGTTAGGCTAGGACACGAATCGCACCAGAGAAAGTCAAGGAAAGCACACATGTTGTTAGTAGGAAAACCTGAAGAGGCTTCGCGTAAGAAAACTAGGCCTAGGTAAGGTGCCTTGATAGAAAACATCCCGCTGTGTTTACATAACCACCGGTAAACACAAACACGCCATCAACCCAACTATTCATGTGTATAACCTAGTATAACGCTTCAGGTTTCAGTCCACAGACCATCATCAGGCTAGACGTAAACTGAAGTACAGCTTATGTGTACGTCACGTGAGATATAACACTATCGCTTTCTTATGAAGATGTTATGAGACCGACACACACATATGTATCTTTATGCTACACAGACAATAAACATTTGTGCTGACGGCATTTTTTTGCCAGTATTGATGGCTAGATAAGATGATAATATTAAGATGCGCCTCAAAGAAATTCTGGAGAGTCAGGCACTAACGACCTAGTTGGTACATGTATGACGGTCTCAAAGCGATCCGTCGTTATTCGGAAACTTGGTTTCCACATGTGCTGTTTTAAAAAACTGGGGTTCGTCTCTACAGATTAGTTTTATAATTTATTAATTTATCAAGAAAATAAACGATAAGAAAATAATACTGTTGCACGTGCTTTGAAAATTATGTATTGAGTGACGACAAACACTTGATACAAAAGCCAAGCACAAAGATATGTATTGATAGTTCTGAAATAGGTGTTGGCAAATATTCCTTTGTAAATAGGACCATTAAAAGCTGGGACCAATTACCTGCAGACTTACTAGCGTATTTCCCCTGTAAACTAAACGCTTTTAGAAATAGTGTTAAGAATGCAGTTACAAGCAAAGGATTTCAAGTGGGGATTGAGTGTAAATAAATGAAGTGATGTGAAGTGTAGTGATGTGGAGTAATTTATGTGAAATGATTTTATTTTGAAGTGAAGTGAAGTTAATTACAGTGAAGTTCTTGAGGATAAAAGTGCCATGTACATTAGGGTGACCTTCTACTGAGGGTACTTGATTACAGTGTGACTATTTCATTTGGATATATCTTGTACTGTGTTTGTTTTAACTTGCACTGTGGTTGTTTTAACTTGT
>Ga0123354_10018245_pt1 | contig 10999 bp, 9 predicted proteins | sample TergutLab28metaG_2_FD_97872 | JGI IMG/M metagenome (GOLD analysis project Ga0123354, IMG submission 97872) | Labiotermes labralis P4 segment gut microbial communities from Petit-Saut dam, French Guiana - Lab288 P4 | ecosystem: Host-associated > Arthropoda: Insects > Digestive system > Gut ... | reverse complement strand
CCCCAAAAACCACCCCCCCCCCCCCCCCCCCAAAATAAATAAAATACAGCAACATTACAAAATGTATTAATGGATTAAAATATCTTTGTTTGAATACTGGTTAGGACAAATTTAATGTTTTGTTGACCTGAATTGTTACATATCTGTACAATAAGAACCAACTAGAACCACTATTTACTTTCAATTTATTTCAATAATTAACCTCTACATATTTCGAGCAGGCTTGCTGCTCATCATTAGGAGGCACTACTCCTTGTATAGAGCAGTTGGTATATCCAGAGTAATGCCTCCTGATGATGAACAGTAAGCCTGCTCGAAACGTATAGAGGCTAATAAATAAATAAATAAATTGGAAGTAAATAGCGCGTCCTGTTGGCTTTTATTGTACTGGACAGGAGATTGTCCCCAATTTTGGTGTTTTCATAGCACAGAGTTTCGAAGAGTGTATGTGCTTGTTAATTCAGTGGCACTGGTTTGGGGGGAGGGGATCCAGATTTGGTGGCCACATTATAAAACAATTGCTGATCGTGTGGCTAAGATAAGAAACAAAAATTTCTCCAAAGTATTGGTGGAAAATTCTGTACTTTGGTTAATCTTATGGAGAAGGTGAGGCTGTGAGCTTGGGAAAAGGAAGGGGTAGATTAGGCTTCCCAGGAGATACACTATTTTTTTATAGTGTTCAGGTTTTGGTTTCTGACACCATATTAATAAAAATGCAGTCTTTTTTTATAGGTTATACAGAAATATTCCAGAGCTCGACTATCCTTCAATTTTCGCGACATGACATCAAAATTTGCGCTTGTGTTAGCAGGAATGAATAAGTTCGGTGTGAGATGCTGTAATTTAATACACCCTCCTTATTTACGTATGAGGATAATCATTTTAAATGCAACAGTGCAATGTCGGTTTTCTATAAAATTGCAATGTAGTGTGATGCCTCAGTAGATTTACAGCCGTGTGATTTTGAGTTCGTCGTCCTAATTAAATGCCTTTTCCCACTCGACTCTGATGATAACTATAGATGTTTCCTGCGCTAATTTAATATGCAAAACCTGGTACAATGCTACCAAATTTTATAAAAATAATTCTAAAAAATCAGCAGTGATTTGGAAACTCTTACTTACTTACTCCATGGTGCAGAGTCCTTCTTGAGAAGCTAACTGGTTTGCAGCTAGTCAAGAAATTCCCCGCATTTTATGGAACCCGAAGGTCCATTATCGCACTCACAAGCGTCCGCCACCCGTCCCTCTCCTGGGCCAGCCCAATCCAGTCCATATACTCACATCCCACCTTCTGGAGATCCATCCTAATATTATCCACCCATCTACGCCTAGGTCTTCCCAGTGGTCTCTTTCCCTCCGGTTTTCCCTCCAAGACCCTAAACGCCCCCCTCTCCTCAGCCATACGCGCCATATGCCCAGCCCATCTAATTCTTCTCGATTTTATCACCCGCACAATATTGGGTGACGTGTACAGATCATTTAGCTCCTCGTTATGTATTCTCCTCCATTCCGCCGTTACCTCTTCCCTCGTAGGTCCAAATATTCTCCTCAACACCATGTTCTCAAACACCCTCAGCTTCCTTTCCTCCCGCAATGTCAGCGACCAAGTTTCACACCCATAAAAAACAACCGGCAAAATTATAGTTCTATATATCTTAATCTTTAAATTTTTTGATAGCAACGTAGAAGACAAAAGATTCTGCACCGAATGATAGCAAGCATTTCCTGACCTCAATCTGCTCTTAATTTCTTCCGCAATAGAATTTTGATTTGTTAAAGTTGTTCCCAAATAGTTAAACTCTTCCACCCTCTCGAAGTTACCATTATTAATCCTCACACTGTGAATTCGTCCTGCATCCTGATCTCGAAACTCTTATGAAGTTAAATTAACTTCTTTTTGCGATGAAATCCCATTTATTTTTATAACTAAGAATTAGAGTATTAGCTGCGAAACCGTCATGGCTGTGACACCACGTAGAAATTTATGTTGATAAAAATATTTCGGAGAATCAGTTTGGAAATTGGTTTGTCTTAACATACTTTTAAAACCCAATGCAGGAACCTGGAAAATTAATGAACCTCTGAACACAAGAAATTTGCAGATTTATAGTAGCTGAGAATCTCATTACCATCCACAACTGTAACCTTTTCGTCAACGATAAAATACACAAGTAAATTTCGAAGAACTATGGTGTCGCACACAATGACATTTCGTCTTTTCCTCTAGGTTTTATTCCTCTTTGGTTTCAATTGTATTTTTACTCGCTGACAACAATCTTCTTTGTTTAATATAACGATTGTAAATAGTTTAAAATATTTTTTTTTGTTTACAGGCAGAAACTGAAAATTCTACTGATTTTTAACAATTTGTTTGTTTAAAATACTATTGAGTTGTGATCCCTCAATCAGCAAAGAGGCACACGTGTGTAAAAATGTAAAAACTTTATCTACTTTTGGGAAACTTAATAATCCAGTAGGCACTGCATAAGCTTGCTCTTTGTAGAGTATTTCTGAGGTCAATAACAGCACAGTGAAATACGCCTACATCATATACTGGGTAATAGAAACAAATTAATCATAATAATCATCACCATCAGTAACAGCTACTGGCAGCAAAAGGAACCTCGAAATGCATTAACTTACAATGTAGTGACGGAAATGGTAGGATAATATTTGAAGCTGAAGTTTGGTAGGGTCAGTTGGATTTAACTGCACCAATGAAACGAAGCACTTCTCTTGGATCTCTTCCACGCTTAAGTTACAGTATGAAAGACAGACTCATATTACGCTTTACAATATAAGCCTAATGCACATTCTGTAGGGTCTTACGGACAAAAGTAACGTCAATGTGGTGTAATGAAGGCATATGGGGAGCGGAAATGTTGCTGCCTTTATTGTTAATTTTTGTCACTAGACGAAGATGAGCTTCATCCTTCGGCCGCTTTACCCCCGTGGAAATAACCACCCATACCCACTGAATATGAGGTCGTGAGGGGTCCTGTGAGAGTCTGGACCCTTTGAAACAGAGAAAAATCTCTCGTCGGTCCAGGGAATCAATCTGCCATACCTCCGTTGTCTAACCCACAAACCGGTCACTGTACTGATTATGCTACACCAGACATAAACGTATTGTCATTAGACATTTGAACGTCTCCACATAAATTGGGCCATATATGTTCATGTACATGGGTGTGTACATACATGCATATATATATATATATATAAAACAACGTTTAAAATTTTCGGTGTGTGTGTGTAACATGTAATAAGAGAACGACTGGTATATAATGAATAGGAAAGGATTTGGAAGGAAGCGGTCTTGTAAGGTAATGCAGTCTCCAGTTCCGGTATTTGGGAACACCAAGAGAACGACAAGCCAGGAGAGCGGACTTCGGCCAGGGATTTAAACCAGAGACTCTCAGAACACAATGCAGATATTTCAAATTAAACATAATAAGTGTCTGTCCCGAACCGAACCAAGTCAGAGAAAAATAATACAGTTTCATTGAGCTAACGTGTAAAAGTTTAATTCAACCCAGACCAATAATACAAACATAGGGACAGAATAAACAAAATTTATTTCATGAATGTCTATGTGAGTCTCAGCAACTTTGAAAGTTTTTGCACTGCGAGCACAAACGATACAGTCGTAAAATAATATAGTCAATGGGAGGATAAATATGCCAAGATTGCGTGATTTAATGCTCCCTCCGCCTTGAAAACGACGTCTTCGCCTTTCTGGAATATTTAACGGCATTGAGTAGTTAGTTACCGACGGCTGAGGCCAGCCTATCGGGGAGGATGAGACCGATATCCTGTTCCGAAACGTCGGGAACTGCAAATTAACGCTTATCAATATCCTAGAATTATACCTTATATCTAGGTTCATAAATACGTGACATTTATTTCCACATACGTAGGTATCAAGAATATAATTAAAATTTAAAATGTAATATAACTTTAATTTAAATATGATTTCTTGCTTACATTTGCACTTCCTAGTAGTGATACTTGGCTTAACTATCACGTCCCCATTTAGAATTGTCTTGTTACGCCTACGTATCTACGTTCTTCGACTATTTGGAATTTTGTTTTGACAAAAGATATTATCGGTAAGAGAAATCAGAGAGAGACAAGAGACTTAAAATCTCGTATCAGCGACAAAAGTAAATAATCGTCGTTCTCAAGATTTATTAAATCAAAATATTTTTGTTCATTTTGTGAATTTCGGTTATTTTAAACTTAATAATTTTTGGAGTTCCGTTTTCCAGAATAAAAGTTCGAAAAAGTAGTTTTTCTCTTAAACTTTCAATCACTACCTTTGTTGCTGGGTTTACTATAACAAAACACGGAGGTGGAAAACTCTTTCGTAGCTTGTCTTCATTGGTTGGGTTCCGTGGTTACTATGGCAACGGACAGGCTGGGCGTAGGAACAGTATTTCTTCTGTAATGGTAGAAGGGAGGGCGTCCTGCCCAGTCAGATAATGGTGAGACGCCATGTTGGGGTGGAAAAAATGACAATACAACGATGAAGCGCCGAAAAAAGGAAAGCAAATGCCATCACATAATCCTAAAATATTCTCCTATAGGCTGACTAAAACCTCCTGACCCCGAGACCATCTAGAAATTAACGGATTATACAGAGGGTCTGGTTCTGAAGTTGTCTTATGTGGGACAGAGAAACAAGAACGTGTCTCCTAAGGTAACATTTCCTTTGCTGGTGACCATTGCTGAGCTGAGTACGATGTAAGTAATTTAAACAACTTCGTAATGACTTAAAATTATTACAGCATAAGCTTCAAGAAACGTAATGCCAAAATGATGTACGGTGCAGTGGTTAAGATCTGTCACTTGTGTTTCAAGAATTATGAACGCACAAGTTGCTGTATAAATTTTATAAAGGAAAAAATATCGCCACGCAGTAATAAGGAAGTTTAGTTTTTGATTCGAATAGGAATCTTGGCTTTCCGAAACCATAATCCATTACTGATATTTGCAACCACGAAAGGTGCAGTATGGGTAACAAAAACGAATTGAAATAGCATATTGATTAAGGAAACACAAAAAATAAATACAGTTATCTCAGCAAAAATTTATTAACAAAATATTATAATAAGATGAAATATATAGAACGTAAGTTCGCACGCATGTCCACCTTAGATTGTGGGTGTGAAGAAACCAGTTACGAATGCAGTTTTTCGCTTCTTAACAATTCCGCGCCTAGTTATAGCCTACTGCCATGTAAATACCTGTAGGCCAGTGTTGGCAAATTTCTGCCATGAATGAACCTATGAATTAATATTTTACATCCAAAGAAACCCCCGCAAATGAAAATCCTTACAAGCCAGAAAATAAACAGTCTCGTGTAGCATAAGGATTGATCCAGTACTGTCAATTGCCGGACAAAATTTTCCAGTTATATTTTTAGAGATACTTGAAATATTTCATTCTATTTTCAGATTCGTATATATATAGGTTTATTCTACGATTTTTGGCGGTGCCATTAAACGTGTTTTACGGAACCCTAAATTTCGGCGAAATGCTGGGTGGGAAAAACTGCGGTGATTCTAAAATGAAAGCACAGAAATTGGTTTAATAGTCGTGAAAAGAGTTTCAAGCACTGAAGTGCTTTAATGTGCTATGTTATAATGTACTGTTAAGTCAGGTCAAGGGAGACGACACTGGAAATGTTTTTCTACCTTCTTACAAAACGTAATAAACTCCAGACGCAGTGTTGTATGGTAGGGCTCTTAAGAACACACTACAGTCTCAGTGTTTCATTATTCTAAATACATACACTGTGATGAATGTGGATATTTAAAGAAGCTATCCTGAAGAGCTCTTTATTCAAAGCTTGAGCTTACCCAGTGGATATATACAGAGTGCCAATATCACTGAAAATATCGACTGAACATCAAACTCTATGAAGCCTCTTGTAAAGAAAAACTAACTTGGCGCACAACTTATTCTTAGCATTGTTCGTCAACATCTACAGGTTTCGGGCGAATCTTGACCCATCATCAGGAGGTAAAACCGTATGTATACAACAATTGGTAACTATTATTATTTTTAGATGACTGTCTGTTGTCCTAATTGGATTCCAATCCTAAAGAATAATAAGTACCAAATGTTGTGTACATACGGTTGTACCTCCTGATGATGGACCTAGATACGCCCGAAACATGTAGAGGTTGACGAAATATACTGAGAATAAGTTGTGCATCAAGTTGGTTTTTCTTTACACAATTATATCGAGATGCCCGTTAAACAAAACATAAAATCTATGAAGCCTGAATTTCATATGGATTTTGATCTTTTAAACACCGATATCTCCCTCAAAAAAAGAGGTTTATCTGTAACACAGTTCGAATTCTTAATGTTGTTAAGGGAAATAAGGTTACTGTAAAGAACATTTTTTCTGATAATCGTATGAAACCATAAACACAGTCCGTAGACGAGTGCAGAATTCTTGATGTTACAACAAACCATACATATTGTTAGCAATTGGATTTTAAATGGTTAAGGGTTGTCCTATATGCTAAAACGACGGTTAAAAAATATGACTTCTTTTGGTACAGGATTAAGCTCGGTTAAAATTAACCCTTCAAAAGAAGAAACTGAGGTAGTTATATTGATACATAAAGTTATAGTGGCTCCTTATTTAATTCCATAACTGTTTCACGTGCCTTGTATTTATCTGTTCAAATCTAGCTATAAGTAGTTATGCATTATTACCGCTGTTCTGCTACTGGCAAAATCCTTTTAATGGGTACCTAACTTAAAATATTCTACTCTATATGAAACTCGAACATCTGCCGCAAAATGTATTATATTATAATTTTTTCATTTCTTAAACCAAAACAAACTAATAAAAATGATGGCGCTTGAAATTAATACACAGTTTAATGACACACAACAAAATAGGGGAAAATGATACTCCTTAGCTGTAGAAGAGGATATTCGTGCATTAGGTAGCAAAATGTAAATTGTAAGCCCAAATTTGTTGCTTTCTGAATCTCGTGGACAATATTATCCACTAATAAGGTAGTGCTTCAATACTCAATGCCATTTCCTTTCAAAGAGCGCATTTTTATATGTGTTTATGTTGCTTAAACATTTATTTTGAAGCAGAAATTTAAGTTCCTGTCCATTACTCCTTGCAAAAGGAGTTACGCAATTTCTCTAAATAGTGTTCGAGTGGCGGAAAGTTAGAAGTCCCAAGTTATGGATCTGCAGGTCTTAAATGTAGGATTCCTGACTGCTTTTTCCTTCGCGTACACTCAAAATGTTTTAACGTACTTGGGCCTTTGTAAATAAACTTGGAAAATTATGGAAATACATAAAGAGGAAATTCGTTACCTGGCGTTGCTAGTACAAAATCTCAGGCATTAGTAGGGGATGTGTATAGTGTTAGGAAGCAGGAGTTATGGAATGCATACTCAATTTTTGTGGTTAAACTTCTTGGAAGAAGACCACTTAGAAGACAGAGATGAAAGGGAGAAGTAAATTAGAATGGATCGAAGGCAGACAGGAAGTGATGATGGAAGGTAAGCATGACTAAGTGTGGAAGGAATCCAATGGCGATTTTCGTTAGTAGCTGTACTGAACCTTTAGGTTTTATTATGGCAGTTGACGGAGAACCTAAAGACAGCAAACTTATTCTTCAGAAACAAATAATCGATGATCTGCTGGAGAAACTTCCAGCCTTCTCTGGAAGCTGAAAGTTTATTACTGTTTTTCAAGGGTTCTCAATTTATTCCTTACCTGAGCCACATTAATCCAGATCTCTCCTTCTATTAATGTCTTCCATTTCAGTATTGTTATCACGTCTACTTCTAAGTCATTCTAGTAAGTTATTACCTTCATGTTTTACGACCAAAACTTGATGGACGTCTCTATCCTAACAATTCGGGTTGACAAACCTCTCCTTTCTCATTTTCTGTGGTTTAGTTATTTGAATAAGCTCTAGCGACCGGTCGGCTTAACAAATGCCATTCTTGCCAACGTCTTGTTATTCTTCAGTTCTAATTTCAGATACAAAGCTTAGTCTTCTGTTCTCAAGCACAATCAATCTCTGTTCTCTTTTCTGTATGACAAAGTACTTCCAGACAGAAAAGTGGTGAAATTAAAGTATTAATATGTTTTAATATGTAAGTTCTTAGACAAGGGAAGAGAATTCATTACATTGTGGAAAGCCAACTTGATGCAACAAGGTAATTTTATTAATATATTCTTAGCTCGACATGTTTCTGGTGCCGTGCACGGCACCATCCGCACCGTCCACACGACCTACGCAGCGGCTCTCAAGACCACCACCCATCCAAAAACTCGGCGCAGAAAACCATATGCTGCAACTCAACATCTAATGCTCCTGATGATTGGTGTATGTACCAGAAACATGTCGAGCTAAGAATATATTAATAAAATTACCTAGTTGCATCAAGTTGGCTTTCCACATTATTTCATGAGGAAGATGCACAGTCAAACAACTCTCAAATTCATTACATTGTTGGGACCCTTCCCACGCGTTTTCAGAAGGATGTTTGCCGTTCACTGCCGGCGGCATGCAGTTTTTGTTATTACTGCTGTTCCTCAATATGTGAGTTGCCAGATCTTTAAGGGCCTTATTGACTGCAGTGATTTTGTTCTGGACAGGGACAAAGGGGGCATAAAATTAAGTTGTAGGACTACATAGCATTTTTGTGCATTGTTGCTGGCGTCTAATGCTTTCTTTTTCTCGTTTTATGGTTTTTCCGCTTAATAAAACTCTTTTTAGGATGCCATGAAAAACGTACATTAGATAATCGACAAATAATCTGATTCATCACTAGAAAATCCACAGTGAAAAACCACATTAATTTCGCCCAATCTTATTTATGACATTAGATACAGGTCATAAATATTTGGATATTTATGTCAATGAGATGGTAATACAGTACGCATTTACTATCATCATCGTCGTCGTCGTCGTCGTCGTCGTCATCATCATCATCATCATCATTATCATCATGACCACCATCATCACCATCAATATAAAAATTGAAGCACCATTACAAGAAGATGTGTGTGTGTGTGATGTAGCGGAAAAAATATCAAAGCATTCGACGCTGGATTGTTACATGGTACTGTGAATATCAGGTCGCTTTTCTCACAGCAAAACGTCCATACTAGCCATTGAATGTGAGGTCTAAATAGGCCATCATCTTTTTGGAAGTGGTAGGAAAAATAAGTTCTGACCATTTCACGAATTAAACCGTAGTTACTCAGCCTTTAGCAGTTTAAACTACCCCGTCCGATATTTTGGCAAATTCTTAAAATTTAAAATACTGTACACACGCAAGGAAAACATTTTTTAATATCTAGTGCATTGATAAGTGATAAACTGCCACTTTTCTACACTTTAACAAAGGCCAGCAATGACGAAATAAAACCGTCAGCCAAAACTATTTATGGCCACTTTGTTCACATGAAATGGGTTATTTTTATGAAATTACTTGTAATATTATGGTCAATGAGAATCAAAACGCAGATATAACCGAAAAGATCAGTCATTATTGTAATGTGCGTCATCCCCGTTGTGTTTTGTACAATAGTAAGGAGTTAGGTATGTTAACAATTACAGTCGAACACAACTATATGTGTTATTATATTATAGGAGTTTACAACAACGACATGTCTCGGCCCTATATGTCGGCCATCATCAGGTTGTGGTTAGACTTTCAGTTTAGGCTATACTAGCAACGTGTAGTGGTTTTGGGGCGTAATGGGGCGAACCCGCCCCCAAAACACTACACGCATGCTAGTATAGCCTAAACTGAAAGTCTAACCACAACCTGATGATGGCCCACATATAGGGCCGAAACATGTCATTGTTGTAAACTCCTTGTAATAAAAACAAATATAGTTGTGTTCGACTGTAATTGTTAACATACCTAACTCCTTACTACTGAAAATATCAGTTCATCTCCGCTGCTGTAACTTGTCTAGAAGCGATCACTCGAACTTAAAAAAAAAGTACCTGTCGTCTGCAACGTAATCCGTCCGTCCCTGCAAAAATTGTTGTAGGCCTATGATCTACGAAAAATGAAATAGCCTACTTCCCAGCAACAATCCACCTCTCCTTTTCTCACCGGCGTAATTACAATTTCGTCTACTATAATTTTTATAATCCTTCCATGTAATTTCATCTCCATCTGCAAACTAAAATCTTGTCTCTGTTGACCGAACACCTGGTGGAAACCACTATGTCATTTAAACATTTTCACGAAAATATGGTGTAATTTCTGCAAGAACCAGACTGTTGCTATATAGAGTTCTGGTTTCAGGAAAGGGCTCGACAGCCGGTGACAGGAATTGTAATACAGCTGGACTTGAACAAATTGCATGGGAAATTTGTGGTTTAACTTAATTAACTGAGCCCTGAAGACGTTTACGCCACACGTCGGCAACCTCAGAATCACAGACCGGGGGCTGCTTTTTATTAGTACAGAACAAATTTGTCCTTTTAATATCGCAGTACACATTCTGTCTTGCATCTGAAGCAGTACTTTCTCTTTTATTAAGTCTTAAGATTGAGAGGTTTTGCTGTAAAATATTATGGTTTAATTTTAAAAGAAATTATATATATATATATATATATATATATATATATGTGTGTGTGTGTGTTAAAACATGAAAGCTTATATGTTCATTGTCGTGGTGAGGCAACTACAAATATCTGTTTTTGTAATTAAACTGTTATTATGCTTAGACTAAACGTCAGACAGATCTTATTTTACATGGCATTCATTTATTTTGAATACCAAAATTTTAATATTTTTTATTCGGATTTAATGAGAAGGAATGTGCTACGTTAAAACCATCTGACTTCGTTCTTTTTCCTTATATTATGCCTTTGTTTTCCTTATATTATGCCTTTGTTTTCCTTATATTATGCCTTTGTTTTCCTTATATTATGCCTTTGTTTTCCTTATATTATGCCTTTGTTTTCCTTATAT
>Ga0123354_10018244_pt1 | contig 10999 bp, 5 predicted proteins | sample TergutLab28metaG_2_FD_97872 | JGI IMG/M metagenome (GOLD analysis project Ga0123354, IMG submission 97872) | Labiotermes labralis P4 segment gut microbial communities from Petit-Saut dam, French Guiana - Lab288 P4 | ecosystem: Host-associated > Arthropoda: Insects > Digestive system > Gut ... | reverse complement strand
TCCCTGAAGACCTGGATTGGGCTGGCCCAGGATAGGGACAGGTGGCGGACGCTTGTGAGTGCGGTAATGAACCTTCGGGTTCCGTGAAGTGCGGGGAATTTCTCGACTAGCTGCAAACCAGTTAGCTTCTCAAGAATGACTCTGCACCATGGAGTAAGTAAGCAAGTAAATAAGTAAGTAAGTAAGTAAGTAAGAAGTTCCCTGAAGACGGCCAATAACTGAGACCAAAGAATAAAGTTATTCAACATGAAAAGCGTGTTTTGTTTTTCTGTACGACTTTTGTCTGAAACATTTCTCATCGTACGAAAAATTGAGCGAGATATTAACAAATTTGTGTATTGGTCTTCACGCAAAGTACTCACGTATCAAATTTCTTGAAAATTCGTCCAGTGGGAGTTAAGTTGTTCCATGCGGACGGACGGACAGACGGAGAGACGGACATGACGAAGCTATTAGCCACTTTTCGTAATTCTGCGAACGCGCCTGAAAAATGATTCAACTCGAGGCTGCAAGCTGCCCATGTTACTACAAGGCAATATTACGTGAGGGGCGTTGGTGTTGCTAAGTGGATTATTATTTGATATTACGCAATAATTAGTATGTACTTGTAATTAATCGAGTCTTGCAAACAAACAAATAAACATAACAAATAATGGCGTGCATTATAACTTTATGGCTACCAGTTTTGTGACTAGCGTGCCTACCTAGTCAAAATCAATTTATTTCGTAAAATTTGCAGAGAACACTTGAAATTGACCTGTGCTGTACAATTGTTCTGTCCAATCTTTCACTACGAATGTCTTAATTTCTTACTTACTATCGTGTACACACACGCACGCACAACACATACACACACACACACATGCACTCATTCTTGCCATAGTAAATATACAACACACATTTGCCGCCGAAAATGCTAATGCTTCAAGAGCAAGCTGATTACGACATACGATACAAATATTACAACGATGACAAATGGAATTATTATGTTAAAACCAAGGCCCATACTTTGGTACGCCAATTCTCAACCACCATTCATCGTTGTCTTCTATGACTTCGACTTCTTTTTTCGTCCGGGCTACGTACTACAAACATTGTCTATTTTCAGCTCACCACATTTAGACATTTCCACCCTTCTCCGGTTTAAGGGCGTGTGACAATCCCCCGTTTAAATTCCTCCTACAATACCGGTATCATCGGTAGAAAAACATTGTAGAAAACGAAAGTAAGAGGAAGAAATTTGACAACGAAGAAATGGGAACTGATTAATGTCAGGAAAATGCCATTGTGTCAGCTGGCTAAAACTGGACTGCGTAAACGCCTGCATAAAGACTTGGAGCTGGCGAATGAAATCAGGTTTTTTTTATTGGAATTTGATTTTGTCACGGGGGAAAAGTCAAAGTTTGCCATCTCGTAAGGCGTGACACCATGTCGTCCTGGTAGGGATTCTACCTTAGTTTCAGAAATACTTTGCTGCCCACATCATTGGGGAGGAAAAAACACGAATATCTCTGTAATTTCGGTACCGGAATGTGAGGCGTCATATCCCTGAAAACGGGAATATTTATGGTTACAAGTTTTCCTGTAATTGAAATAAAAAGGAATAGTGTTTTCTTTTACAAAATTTCTAGCACTGTAATTAGATAAAACCTTGTAACCTTCTGAAGCACAGTGGTAACGATATGTACCACCTGCTCTAACATTCAATATCTATGCATTTTATTCACAATATTCTGGTATATCATTTGTCCCACACTCCCACAAACACAGTTTTCTTCCTAAATATTATTTAGGAGTTATTTCTTGAAACGGATTTTCAATGTTGATAAACTTCAGCATTGCATCGTGCAGTGTGGTAGATATTTGATCACGTTTCTCAGAACATTCCGTAAATTTCTACCAAACTATACTGCGTCACATCCCGTAACACCGTGATCTTCATGGTCTCCGCTGTGAGAAGCTCAACTCTCGCGAGAAAATTTTTATCTACTGTGAAGTACGAATACAATCCTCTTATATTATTTAATTAAGTTTCATATTTCATAATTTAATCCGCTGCTTTTCTTTTCTCTTCGCCTTATGTAACCAAAGTTTTATCACGTTTAATGCAACAGAAACAGATAAAATACGGACTTCAGTAACGTAATGTTAATTTTATATCTTATCTCAATTTGTGATACTCCTAAAAAGGAAGTACAAACTTTGTGTCTTTTCAATTTTGCGTCCCGATGTCATATCTCGAAACCTTCTAGACACAAGAATAAAAAGTCACACGAAGGTAGAATTATATAATGAAATCCTTCAAATAGAAGAGAGATATTTACACAGCCAACAAATGTTATTAACTTTACGAAGTACAAATTCAAAAATATAACATTAAAAATGGTATATTAACTAACAGCTAACACTTAAAAAGCTTCAGTTAAAAAATAACTCTGTAAACAGGAAAATAATCGGTGTTTATTTTGAGAATCGTATGGACCCTGTTGGGTAAAGAGCATTTATTGTACGCTGGGACGACACTTAAGACAAATTAATTCTGAAATGTACTGGAACCACAGATAGGAATGCTCAGTCTGTATAGGTCAGCAACACATTATTACATCAACTATTTTCTTCAGCAGAACTAAACACAACACCAGTTCTTTCACAAATATTTTTACCAGCTCTGGATTTCGCTGTATGGTACACCCCGATACATCGAAACAAGAACGCCGGAATTATTCCATAAAGAAGTAGTTTAGTAACAAATTGCACTAAACTGTTGCGACATAAAACTATATTAACCTTTTGGCGCTGGAATTATTTTTTTAAATTTTAGCACACCCTGTATATAAAATGTGAAAAATACAGAACTAAATACGTTAGAATTATGAAACAAACTGAATTTTGAAGAGAAAAAAACGGAGAGTATATAACATTTTTAAAATATTCAGTACCTATATTTGTTGAATAAATATATAAAATGCAACTTTAGAGATTAGTGGTGCAGTACGACCACTATAGTTGACATTAGGCGTCAAAAGGTTAATATCAGCGGAAGAAAATTAAATATTTAGAGTCATCGATCATTGTCGCTGGAAAAGCAAGTACAGGGGGGGGGGGAGGATGGATATGTTTTATCTTCTGCTATTCAACCTGTTTCCTGATTTACTCTCTCTCTCTCTCTCTCTATCATGGTGTAGAATATCCATTCATATTTATTTGGCCACCACTTATATTTTATCGGCATATTTGTGACATCTTCTCCATAAACGAAATAAGGTATATGCATGTAACGGAAGATAAAAGTTGTTCTACAATAATGTTATTAATACAATGTTGGGCTACGTTCGATGCGTATTCTGGAGAATTTTCACACAGACGATATCACTGAAAATGGGACACAAAACTTGTATGCTTGGTTAGAGTACATGCGATCTGCTAGTGCGACGTCTAACGACTCTTCAGATTGAGGTAAAGGTAGAGATAAAGCTATTCCTGGACAGGCCCTTAGGGCTCCAGGAGGTTGAGGTTACCAGAATTTCTGGACAATTGGCACATGAAGGTGGTAAGCTTGTCAACCCTTCACACCGCCCATCCTTAACCCCTTGCGATACCTCCGGTACTCGTATCAGACTGATTCGACTCCAAGGTCATAATGCCTAATGAACCCATCTCGACAACTGAACCCACGACCTTCTGATTTGTAGCGCAGGGCGCAGTGCTTCAACCAACTGGGCAACTGCGTAATACGGCTTTTCAGACTAGTCTGACAAACTCAGATCTGTTTGGTTGTCATTCACACTGTCGTACAATCTTTCTTTCCTACTTTTGCAATGGATGTGGAAAACTGGCAAACCGCGTGCAGAAAAGAAGGCCGTTGTGAAATTTTCCTGTCAAAATAATGACACATCAGTGACGTTCCGAAATATGAAGCGGCGGTAGAGCTGACTGTGACAGTTACGTAATAATGTTTACATAATACGAATTATCCGTTAACGTACCTCATTTTATAACTTCGGGTTACTCAATTTTCTGCATGAGAAACAATGTCTAACGATTATTTTCATGCAGAACGTGAAGTGATCCATCCCCTTTCTGAAACTGTATAAGTCCAGATATGGATACTGCTTGTGTCGGTCTACTGGTATCGCGCAAAGTTGTGCAGTTGAGAATTCGGCAGACTGTCCATCCACTGTAACCGCAGCCCAGGTCGTTTTCAATTTAATTTCTCCAGTACCTCAAAACTGACCTATTGTTATAACAGTCTTAAAACCAGATGCGAAAATATGCGTAAGCAACTCAACACAGAAAAGGACTAAAGGGCCGATTCACACTATACGTCACGTTTCCGTTCCGTCGCGGAACGTCACCTTTCAGTAAAATTTTCTCATGTGTAACTAAACGGAGATGTTCATACTGACAGGAACGTCTCCGTCACGTCTCAGTTCTGTTCCGTCGCCGTTGCTGAGCGAGAATGTTTCACGTGATGGAACGGGTCCGAACCGGTCTGTACGTGCTCGATTCCAATAATGTGAGCAGTCTTACGTCTCCTCCACTAAAAACTTCGAGTGTTTACTTGCAACGGGTGCTGCCTGTTTGTCCTCGGAAATGATGAATAATTTATAGAATTGGTGCGTAAATGTAAGGAATTATATGACATGTCAAATAAGTAGTGACAGTGTCTGGAAAAAAAACTGCGGGGACAAATTGGGGAAGAGTTGAAAAAATCAGGTAATTTTCAACGTTTTTTATTGCGCATTTTTAAGTTACTATCATTCTATTATCACCGAAGTTCTAATAATTAACAAATAACGGAAAATGCATTCCGTGGCAGCGTGCTCCATATATGATGGAAATAACCGCAAACCTCCTAGCACATGCTGCTCTAGAAGGTGACCGAACACGACGGACAGTGTGAACACGGACCAGTCTGACGGAACAGAGATGGAACGGTGACGGAACGGACACGTGACGCATGGCATGAATCGGCCCTAACTCCATACAGCTGGTATTCCACCTGCAAGCTTTTTCGTAACATTCTCTCAGCTGGATCAGAAATTCTCTGCCTTCTACCGCAACGAGTTCCTGCCCTGAGTCACACAATTTCGCTCCACGTCATAAGGCTCTGTCTAATTAAAATGCGTCTTAATGTTTTCCCTCCTTCAAAGTTATTCCTCTAATAACACCTATTTAGAACCACGTCTCATCTTTCTCCGATGCGTCCTACGTACCAAGTTTATCTCATTCTCCTCAATTTGAGTACCAAAAAAATCTGACGGATTGTTACTCCCCTTAATCCCCTTGGTAAGAAGCTTTCTGTAGCCTCTCTTTTTTACCCTCTACGACCCAAACATCCTCAGCACCCAGTTGATACACCTTCTCAATTTACGGAATGTCGTTCTCCCGGAGTTAGAGATTGCGTTTCGAATCCTGGAACTTCAAGGTACACCTCAAAGTAATTACTTTTCGCTTGTGTCAGTAGCCACAAGAGAGAACAGAATAGGGCAGAACAAAGTGGTGACTCGCTTCAGGGGATGTAAATTGGATAGAAAGAAATCTATTTCCACTTATAGAACACATCAAAGCTAGACAACCTATCTTGGTGTCTCGAGGCGAATTCTATTGTTCGGTTAAACCGGCACTTTACACATCTCTGCCGATGATCTACAACAGCCTGTTCCGTAACCTTCTTCTCTAAAGTAAGATTTTGTGTTCTTACGTCGTTAGCGTAAAATATATAATTGTGAAATCGCAATATAAAGGTCGTGGTTGCTCTTCTGTCCATGTTTGGTTTCCGAAATCATGATTCCGAATTCCCTTAATAGTCAAAGCACGTTTGTAGCTTTTAATGGCGTGTAATTATGACAATTAATAAAGAATGGAAATAATACGTCTTCAATTTTACATTATGCATGTGTACTCAATGGATAAAAACACATGATGTTAAAATATTCGTGCTTCTCCATTGTACGTTTTGTAATCGTTTGTATAATTCCTTTCGACTGTACCGCACATATCGATGGTACCGTTCTTCACGACTCTACTGAACTGTCTATCGATTATTTCGTTCCCGTCATCGTACGGCTAATATGGATTGTACCACTGCTGTCGATAGCAACGGATCCGGGTTTTAAAACAGAATCTTTATAGATGTCCTGAAAAAATGGTTGGAATATTCGAATGCCAGGAGGTACAAACTAATGAAATAAGTATCTGCATAGAGCAAGACCAGTCAATCCACTGATATAGCTGTCAAAAACAGAAGGAAATACTAAACAGAAGGACGTAACTTCAAATTTCGTGTTCCGTTAAATATCAAGCCATGAGGACTCGAGGGGAGTTCAGGAACAGCTTCGTGCATTCCTGATCGCAGCACTGCGTGGAACTGTTCTAGACCAAATATCTAAAATAAAGGGGGGGGGGGGAGACAGATTCAAGGTACCCACACTTATAAAATTTCAAAATATTCTGAGGTGATATGCCATTTCGACTGATAAATAGGAACTGACGTTTCGGAGCAGTGTAATGCATCTATCTTCAGAATCAAGAAGTTCCGTCCCTATGAACTGCTTAACCCTGAAGCTCCAGACGAGCTTCTCATTAACATCGGGAATTATTGACCAGTGGACAAGGTGTGACGTCCCAGACAACATCAAACTTCAAAGTAACAACAACAATTACTACTACTACTACTAGTGGTAGTAGTAGTAGTAGTACTGAACACACTATAAAGACGGATGTATTACTGCAATGGTCCAGGCGTTCAATCGTAGGGTTTTTACTGCTGGGTCCTTGGTTCACAGACAGGAAATTTTATTTGGGGTTTGTGTACAAGAAAGTGGCACTGAGATGGGTTACTATCAGAATAATTTGTTTTTCCGATGTCAGATAGCGTGTCATCGATGCCTCACATTTCTTGTGTAGCCCGGGGGGAGGACAGTGGGTCCGAGACCGTCTGAGCGCTTCCGACGTAAGAAAAGAAACGGAAGAGAGGAGGGAAAACCCAGTGCAGAGATTTTCCAACTCTTCATCTTCCTTCCAGCCACTTTTATATCTGATGTACACACATACACACACACACACACACACATACACACACACATATATATATATATATATGCCTGTATGTATACGTAGCAGAGATATCAGATATCACAGTAGCATCCAGGGATCGGAACTCGAAGAATGGGTGAATAACAACAGCAGTATATATCTTCGTACCATATAAACCTAATATCATTTTTAATAATATCCTACTACTTATACTTAGAAGAAAGCAAGTCGCTGTCGACTCTTTCTTTATATTCGGAAGATTCTCGGCTAAAATCAGTTCAGAATTTGGCCATACTGAGACTACTCGTGCTCTCCATCAGATCTCCGCTCCCCTCCATGTAAGTACCAGGTGAGTAATTCAGGTCAGACCGCGTCCCCCGCCCCCTTCGACCTCTTCTTTTCATTATGGCTTATAATTTGCATGGGACTTCACAGTTCGTTGGTTTTGTGGAGATGCTGGCAGAAACAACGGTGGAGGGAGTAGACATGCATTAAATTATCCGATGTGTGTGTGACCGTGCATCACTGATACAATAATATAAACAACCAACCAGATACAACAATAACAGTTTATTAATAATTTCAATCAGCTCAACATGTTTCGGGCGATGACTTCGCCCATCCTCAGGAGCACTAGACTGTGTTTACGGCTTGTGTTATAATGTACCTACGATGCTGCCTGCTGATTGAATTTATTAAGAAACTCTTATCGTTGCATCCAGTTGGTTGTTAATATTATTAAATCGACCGAATTTATATCGTACTGACGTTCGGGTACAAATTTCAACTGCTGTCAGGATGGTGGAGTCTCTAATTTATATTGCCCTTAAAGGCATGAATATCCGTACATGGCAATGAGACCGGTGACATGTGAAGACCGAAGTTCCGTTCAGCGCAACGATGACGACATTGAATACTCTCTGTACACGTAGTGTCTTTGTCACTCGCTGAGTGGTGAGACCGTACCTGCGTAGAAGCCGAGGCCTATATCATTCGTGTGACAGATAAACGAATACAAATCATTGATGGAATGATAACTGGCGGGTTAAAACTTAAGTAAAGTACATCTCCACGCTGCTTATCCGGATCGGCTTGGCTCTTCGGGTAATTATGTCGAGAATTCTATGAAACTAACTTGCCTTGAAATTACCGGTTATCGGATCAAGTACAGTACAGTGTTACGGATTATAGAACTGCAAATCAGGTGTGGTCCAAGGGTTTAGACGCAGGTACTTACTGTAAATAGTAACAGCCGAACTGCAAACTGCCAATGTAGCCTATTTTAAAAGAAAAATCCAATTATCGGGATTTTCTGCAAATTCGGATGGCTCGCCGTACCAATTAACCAGGATAAGTGGAGTTCTACTGTACTCCGACAAAATCCTGTCCCATTAACACTTTGCCCAAAGCGCATCTCACAATAACTACTTGGAAATGAAACCACGACTTCGAGATGAGAACCCAGCGATTAGCCACATGAACTATGACAAGGACGCATTAGTCCCGCAACAATGAATTTAAAAATTTCGTTTTTAAAGATGTCGTAGTATATGCTTTAGACATGGGAACTGTGTGAACTCTGACCTATGCACCGAACTGTGATGTATTGTACCTATTAAACCACTGTTTAAAATTAGATTAAAATGTTCCAGTGTTATAGTCGTTATAAAATTATTTTGTTGTTTTTTGTACGAGAATATCACGTATCTAAAGGGTGGGTGTGATGATCGCCCATGTAATGCAGGACTGATAGCTGTATAACACCATGTCATGACGTAAGTTCATCTACATGGCAATTTAAACCTTCAGACTTAATCTGCGTTCCCTGTGCTTTATATGGTACGGCCTTCCCCATTCACAATTTAAGATTCAGTTATGTATGCATCCTCATTTCCCTCATGCCTGCTACATTCCCTGTCAATGGCATCATATTAGATTTGTCATCCCAGTAACTCTTGTTGAAGATTGTATATTTTTTATGCCAGTAAACTTTACATTGTTCATTCCGTGCAATACAGAAAAAAAATTCACGACACTAAACCAACAAAATGCACAATGCAATTGCGCATTTTGTCGGTTTGGTGTCGTGTATTATATGTATCTTTCTGGAAATATGTCACATCTCTTCTAGTTGAAAATATTCTTCCCAAGTGTCCTGTTATCGAAGAAGATGAATCGAAAGTTCTCAATACGAGACACAAAAAATCAACCTTTTTTTGAAAAACATGTGCAATGGAACACGACCCCGTTTACACAACGTTTCGAAGGAAAGTAATGCCTTCAACTTCAGGGAGTCAAATGCTGCGACGAACGTAAAAATGAAGATTTTACATACTTTGAAACTTCGTGAATCGTAGCGTATGTATCAGAAGAACAGATTCCCTGGGTACATCACTCTGAAACAAACTTCAAGACTTGCAGGAAAACAGTAATTTTATATTTCTTTAACTTGAAGTTTACGTACGGTAGAAGGGGAGACGATAAAGTATAACCTAAACTGAACAGAACTTAGCCTGCAGTAATGTTTAGGGGACTCAAATTTTAAACATCTCTTGCATCAAAACACGTTTGAAGTTTGACACATCATCCAAACATTCAGTAGGTCTAGCTGTAGTTTCAGTTAAAGTTTGTTCTTGATTCTGATGATGAGACATGAAAATAAAGCCCCTTAATTCATTTGTGTTCATTTCCAGATCGACTTCATTGCTTCTCCCCTCAAAGATGCAATAGCACCAAAGCTTTGTATCTACACAATCACCGTAAAGGGGCGGCGTATGACGCCCACAGTCGTCGCAGTTCCAAGGTGCTCAACCTCACACTGCCATCAAAATACACAGAACTCCATCTTGAGTTTCGACAGATATTCTGTGACATGTATTATGATAACGTTACGATAATCTTTTCGCCCTCAACCAAATAACAATGCATACCACCATAAAATGCTCTATTCCAACAGACATTTAGTCCTGTTGATGTGTTCGAGATTGTGGTGTGAAAATTTTTTTATCAAAGAGAAAAAATGAGTTCAGGCATCGTTAAGTAATTATTCCCTTATTATGCAACAAAATCTTCTTAATGGAATTAATAAGCTTAAGACGCCACAAAGCTGAAGACACTCTGCTCAGTGACACACGATCACCAACCCCCTCTGACATGACAGACGCTACAAAACTCTACGTTACGTAACTGACCTAGAAACACTAGCGGTTCATATCGCACTCCTTGCACTGAACTTTGATCAAACGTTGTTTAGCATGACCCACAGCCTGCAGCATTTACCAACAGCTGTCAAGACCTACTAGAACTCTTAGATCTAAGCTATAAATACACTCGTTTCAATAAGAGTTCTGAGACATCAGAGAGCAATCCAAAGTACGAGAAATTCGCAGGGGCGAAACAATGCGGCCAGTTTCCCTTCCCATAGGCCCAGACTGAAAAGGAATAAAAAGAAAAGAACTTTGACTCGAAGCACTTTTGTAATGGATTAGTAATTCATGGCTTCCATTATAGGATTTTCTCCCTGACTTACTGACCGAGGGCCTTCTGGAGTGAAAAGTAAACCTACCCGCAGAAAGCGCTACAGAAAGACATATAATTCTACAAGCCACCCAAGAATATCTATTCGACCATTTGCAATAGTCTAATCACAATATAGCAAGTTTCTAGGCAGCATAACCGTGAAAAAAGTGCGATGTTTGTCAGATCAACATGAACGATTTAGCGACTGGCTCTTCTGCCCTAGAGCACACTCGCAAAGAAATAAAACAATCTATATTTTGAGCTCGCCACAGGTCTCCATTGAACCTCTGAAACGAATGGGCGTATTATTACAGACTTATGATAGTGGTTGGGGGGTTGGGTGGGTGGATGGATGGACGGACGGACGGACGGAGGGACGGGCAGACGGACAATCAGACGGACGGACGGACAGGCGGACGGACAACCGGGCGGACGGACGGAC
>Ga0123354_10018243_pt1 | contig 11000 bp, 2 predicted proteins | sample TergutLab28metaG_2_FD_97872 | JGI IMG/M metagenome (GOLD analysis project Ga0123354, IMG submission 97872) | Labiotermes labralis P4 segment gut microbial communities from Petit-Saut dam, French Guiana - Lab288 P4 | ecosystem: Host-associated > Arthropoda: Insects > Digestive system > Gut ... | reverse complement strand
TGAAGATGGTTTAAATATAAACCGAAACATGTCGGAGATTTTAACTATTTTAACAAATTAAAGTTTTATAGTGTCATTTAAAAAGTGTGCATGTGTTGGTGAATATATGTGAATATATGTGAATATGCACGGTGAAAAACTAAAAAAAAAAAATTCTACTTTAATATTATCGTCTCGTCTAGGCCTAGTCTGTTCGAGTTAAAACGTGATGCACTTTTCAGCCTTAAGCAATCAAACAACAGGTCTAACGATCCAGTGGTGAGAACTAGTGTGCTCTGTGACATTATGAATATGTCTGAATTTAAAATATGCACTTGGCAAATTTTTTAAGATTATCATGTGTCTTTTTGTAACTGCGTGTATGGAATTTGCGTGCTTTAATAGAAATCATTGCATTTCAATACACAGCAACATTAAAACCTCTGACGACACAATACGATGTTGGTAAAACTACTAGTGGTCGGCAGAGAGCACGTTGGGAGCCGCGGGTTGTATAGGAGAGTGGTAGGAAATAGAAGTATCTAGACTGATGGGGGAGGGGGAGGGGTATTGGCGCTAATGTTCAGACAAGAGGCGATTAATGCAGAACTTACTGCCACTGGATAATTTAAATGTTCCGGTAAATATTTTCTAAAATCGCAATCTTCCTGTGTTCGGATATTTGAAAAATGAGGTGAATATTATTTATTGGCTTTATTCGGCGGTGATTTATTTACAAGTTATGAGTTTTCAATAGGAGGTTCATTCTGCATTGTTCATTGACTGAAATATGCAGAACGCGTAGACTAAATTACCTGAGGCGGAATCATGGCTGTTATGGTAGGTTCTAGAAAGTCTGAAGGACGGTCAAGGAGACGTGATACGTCATACTTGTTAGCCGAATCTCTGTAGGTCTGCACAATGTTTTGTTACAGCTATATCTTATATTTCCGCACTTTTGTTATCATGGTTGTGGGTGAAGTCACAAGTGATATTTATTCAGCTGTAATTGGTGGAATGTTTGAGGTTCCGAAAGCCCATAAACTAAACATAAAGAATTCAGTCTCTGCGCATGCTGTGTAGCTGTGTGGAATGGTGGATGTGCGGCTTCAGTCTTTCTTAACCTCGGCATTGAAAGAAGGTGATTAGCTAGCTAATGGCTCCAGCCGATTTGTCCACACGAAAGATCCCAATACCCACGGAAAAATATTGATTATACGAACTAAGTCAAGTAATGTATTGTCGTGGATTCACGAGAGTGGCTTTGACCTAACCAGAATGGAGATAAGACACCCTAGCATACTGATAAGGACAAAATCTTTCTCTTGAGTCACTATAGTACGTAGTCCTAACAGCCGGAGTCTGTAACTCTCAGATATCCAGAAGTACCACGGTTCTAATACCGCTGTTAAAAGTTCGCCCTCATTCTGTCCTTTCCAGACAAATTCGCGGTGTTGCGCGAAGCGACTGTTACCTTCATCATGTCTGTCTGTCTGTTCGCATGAAACAACTCGGCTTCCACTGGACAGACTTACATGATATTTGATATTTTGTGGATTTATCGAAAATCTGTTGAGAAAACTCAAGTTCGTTGAAAATATGACCAGAATAACGAATAGTATACGTGAAGACCTATGTAGTTTATGTCAATGTCTCGCTGAATTCTTCTTAGAGCGAAAAATGTTTCAGACACAAGTTATAGAGAAACTTAAAACACAAATTTTATGTTCAAAATCGTTTTTTTTCGAAAATCATGTCTTTTGAGATACTGTGCAAAACTATGATACAGCAAAGAGGGGCTACGGATGACAATTTAATACGGCGCATATGCTTTGCTTGCTAGGTAACTTGGGCTACAGAATCACACTCAGAATATGTAAACCTTACTGCTTTTCACTGCAACAGTGTTTACGCGAACTCGTCTCGAGTTTACGTTATAGGACTACGTGCATTCCTGTTTTGTTCCTTTTTACCTTATCTGTTGCGAACATCAAAAATGCAGACGAGTATACACATAATTATGTAAATACACTGTCGCGAGATTCGCCTGTGCTTATAATACAGTAAATTTGTGGTTGAATAAGAAAAAAATCAACCCATGGCTTCTGTGCCGTAAGTGCACATTGCGTAGCTTTTAATTTCAGTTTGTTTTCTTCATATCGGAAGCTTCACGCCAATCAGGAAGATTTCATGAATAACGCCTTGTACTGAGCTCTGACTAGATAAACACAAGTGGACATTACGCAGTTCATTGGTTGATATAAATTTGCGTTCATTTCTGACGTTCTGAGGTGTGTTTAACTTGGTTAGTAGTGTGGCAGAGTGAACTGTGCGGGCAGAATTCTGGTCTGTATTTTGAATGAGGTGACATGTGACGAAACATCCGCCTGTTGAAGATGACCGTGTCATTCAATATTGACAGCTGTGAGTGCGAAGTGCTTTGATGAACATCTCAATGACAACATTACTAGGGAAGTTAGCCCGTCGTAGGAATTCTATCAAGACCCAAACGTCAGTGTTATCACCTCTCAAGCGAATGAACTCAACTTATCGATTTATCGATAATCTTGAAATTGGAGGAGTCATTTTACATCTGTAGACGTTTGTTTACAAATCTTCACCAGAATTAATTAAACAAGAGCAAACGCATGAAGATTAAATTGAAGTCATAAGGGTAGAGTAGTTTATAACTCAAATACAAATTTTTCTGGACTTAATTTCTGTTTGTAAACAAAGTTCTAAGGAAGTATCTGGTCTAAACTTTAAGTGAATTGGAAAAGTTTTACTGCAGATGGAAAAGTTTTATAAATTGCATTCGCTTAGAAAAATGGCGACTTATAAGTTAACAGCATAACACCTAGTGACAAAATGTAAGCATTATATATATATATATATATATATATATATATATATATATTACGTCTTGTCTTGGTAAAATTACAAATTAACGAAGATAGAGACTAAAGTGAATAAATATACTCCAATAATCATTCGATTTTATTCTCCTAGAATTTATATAAAACATAGGATCTAAATAAGTGCTGTAACATAATTTTTCAAGCAGATACTTAGGACAAGTAATAATTTCTTCTCTGAACACTTCAATGAGCATTGGTCTTCACGTATGGTTTAAAGCGAAAAACCTCGATATTTTCCCAGACCTTTAGTTGGTTCTGAGAACAAGGAACAATTTCCTGAACTCTATTAGCGGAAATAACGTCATAATTGCTAAGTTTGTGTTCTGTGTGAGATAGGAACTGAATTTTGTTTACGTATTGTTCGTATCTGGCTCACCTTTGAAAGGATTTCACATAAATCTTTCACTTCTATTTCTTAATCGCAAGCCTAAGTTATAAACGAAAAGAAAGTAGATAGAGTAAGGCAATTGTCTATGTATGAATCGGTTACTTTGCAACGTTTTGAAAGGCGTATTTATCGAAACTTCGGCTGCATTGAACATTGGATGTCTTCTGCAACTTGGACGATTTAAATTTCCCTCATGGCGGTAAGTTAATTTTTATATGATAGTTTTGTCTTACTTCTGCTTCCATTGCATTCTAATATGCAATATATCTATATCTCCTAGTTTATTCGTTATGAAATTACGCACATAGTAAATAAAATTTAGGTTCATGTAAAGAAACGTAGTTACATTAACCAGAGGGGTATTAAAAATGTAAGATGTTTATATCATGAACTGAACCCACGGAGCAACTTACTTGCAGAGAAGCTGGTAATTGCCCATTTATTTACTAAATTCTCCACTGAGATTGCAGAGACCCACCCCTGTACCATGTCCTGAGTCAATGAATCCAGCACTCACTGCCGTATATCATATTAGTAGTAATTATGTTGTGTTCGATGATTCTGTTTTCTTCTCGGATATATCGCTGAACAAATCGGTTATAGACACCGACGTTTCGTGGCGACATATTGTCCTTATCTTCAAGGGCGCTTGAAAATGAGGACAATATGTCGCCTGTAAACGTCGGTATCGATTCCCCAACGACGCAGCGTCACAGTCCAAAAGAACGGGATCTTCAGCTACACCTCTGTGAAGACTTCAGAGCTCTCACATATTCCTTGTACGAGGTAGTTGCATGAATGTTAGATGAAGACTAACAGTAATTGTTGGCGTCTTCGTGAGTGTTCCGTCTGTACTCACCAAATTCAATACGAATTCCGTACATTTATTGGTACACTGAAAACCAACAATTTGTAGACAGTGTTCATATCTTAGTACAGTGATGTGATGATCTGGGGTGAAATGTGTTTTCATTGATTTATACGTAGTTATGTAGCTGTATGTAGGTTCTGTGTAGTGCGTTGTCTCTTTATTGTTTACTTTTCTTTGTTATTTTTTAAGTACCAGACTTATGTTTTTTAATATTCTTTGTATCTTTGTTGCCTTGTTTTGTATGTTTGTTTTCTGTTTTGTATATTCTGTGTTTTTGTATTGTTTTGTATATTGTTTCTTCTTTTGTTTATAACTATACACTATTTTTTACAAGTTTACCAACTACTGCCACCGGGTGGAAAACCATTTGCTGTATATAAATGCCATATCATATCATATCATATCATATCATATCATATCATATCATATATCGTATCACATATCATATCGTATCGTATCACATATCGTCACATATCGTATCACATATCATATCATATCGTATATCATATCGTGTATCGTATATCATATCGGATCGCATCATATATCATATCATGTCATGTCATGTCATGTCATATACACCAGTTCAGTCAATTGTATCGATGTTTCACAGTCACGTATTGCGCCCTCCTGCAGAGTGCCGGCAAGTACACGTATGTTTCTTAAAAATATTGGTTTCTTAAAACCAGACTATACGGTGTCGTAACCCGTAAGACGGTACTAAGGATGTTCACCGCCTTGGAGACTTTAAATCTCCTGAAAATTTGTATGTATAAACATCAATCAGTTATCGCATAATGTTCAATACCTTGAACCATGAAAGCAGTAGGTCTCCACAGTCGAGATACCACCCCATTATCACCGGATCGCCCGTCTTAATGGGTACCAAAACGCAGACGCAGTTCCACTGTAGCAGCAGCACTCCATTAGCATGAAACCGTCGTGCAAACACCGCGATAGGAATAAGAACATTGTGACAATGAATGCGTGGCTGCAAGCCAGTGGGATTTTATCGTGAGGCCATTTCATTACTGCTGTCGGTATCTGTGCGCTTGTTTTCACGACCAGACTTGGTCCCTGCCGTTTATTCGGTTGGCGATGTATTGAGGCGTGAAATGACGCCCCTCTCTCTCTCTCTCTCTCTCTCTCTCTCTCTCTCTCGCTGGTTCGTGTCTGTCAGTACGGCTTCCTGCCGCCGGTAGTGACGCAAGCAATTAACAGCGACGAATTCTAGGAGAACGTGCGCGGTGACGGACTTACGTGAGCTGAGTGTATTTGGTTAAATAACGAGACGTCACAGGCTCATCTAGACGGAATGTAGATGTCAACAAACTTCAACCAAATTTTACTCCATTTCAGTATTACTGTACGTTACACTACATAAGAATATACGATCATTTCACTGTGCTCTTCAATCTGTATCAATATAGAGATGAATTGTTGTGTTTCCACCGTGTACATTTCAACCGTAATTTCAGTAAATTAGCTGTTTACAATGAGGCTGTAATACCCCCACTATTTTATTGTATCTCTGGATGAAATAAATTGGTTGGGATATCCCAGCCTCTTTGCACATAGCTGGTTTTCTCTAACGGTATACATCATCTCAATGCAGGCACGTATTTACAGATATTTCTACGACGTTTGGTTAGAAAATATAAAAAGAAATAAACTACCAGGGAGATCTAGAAGTAGAAGAGGCGATTAAAGGAACATGGGTTAAAATAGAACTATGTATCTTGATTACACTGACTCGGGATGAAGCAGTGGCCTAATCAGGAATTTTGTCCGGGGGGTTCAACAAATTCAGTTGAGGACAGAGGACATAGAGAAAGGGGTTCTGGGGGCGCTAGCCCCCTAGTCAGGGGTTCTGGGGCAACCATAATTTGGTACAAGAAATTTCATTTCATGTAGTAAAATTTTCTTAATTTTTGGTACTTTAAGACTATTTATGATGACAACCAACTTAATTGTCATTTTTAATATAAAACAATTTCGAACCTAGGTAGTTTTAGAATTTTACTGCCTTTTTTCCGAACATCTTGGGGTGTTGGCGTCCTAAATTCAGCAATTTTTAACAGCTTTCACAATCGAGTTGACTTTGGCACGATTTTGGAGGGCCTTCGGAATTTCGGGGGGTGGGGGGTTGAACCCCCCTCCCCCCTCGGTACGCCACTGGGATGAAGAGAAATGTTTTTGGTTAAGGAATATCAGTTTCAGAAAGACAGTTCCATGGACTCCTTACTTTTGTTGCTTTTTAATACTGGTCACTTCATAGCTGCAAAAGAAACGTGTTTTCCAAACTGCGTCATATGATGTTACCGTCAGCATGCAGCTTTCAGTGTTAGTAAAGACATCACAGTGCACAACGAAATAACAACGGAGGAAGTTACTTGTCGCAATATCCTGCAGCCCGCGCGCGTTTAATTTTCCCGCCCGATGATTAAAACAGCGCCATTACCTTTACTAGCGTTACTCTCAGCCGCTTGACACAAACACAAACGTGATTGACAGTACCATGAAGGTACCAAACCGAATGGTTAAACAAGGACGCCACGTGTAATTAGTTGAAAAAATTCGAGAGTGTGCTAACTGTATATTGCCATTGCAACACGAAGAACATAAAAGTGATATTACTGTTCATAAAATGTGAATCACCAAGAGTTAATACAAATAGAGATAAATGAAATAGAGAAGACACGTCTGAAGATAAGGGTCTCTATCTCCTTCTCCTTCGCTTTGTTTCTTTTTGTACAGTAGTATCTGATTCGAACAACCGAGGCGGAACGGGTTTAATGCGCGGTACCAGATGTGAAGGTTAATCATATTCTATAAACAGTTAATGAACTTTACATTATGCCTGAATGTTTATTTGATTCACAAGATATTTATACGTGTTCGCAAGAAATAGAAAAGCGACCGTTATCTTCGTTATTTCTGTCTGTCCGTCTATTCCACCGTCTGTATGTCTGTCTGCTCGCATGGAATAATTCGACTCCCACTGGATGGATTTTCGTTGGCATTGATGTTTGAGGGCTTATCGAAAATATATCGAGCAAATGCAAGTTGGATTAAAATCTGACAAAAATTAGGAATAGTTTACATGAAGACCCTTGTACATCCATGATAACAATGCGCTCGGTTCTTACTAGGAGAGGAATGTTTCATACCAACTTTGCAGAGAAAATCAAGACACACATTTTGTGTTCGAAATGTTCTTCCGAAAATCGTGTTTTTTATGAGATAATGCGGAAAAGCACTATAAGGAAACATTTATGAATAGTCATGACTGTAATAACACAACTATATTGTCAATTATACATAACAATTCAACTACATGTTTCGGCCAACACTATTTTTGGCCATCATGTTGACATGTTATGTATAACTGACAATATAGTTGTGTTATGACGGTCATGTCCGTGCATAATTGTTTCCTTATGTTTTAACTAACACAGCGGAGATGATACTCCTTAAAGGTGGAAAAGTACTGTAGAGCCGGACACGCCAAAACTGATATTACAATGCGGAGCAGAAAAGATGCGACTTGCTTACCGGTTAACTAAGGGAAGGATACAGACACACACTCGTAATATTTGATATTTATTGCTTCGTAATTTATTAATTCCGTCTGAACTCGTGAAGTATTTTATCACAGCACTCATAAAATCTGAGAAACTACGCAACAAACCTCTGTTTTAATGGAGCAATGAGCAGCTGTTATGGAACTCACACAGGTTTTATTTTTGCAGGCGATATAAATTTGCCATAAAGCGTTGTTGTGCAACCCTCAATATTTTGTTTGACAGTGACATGTGGCTCAGCAACACACAGAGAATGAACTATTGTATTTCTACTGCGGCTACGCGAACGCGCCTTAAGGTTACGTAATACGCACATTACCTAACACGTTACAAGAATTTTTCCCTAAGCGACGTCAACCTTTTGATCTTTATAATGGAAACGAAGCTGTATGTGGGATAAAAAATTGGAGCTTTACACATACGCACACACATATAGGCCTATATATATACACGCGCGCACACACACACACACACACACAAACACGCACACACATACACAGTCGAACTCACTCAATTATTACACCAACCTCTGCACATATATAAAATTTACACATTAAAACATTAAAAACGCTCCGACATGTTTCGGTCCTAAGACCATCATCAGGGAGCTACATATTCCTTGCTAAAATCACACTAGAAATAGTCACAGCTTAATTTCGTTGTACAAGTTGGGTGTTGTGGCAGCATGCCACGGATGTAGCAGGGCACTCTTCGCAACATAACATTACACAACACGGCATGCTGCCCCAACACCCAACTTGTACAACGAAATTAATCTGTGACTATTTCTAGTGTGATTTTAGCAAGGAATATATAGCTCCCTGATTATGGTCTTAGGACCGAAACATGTCGGAACGTTTTTAATGTTTTAATGTGTAAATTTTATAAATTTTATATATGTGCAGTGGTTGGTGTAATAATTAACTCAACAACATGCACGGTGTAACAATAAAAATAGTCGAACTCGTTTATAATGTCATGAAATGGACTGAATATTTTGTGTCTTTATAAACGAGTATTTTTATAACCGAGGAGTACAGTGTTATGGTCAGCAGAGGGGAATTATTTGGTACCACAGAATATCTGGTGCTATAGGCGAGGTGTCGCATAAACCGATGTCGTTATAACCGGGTGTGACTTTACATAAATTAGATAAACAGCAATCTTCAATGGATTAAGAGAAGTTCGTGCTCTTAATAAGGGGTTTGATATAACCCACCCAAGTCACAGTGCTCACAGTCTGGTGACGTTCTGTGTAACACAGACTCTCAGCCTCTTCTAAATAGGATACCGAGTTCTGACGGCTGTGACTGCGAATTTGCTGTCTTCTGGGGAGTGACGCCCTGTAGTCTGGTAAATATGTACCGACTTTTAGGGTAGATAAGTACATTGCAGATGGAGGCTGCATAATGCCCTGAAATGTCGGTGCACTTCCTCCAAACTACATGACGTCACATTCCACAAGGCAAAAATCGTCTGTTATCATGTATATTTGACGGTATTCAGTGGTACAAATATTGTCCGTTGATATAACCGTTACTACTACTGTTACTATTACTACTACTACTAGTAGTAGTGGTACAAACCAATGTGAACAATTACTACTACTACTAGTACTACTACTACTACTACTACTACTAGTAGTAGTAGTAGTAGTGGTGGTGGTGGTAATAAAGGCTGTCGCGTTACATCGCAATAAGGCACTGGAGGAGGGGAGGTAGGAGGTAGAAAGTAGGAGGTATGAGGTATAGCTCTGCCCATACTCGACCACGGCGCTAGTAGGCGGTGGATAGCCAACGCCGCGCCTTGGCCGCACCTGGCAGACAGACCCGGTTCCCGTTTTACAGGAGGCTGTGTGTACCTCGGGTCCGGTCTCTATGGGTCCGGAAAATCTCGCCACCACCGGGGTTCGAGACCCGGATCGTCCAGCCCCTGACAATGCGCCGCTGCTGTAATAACTAACGCCCACCCAGAAAGCTGCCAGTGGTTGAATTGTTTGTACCATTAAAGTTACAGCCTCACTATACTACCACTTACCGTGGACGAGAGTTTAAGAGTGTCTGTGTGTGAGGTAGATGTGCTGTAATAAACTTAAGTCACTCATGCGCAGACCAACCGATCGTCAGGGTAACTGACAGCCGTAGACGATGATAATGAATTGAACGGTCTGAATTAGTTGGTAACCTCTTAGGAATTGTGAGCACTTATGGGCTTAGCATTGTTATAGCTCTTGAGCAAATGAATGGCCCCTAACATGATTATTATCTCCTCTGAATCCCGGTGCATTTAATATGCTGCGATTCAGGTTGACGTTAACCCAAATAACTACGCATTACTGCCGGTCAGAGCGCAGTCTGTTAAGCTGGTGCCTCACGTGAGGCACACACAATAAGGGCCTTGGGTCTGCTGTCCCTCTGCCAGATCAGTGTGCATGTTGAACACTCGGAACTGAATATGGAGCGATGTTTGTCGGGACTGTTCTGTAGAGAGGCCAACTGAGTGGCATGGAGACTGACTGCTCAATGAAAACAGAATGATTTAATAATCAGAGAACCACTCGGTCATTTATTCATTTGCTTACTCAGAACTGAATCTCGACACACATGCATAATTAGCTTGCCGGAATTGGTTCTTCAGATATTCCACACGAGATATAAATCCAAACGTTCACGCTATATAAGCATAACTAAGGTATCAAATCACAGACATAGTGTATTTAGGAACGGAGTTATGGACAGTCGTGTAGTATCAGGAATGTACTGATGGTTTTTCTTTAGATTCTTCCCAGTGCGCAGTAATGTAGTGTTCTGAACATAAGTTTAAACGTCCCAGACCACAAATTACTTCCATTTAATGGACACAAGAGAGTTGGTTTAATGGGTCAAAATAATGTGGGAAGTACAGCCCGCTTCCTAAGCGTTGTGGTTCCTAACGAAGATGAGATGGTTGAAATCGTCCATTGTACTATGTGTACAGTTAGTTCTCCTTTAATGTACCATACTGGAATAATGTTATTGCTTACATATGTTAGCTTTAGTAGTGGTTTTGGTGACGGTGGTGGTAGTAGTAGTAGTAGTAGTGGTGGTGGTGGTGGTGGTGGTGGTGTTAGTAGTAATAGTGGTGGTGGTGGTAGTAGTAGTAGTAGTAGTTGTTGTTGTTGTTGTTGTTGTTGTGGTGGTAGTAGTAGTAATAGTAACAGTGGTGGTGGTGGTGGTGGTAGTAGTAGTAGTGGTGGTGGTGGTGGTGGTGGTAGTAGTAGTAGT